>TARA_Y100000385_G_scaffold54720_2_pt1 | contig 16693 bp, 15 predicted proteins | sample TARA_Y100000385 | Tara Oceans TARA_Y100000385 (sample SAMEA2620980) | marine metagenome | biome: marine biome (ENVO:00000447); feature: surface water layer (ENVO:00002042); material: "saline water (ENVO:00002010), including plankton (ENVO:xxxxxxxx)" | depth 5 m
TTTGAATTCCAACCAAGAGAGTTTATTTTACTTGAATCTAGTAGTTTTCTTGGGTTCCCGTCAGGCTTAGAAGGATCAAATAATATTTCTCCCTCAAATCCAACAACTTTTTTAATTAATTCAGATACATTTTTAATTGAAATTTCTTCACCGCTTCCAATATTTATTAAATCTGAATCCAAATCTTTATCTAGCAAAAACTCAATTGCATTTGCTAAGTCTTCAGCATACATAAATTCCCTTAATGGAGTACCAGTTCCCCATATAAGAAATTCTTTTTCATTTTTCCTCTTTGATTCATGCATTCTTGAAATCAATCCAGGGATAACGTGACTATCTAGTTCAGAAAAATTATCGTATGGACCATAGAGGTTTGTGGGCATAAGGTTTAAAACCTCTATACCGTATTGTTTATGTATGGACCTTCCTATCTCTATTCCTGTGATTTTTGCCATCGCATAGGGTGCATTTGTTGGTTCAAGCATACCTGTCAAAAAAGAGTTTTCAGAGATAGGATTCTTTGCATTTAGTGGATATATACAACTACTTCCAAGATTGATAACTTTTGTTTCAGGATGATTTACAACAGCTTCAAAAAGGTTCATATTTATTTTAAGATTTTCTAAAATGAATTCCGTTCTTTGAGTATTATTTGCATGGATACCCCCTACTTTTGCAGCAGCATTAATTATGATGTCAGGTTTTTCTTCATTTAATAAATTTTTTGTTTGCTCCAAGGAAAATAAATCTGCACGTTCACGTGTAGCTGCTATTGTTTCAGAGACTTTTGATGATCTAACTATGGATTTTGAAAGTGTTTTACCTACTAAACCATTGCCACCAAGTATTAGAACTTTCTTTTTTAACATTGATATCAGTCTAATTTAATTAAAAATAAAAAATAAAAAAAGTTTTCATTTTATTTAAATTTATCATTAAACCCATCTATTTCTTATTTCTCAACATAAAATGGTCTAATGTGTGGGTACATAGGAATTTTTTCTACTGACGAAATTGATACTACTAAAACAGAAAATGCAAATAGAGACATCGTTTGCAGAGGTCCTGACAGTAAAAAATCGCTACTTTCTAACACAGAGAAATTTAATAGTCAAAACAAAAAGTACAATTTTAACTTTATATTCAATAGGCTGTCTATTGTCGATCTCTCAGAGTCTGCAGATCAGCCTATGTACTCCAAAGATTTCAATACGATGATATTGTTTAATGGTGAAATTTATAACCATACAAGCCTAAGGTCACAACTGGAGGCTGACGGAGTAAAATTTTACACAGACCATTCAGATACAGAAGTAATTCTTCTTGGCTTATCAAAATATGGAATAGGCTTTTTAGATAAAGTTGTTGGACAATTTGCAATTACTTATTTTGATTTTAAAAATATGCTTTTATATTTAATAAGGGATAGAGTCGGACAGAAGCCACTTTTTTACAGCACTCAAAATAATACATTTTCCTTTGGTTCAAATTTAAAATCCGTGTCAAAAGTTTCAAATTCTACTAACTTAAGTTTTGAAAGTTTAGGAGAGTACCTAAGTGTTGGAGTAGTTTCTTCACCCAATACAGTATTTCAAAATATCTATAAGGTAGAACCAGGACAAGTAATTACAATCGATCTAAAAAAAGATTCTTTTGAGCTTAACAAAAGTAAATATTGGGATATTTCTAATTTTGTGGATTCACAAAAGTTTAATGAAGATGATCTTAACAATCTACTGTTTGAATCCATAAATTTAAGATCTGATGCAGATGTCGAAGTTGCAAATTTTCTATCTGGTGGAATTGATTCAACTTCTTTAATAAAGATAAATCATGACAATAATATAAAAACAAATACCTTTTCAGTTGGCTACAAAGATAGTAAATTTGACGAAAGTATTTGGTTCAACCAAGTAGTTGATAAATATAAAACTAATCATATTACTAAGAACATAAGTGATAATTTTTCACTTAATGATGTACTTAATTCAATTCATATCTTTGATGAACCTTATTCTGATCCATCTACAGTACCATCATATCTTTTAAGTAAGGAAATTTCTAAATACTATAAAGTTGCAGTTTCTGGTGACGGAGGGGATGAACTTTTTGGTGGATATACAAGAACATTAAATTCTTTAAAAGGACCAAATAAAGCTCAGAATATTTACTCAAAATTGTTCCCTTTTTATCCATCAATATTAGGCACGGGATCCAACATAAAAAAATATTCTAGAAATAAGCAGACTTCTTATACTTCTTATTTTCAAGATGAAAAACTGTTAAATTTATTAGGAATCTCAGTAGTTAATGATCGTTTTAGTGAATTATCCAAAAGTCTGAATAATAGCTATAAATCTTTACAGATATTCGAATATAAATTCTACTTATCTGAAATGATGATGCTGAAGGTAGATAGAACTTCTATGGCTAGTTCACTAGAAGTAAGATCACCATTTGTAGACCATAGATTGATTGAGTATATTCTCAGCCATGACAATAATCATGTGAGCAAAGAGAATCCTAAAAATATACTAAAAAACATGTTAAAAAAAGATTTTTCGGATCAATTTTTAAAACGACCAAAGATGGGATTTGTTTTTGATATTCAAAAATGGGTCTATAGTAATATAGATTTAATTGAAGATACAATATTAGATGGTGAAATTATCAATACGTATAACCCAAAGATTGTAAATTTACTAAAAATAAATAAAACAAGAATGAATGCAAATAGATTATGGAAAATGTTTTTTCTAGAGGAATATATTAGGTCTAGTAAATGATTAAGAAAATTTATGTATATCCATTATCTATTATTTTTGGGATGTTTTTTTACTATATTCTTTTTTCCAGCAATTTGATTACTCCAGATTACTCTTTTGGTAATCCACAAAACTGCGTTGAAATTGTAAATTACAACATTGGAGACACTCTCAGAGATTATAAATACCCTTTTAGTTGCGACCAAGATTTTTATTACAGCGGTTTTGAGGACTTCAGCAAAGTTTTCGAAGAGACTTATAATTACCAAGCAAGACCACTCTATATTTTAGGGGGGTACGTGATGTACGTCACAGTGAGTTCTGTAGAAAGCTTGCTTAATATAGATTTTAAATTTACTACACAACTTGCAATTTTTTTATATCAATTGGTAATTATTAATTCAATAACTGCCATACTTTTTAATTCTTTTAAGGATAAGTTTAAATTAAGAATTTTTGATTATATTAGCCTGCTAATATTTGTAATGCTTAACCCAATATACAAGTGGGGTCTATTCGTACCATCTCATCAAACCTCAACACTATTATTAATCGCTTTCTTTATTTACTTTTCTTCAAAAAAAGATATAGAGGTTAATGAAAGAATTGCATTTCTCTTTGGTCTGTTTTTTCTTTTTCACAGAAGCTTTCTAGTCAGCTACTTAGCACTTGTATTATTTAAGAATATAAAACAAATATTTAAAGGTAAAACTTACATAAGAAATGGTTACTTATTCATAATTTTCTTGTTACCGAATTTAATTTACGAGTCTTTTATTAGATTTATTCTCAATAGATCTACTTACGATGCAAACACAGAGTATTGGGGGCAATTTGTTTGGTTGTATGACTTTATAAGAGGGAAAGTAAGATATGAGAGCGAATGGCACTGTGTCACGATTCCAGAAAATTTTTATTGTTACTTCAAAGATTTTAGACAGATGATTCTTTACATAGCTTTCCCCTTGCTGCTAGTCGTACTATTTTTTGCTGTGGATTACATGGTGAATAAAAAAAATAAATATATATATTTACAAAACATACTCTTCATAACTGTTTGTCTTTTTTTATTTTGGTCTTTAATTGGTTGGTATCCTCCAGTTAGATTTAATTTTTATAGCATCGGACATATGGTTACATTGCTTCTTATTTTAATTTTTATCAGTCAAGTAACAGTTTATGAAAAATCTATTATTTTAATTTCGTCTATTTTTGCATATATATTAATTCCTCACTGGAACCATCCAGAAATTAACTTAGGAATAAATATATTTGGAACCTACTCTTTGCTGGGAACTTTTATATATTTAATTGTAAAAACTTACTTAAAGTCAAATAAAACAAAGGCTTAAGGTTCCGTATGTTAAATATCATATATTGCTTCGATGAAAATTATAATATTCAAGCTATTACCTCAATCTTTTCATTATTAGAAAATACCAGTGTAAAAGTAAACCTATATATAGTACACAAAGACCTTAAAGCACTTGATAGTAACTTTAATTTAATAAGAAATCATGAAAATTTAAATAGTATTTATGAGATAAATTTCGAATTCCAAGCTGAATTTCCAAACTTAAAGGGGAGTCATGTTTCTGAGGCTACTTACTACAGACTATTTTTAGAAGATCTTGTACCATCAAACTTGAAAAATATTTTATACATGGACTCAGATATTGTTTGTATTTCTGACCCAGCGCCAGAAATACAAAAGGTGTTTGAAGATTTAGATAAATCTGAAAAAACTGTCGCCGTAGCACAAGAAAATTTAACAACTTTAGAACTAGGAGATATTTCAAATCGGCTTGAAATTGATTCTAGTAAGTATTTTAATGCAGGCGTTATGTTTATTGATTTAGATCGTTGGAGAAAAAAATCAGTGAAGAAAAATTCTTTAAATATAATAAAAAAGAAAAATGCCCAATTAAAATATTGGGATCAAGATGTTTTAAATATACTTTTCTCTCAAGATCATAAAATAATTGAGCATAAATTTAATTTTAATATAAATATTGAAGATCCAATAAAATTACCTAATGGCATACTATTTCTACATTATGCAGGAAGTTTTAAGCCATGGACCGTAAGGGGTGCTCTTGAGAAAAATTCAATTTACTATATGAATACTTATAGACAACATTCTGAAAAAAAATTTCACATTACTCATACATGGAAATATTCATCATTATTACATTTAATTAAGGGTATAGTAAATTTAAAAATAATTAATACTAAGTACCCTTTCTTATTTTTCAAAGAAGTAATTAAAAGTTTTTTAGATTAAATAGTGTAATTGAGTAGTCTTTATAGGGACAATGGAAAATATTAAATATAAAATAAACAAAATTTTTAAAAAAGTTATTCTTATCTCTAATCAGTGCGTTAGATATTTTTATAAAAATAGTAATCCTGAAATGAATAAAATTATAAAAAAAAATAGAACATTTTTAGAAGGTGAACAGAGCTTTTTAACCAAAATTCAATATGAAGACATAAATTATGGTATTCCAGGACATATTTTTTCAGCACTAAACAAGAAAATCGATAATTTTCCGACTTACTCAGATTTATTTGTATTTATGGCAAAAACATTAGATTCCTCAATTAATTATCTCGAGATAGGAGTGTCGGTATTAAAGAATTTTCTACAAATCAATGAATCTCTAAATAACGCTAATTTAACTGGTTTTGACATTAATCCAATATCTCCAAATTTTAAGCATAATTTTAAAGATGTGAACAAGGTATCTTCTAAATATTACAAATACTCAAGCAACCAAAATGAATTATATTATTTTCAAGGAAGTGTACTCGATGAACTCGATACTGAGGAATTTAAAAAATTAAATAATTCAAAATTCAATTTTGTTTTCTCAGATGCGCTGCATGAGCCTGATGCGGTCTATGCAGAATTTAATAATTTAATTAAAGATGAATTAGATGAAAATTTTATTTTATATTATGACGATTTAGATTTTGAGGGTCTTAGTGAAATGACCTATAAAATATTTAAAGAACTTAATAAAGATTATGAAAATCTATACTTCTGTACTTTTTACATAAATGGATGGATTGGTCAACATGAGAAATTACACAAAAATGGTATCATCTCTACTTATGATTTTTATAGTCTTTTTAAAAAAGAGGGAATTAAGCTTCCACTTTTGAAAAGAAAGATTTAGATAAATTGTCTTTATTTTATTTTAAAACCATAAGAATTATTAAGAACTTCCACAAAATAATTCTGTATGCTTTTTTAAAATATTTTCAGGTTTACTCAAAGGGAAACTATAAATCTTTTGAATACATTGGAGATTTGGAATATCTTAAGTCACTTGAAAATTACTTAGGTATAAAGGCAAGTCCATCTAGTAGATGGTACAAAATAAATTCTCAGAATTTAATAATAGTCGAAAAGTTTTCCTTTAAGGTAATTCTTAAATCAATTTTTCGATTTAATAAGCTAAGAGTAATAGATAAGCATTATTTTGGACTTGTGGGGGCAAACACACTATTTAGACTTCTATATAATGACTTCACTCCTACGAGTATTAAAGAAAAATTTCTAGACGAATCTTTAAACAACCTCAATATTTTAAAATCAAAAATATATAATGAATCAGAAATCTTTGTTTTAGGAAATAATGAACAATTTTCAGAAATATTGACCAAGTATGAACCTGAGTACCTCTTAACTTGTAATTCTGCAATAAGTAATAGAAAAATATTTGAATCTAAATTACTTGTTCTTGCTTTTTCTGATCCATTATTTCATTTTGGAATTAATAAACAAGCATTCGAATATAGAAAAAAGCTTCTAGAAGAATTAGTAGATCAAGAAGATGTGTTTATTGTTGTTCCAATTGAAGGAATACCTTTATTAAGAAAAATCAAAGTAAATAAAAATTTACCAATAATTGGTCTTGACTCTACTTATTTTCAAAAAACTATATTAAAGATAAACAATAACAGAATATTAACAAAGAATTCACACAATGTGTTTACTCAATACTTACTTCCTATCTCAACATTAAATAATAATATCAAAAACATCGGCGCCGTAACTTTTGAATCTGTAGCCGCCTATGAAGAGAAACTCTGGAGTCATGATGAAAAGATAAAAAAAACATCAAATTACAATTTTGCCTATGAAGAAAGCTTTTTTGGTGACAGAGATTTTAAAAAATACTACCGATTTCATGACAAGCAACTTAACACTTTGTTAAATAAGATTAAAAATAAAAGAATAATACATGGAAGTTAAAAAATATTTAATAGAAACAGAAGAAATTTCTGCAGAAATAATACCTGCACTTGGAGGTAGGATCGAATCTTTAATCTATAAGCCAAGTGGTAAAAACTGGGTATGGAAAAATGATAAAATAAAAGCCACACAAGTGCCGACAGGTAGTAATTACGATCAAAACTGGCAAGGTGGATGGGAAGAGCTATTTCCAAATGACGCAATAGAAGATTTTAGTTGGGGCAAAGGTTATGACCATGGAGAACTTTGGTCCGCTTCATGGAAAATAAAGAAACTTGATGAAAATAAACTATGTCTGGAGACTAAGAATCTTACATCTGGGACTGAGTTTTTTAAAAGTATAAGTGTTTCTGAATCTAAAATAAATGTTAAATATACAGGACGAGTAAATTTTGAAGACTACTTCTTATTTAAACTACATTTAGCAATACCAGTTGATAACAAACTATCATTTAAATTAAAAAACTATGAAATAACTCCTGTAGATAAAAAATTTGGGAATATTTTAGAGAACAATAATCATAGCAAGTTTTTTAACCTGGAAAAAGACACTGGCTTATATGATTTTGGATATATAAATAAACCAACTAAAGAATTAACTATAGAAGACAAAAATAAAAATAAATTAAAGTTATCTTACGACATAGATAATTTAAAATACTTATGGATCTTTCAATCTCAGGGTGGCTGGATGGGTCACAACGTAGTAGTCATAGAACCATGTACAAATGGAAGAAAATCTCTTAAAGCAGCAGTTTCTGAGAATATGTCTATAAAAGGGCCTATAAATTTTGAAACTAATTACAGTGTTGAACTTTCATGACAACAAAAGCCACAATTTTAATTAGGTGTTTGAATGAAGTAAAGAATTTGCAAATTCTACTCCCACTTCTTGAGCAGCAATCATTTCAAGATTTTGAAATAGTCTTTATTGACTCTGGAAGTACTGATGGTTCATATAAATTCGTAGAATCTTATAACTCAAAGTTAAAAATAGTTTTAGAAACAATTCCTAAAGATAAATTTAGTTTTGGAAGATCATTAAATATGGCTGCGGAAAAATCAACTTATAAAGAAATATTAATTTCACTTTCTGCACATTGTTTTCCGACAAACTCCAATTGGTTAAAAAATATTATTACACCTTTTGATAATGAAAAAATTTCTATAGTTTATGGAAGGCAAATTGGTGATAAAAATTCATGGCTATCTGAAGCTTCTCATTTAAATAATTGGTTTGGAGAAAAAAGTAAAATGAAAAATTCTCCTTTTATTAATAATGGCAACAGTGCATTTAGATATACGGATTGGAAAAAATACAAATTTGATGAAATGTTAACAGGTTGTGAAGATATTGAGTTTGCCTCAAAATTACAAAATATTGGAGGTTTAATTTACTATTCAGCAGAAAGCCAAGTTTCACATTTTCACGACGAGCAGCCAAAACAAATTAGAAATAGATATAAAAGAGAAGCTCAGGCACTAAAAGAGATATATGGTCATGTATTAGATTTTTCTATTCTTGATTTAACTAAGGGGATACTTAATGAAATAACATTAGACCTACAATTTAGAAAAGAGAATATATTTCCAAAGTCTAGTTTATCTAATATCTTTAAATACAGATATAATAAAAACAGAGGTCACTATTTAGGTATTAATCACAAATTATTTTCAAAAAAACATATAAATGACAAATCTTGCCTTTACAAAGAACACAAGGATAACATAGAGTATCTAAAGAAAGATTATTTTTATAAATGAAATTTTCAGCATTTATACCAATTAAATTAAGTTCAGAAAGAGTTCCAAACAAGAACTTTACTTTAATCAATAATAAACCACTTTTTTTCTACATATTAAAAACCTTAAAATCCGTGAAGAGTATAAGTCAAATTGTAATTGATGCTGACGATCAAGCTGTAATAGATGAGATTAAGAAATACTTTGATAATTTGGATATCTTTATCAGGAATCCTAAACTTTTAAGTCCTGTGGAATCTGTTAATAACATAATTAATTCAAATTTAGAAAACTTTAAAAATGAAACTGTAATCCAAACACATGTTACGAATCCACTTTTACATCATAAGACTTTGAAAAATGCTTTAAATGAATATGCGGATAATAAAAAAGCTATTTTCTCAGTAAATGCTCTACAGTCAAGATTTTACAATTCTAAGTTGGAGGCAATAAACCATAATCCTGATGAGTTAATTCCTACACAAGATTTAGATATTATTTATGAAGAAAATTCAAACTTTTATATTTTCTCTAAAGATCAGTTTATTAAAAATAATAATAAAAGACTTAGTTCTGAATCAACCCCATTTGTCACAAGCACCTATGAATCAATTGATATAGATAATCAAGAAGATTTAGAAATTGTAAAAAAGATTATAAATTATAAATGATTACTCTGTAGAAAGTTTAGATAAAACACCCTGGTCTATTTGTAAGTGTCCACCATTGAATAATGCTTTGTGTTTTGTATTTACATCATAGATAAGCTCAGCAACATTTTCAGGTTCGAATAATTTTCCACTAGGCAAACTTTTCACAAGGTTTTCAATATCGTTTACATTCTCTCTAAGTAGTTTTGTATCTGTTGCACCTAGCCGTACAAAGTAAAAATAGGAATTTGTATTGTTTGTTGAAAAGGTGTTAACTGAAGATTCTAAAGAAGCTTTTGAAGATGCATATGCCACATTGTTTTTGTTAGATGCCTTTGAATGAACAGACGAGAAAGCGCAGACAACAGTATTATTAAAGCTCGATATGGTGTTCTCTATAATCTGTATAAATGAGAGGACGTTTACAGTGTATATTTTCAAATTATCATCTCTACCTTGGATACCAGCACAATATGTAATTGATTCAATTTCATCATCTTGCATTAAATTAATAATTGATTGAACATCCTCATCCTTTGATAAGTCAATTACAATGTCAGTTTGTGGAGATGGTACTATATCAATGCCAAGAACTTTTTTATTATTTTGCTTATAAAGCTTATACAGACAATTACCGATTCCAGATGCACAGCCAAAAATATAGTTCATTGCTTTTCCTGTATGTAGTCTCTTATTTTCTTTATTATGACATTGTTAACATCATCATTCGCTCTAATTGTATTAGACGCATTATGAGAAGTAAATAAGATATTAACATCATTAAGTATTTTACTGCTCAGCATAGGAGGCTCATCTTCGAATACGTCTAAGGCCAAAAACTTTATTTTTTTTGTTTCTAACATATTAAAAATTTCAGACTCATTAATTAATTCACCTCTAGAAACATTAATCAATAACTGAAGATTTTCTGCATTCGCTAAACTTTTTTTATTAAATGCACCATGTGTATCAATATTTAAAGGAGCGGCAATAACGATTATTTCTGACATTCTAACTAGAGAATCAAAGCTCAAATATTTAGCGTTTTCAATATTTTGATCTGTAAGGTCAGTATATAAAATTTCACATTCAAATGGTTTTAGAAGTTTAACAACATTCTTAGAGATATTACCAAACCCATAAAATCCAATGGTTTTATTATACAAAGACTCTCCGACACTTTTGTCCCAAACCCTATTCTGCATGTTTATATGGTTTTGAGTTATTTTTCTTAATGAGGAGACTAACAATCCAAGAACAAATTCAGCAACATATTTACCAAGAATATTTGGTGTATTTGCTACATCTATATCTTTTGTTTTAGCATACTCAACGTCAATTTGATCTGTTCCCGCTCCCCATTTTATTATAAATTTAAGTTGCTTTGCTGAATCAATAACCTTTTTATCAACTACATCATCTCCAACTATGCATATTGTTGCATCTGAAAGTATTTCAGCCATTTGAGAAGATACAAACCCTTGATTCTCTGGGAATACCTCAATATATTCAAAATTTAATTCGTTACTCATTTTCTTAAATTCTTCTAAGTTAGAGGATGTTCTTTTACACGTTGATATTATTTTCATAAACTAATTAAATATTTCCAAAAAATTGCTGCTGGAGATAGTCGTGAATTATTCATATAATAAATACTATTCTAAATCATTTATTATTTTGTAGTTAGCAACTAATTCTAATAATTTCTGATCGGCCATATTTTGATGGAAATGCTGAATTAACTGAACAAGTATTTATTAATGTTTCTTCAAAATATGAACACTGCATGTCATCTGTAATAAAGTAAAAAATCTGCTCTTCAACATCAACAAGGTTATTTGCATGGACAACATTGTTTTTACTATTGTTTAGTCCGTTAAAAGTTAAAGCTCCTTCAGAGCCGCAATAGTATATTTCACCAGCTATTAAGTTATCATTCAGTGTCTCATACACAGCATTTATATCCGACCATCTTTCCATCCTCGGTAAAAAGAAAAGGTAAGAACTAGATAAAACTAATAAAGATAGAATTACGTTAAGAAACTTATTGTTAATTTCCAAACTAAATACGCCAAATACTTTTTGAATTATATAAGGAATAAAAATGGCAATAAAAAAAGCGTAGAATGAAAGTAGATAGCCATATGTCTCCCAATTAATGTATAAATAAATCAGTGCCAAAGAGGATATTATCAAACCTAAAACGTCAAAAGTGGTTTGCCTATTTTTATCAAGCAGAGCTATTAAGAATGTAATAAAAATTATCAATATAAAAAATAAATTCTGAATACTTGTTAAGTTAGATAATAAATTTGAATAAGAATTATTCACAGTGTAATAGTGTGCATTTAAAAAAAATAATGAATAAGCTTGTATCGTAATTCCAGTAGAAATACCAACCAATGAATAAACAGTAGCCGAATCTCTTTTTTTTAAATAGTTTAAAAATATATAGAATATAAAAATAGCTCCTTGCAACTTAATTAGAGGTAATGAGAGAGAGATAATAAATATTTTTAAAAATTCTTTGTTTGCCAAGACCTTTTCGGTATTCAATTTGTTTACTAGGTACAGGAATAGTAAAAAACAAAATTTTTCTTGCAAACTTGGCAGGAAAAACATGTCATATGTGTATGGATAAATTAAGAATACACTCAGCGAGAAAAAATAATTAATGTTAAAAGATTTTCTAAATGTAACCACAGACCAATAATGTATAAACAGGATAATTAGTAAATTTTGGATATAGAAAAAGTTAGTGCCAAGATAAATACCAGGCAAGTATTGTCCAATAAATTGTAAAAATAAAAAAGGTTGAACCATTCCTATTTCACTTATTCTGTATCTAATAGCCTCTATATAGTTAATTGGATTATTTATAAAACTTTTTGTCAGCTCTATCCAGCGATAATCATCCATTAAGCCCCATGAAATGTCGTAATAAATAAAGAATATAGAAAGTATTGAAAAGCAACCTAAAAAAGTTGCTAACTCTTTAGTTGTCTTTGAGGAGGAGTTCATGTACTTTTAGTAGTTTTTCAAAATTATATTCAGTCGAGCCTGATTCAAGTAATTCTAGATATTTTTCCATTTGAATTTTTGCTGGGTTAACTTCGGGAGCATTGATAGTTTTTAGAGAATTATTCTGAGTTAGTTGATTTTTTTCTAGGCTTCCAGCTCTACTTTGCCTTATTATATTAATTTCTTTATTGATTAGATCAATTTGAATTTCTTCTTTCTGCGAAAATATTTTCCAGATTCTAATCTTTTTTTGTCCAAGTCTTGAACTAGTAAAATTTGCTAGAAGTTCATTTGTTTCAATTTTACTATTGTTAAGTTCAAAAAATCCTTGGCTGTTTTTATTTTTATTTAACGATTGAAATGAGATAATTGAATTAAAATCTATAAAATATTCTAAAGCAACACTTAAGTCATGAATAGTCAAATCAAAACTTACATCATCTTTTACCCTTTCAGGTTCAACCTGGGAGGATATTCTTTCTACTTGAATTAAAAAAGGATCAGTCGTAAGATTATCCTTAGCGATTTTGAATAGTTCATTATGCGTTTCAATAAATCCACAGAATATATTTTTGTGATTATAAGATACGAGTTCATTAAATTCGCTAGAGCTATTAACAATTGGTTTTTCTATAAAAATTAATTTTTTGAAATCTTTAAAATTCCTGAAATACCTCAAGTGAGAATCACTATGTGAAGAAATAATAATTCCATAGTATGAATTAATATTTTTGATTTCTTCTAATAAAATTTGAGATAAACATTTATCTTTAAAGTTGAACTTTTTTTCATCTATAATATCAAATATCGCTTCTGGAACTAATGTTTTAATTATGGAAACATGCAATTTTCCCATATTTCCATAACCTATAACTAAAAACTTTTTATGCGTCATACTTTATTTATCAAGTTTATTATTTTATTTACACTAGAGATTGTAACACCGGGATGACACGGCAATGTAATAATATTCTTTTTTATAAAATCAGTATTAGGAAAACTTCTATTTGGCTGTTTTAGTTCTGATATTGGGAATTCATGCAAACCAAAAGGATAATAAGAGCCATATGAAATTCTTTCTCTATCCAATAATATTTTTAACTTACTTAACATTTTATTATTTTTAGTAGTTATTGGCATAACATTCATTGGCTGGTTTTCTTGCGAATGGATATTATAAATTTCAGTATCAATATTTTCTATATATTTGTTATTATTTTTAATCCTTTGTTTTAATTCAGTTTTTATTGTTTTTAACTTTGTGTCAACTATCAGTGCTTGCATTGAATCTAGTCTTGAGTTAAAGCCAACATAATCGTGAAAATAATTTCCAACATTCCCATGATTTCTTAGTGAAGATGTTTTCTTTAAATACTTCTTTTTATTGAAAGTAATTGCACCAGCATCACCAAAAGCCCCTAAATTTTTAGTCGGATAAAAAGAAAAACATCCAAATTCACCTATTGACCCCAGATATTTATCTTTAAAAGTTGAACCAAATGCTTGAGCAACATCCTCAATAATATATATACTTTGTCCTGAAATAATATTTTTTAAGCGCTGAAGGTCAACAGAATTTCCAAAAAGATGTACTGCGATTACTGCTTTAGTTTTTTTCGAGATAATGCTTTTTAGATGCACTAGATTGAGTGTTAAGTCTTCTAAGTTGATATCACAATAAATTGGTTGTGCCCCTGTTTTAAGAATTACTTCTGAGGAAGCAAAAAATGAAAAACTAGGAACAATTACTTCATCTCCAGGTCCGATATCAAGTGACCTCAAAGCAATTTCAAGAGAGTCTGTTCCTGAGTTGAGTCCTAAAGTGTATTGTGAATTTAAAAAATTCGAAAATCTTTTTTCAAATTTTTTAACATCTTCACCTAAAATAAAATCTTTTTTTGAGATAATCTTTTTTATGCCTTTGTTAATTTCTAACAAAGATTTATTTGAAACTGATAGGTCGAATAGTTGTACTTGCTTATTCATAGATTTCCTTATTATTACTTTTTAATACTAATTAAATATTAGATTTATAAATTACCCAATCTTTGAACTTGTGTGCAAGTTTCACTTTACATGGTTGAGATTGCTTCTGAAATTTTTTCTATTTGTTCTTTGGTTAAATTATTTGAAGATGGTAACCAGAGTATTCTTTCACTGATTGATTCTGAATGATTTAATTCCGAACCTGTATATTTCTTTAGATACTTTTGAAAACTTAACGCTGGATAGGAGTCTCTTGTTTCAATATTATGTGAATTCAAATGAGTTTTTATTCTATCTTTATACTCTTTTGACACACAGACTATATCAAAAAACCATGGAGTTTCATATTCCTTAAAATTTATAAACTCTAATTTTGTATCCTCGATTAAACTTTGATATTTCATAAAGTTTCTTTTTTTATTATTTATAAAATCATTTAGTCTTTCGAATTGTGATAATCCCAAAGATGCTTGTATATCTGTTATTTTAAAATTTAACCCAAAACCATCGTGCCAATCCATTTTATCTTTAGACCTATTAAATGTTTTTAAGTTTACAAGGTTCTCTTTAAATTCATCATTATCTGTTAAAACCATACCACCTTGGCCCATTGTTATTATCTTGTGAGGTGTGAAAGAAAGGATGCTAATATCACCTAGAGACCCACATTTCGTTTCTTTATAATTTGATCCTAGAGCGTGTGCAGAGTCTTCTATTAGTGTTATTTGATTTTCTTTACACCACGATGCAATCTTCTCACCTTCACCTGTTCTACCATTTAGTGGTACAAAAATTACTGCATCCAAATCTTGATTTTGAGTTAACTTTTCATAAGACATACATAAATCTTCATCTACATCAACTAATACTGGAGTTGCATTTGCCCACAAGACTGCATTAATAGTTGCAATCATCGTAATATTAGGTACAGCAACTTTTTTACCTTTTGAGATACCTGCAGCTAATAAAGATAGATAAATCGCAATTGTTCCATTCGGGACAGCTATAGAGTGCTTTCGTCCAATGTAATCTTTTATTTTTTCTTCAAGTTTTGCTGTGACCTTATGTTCAGTAAGCCAGCCTCCCGATTTTAGATAATCAGTTACACTATCTATATCATCTTGATTAACATCTGGTTCAACTTGGAATATTCTATTTTGTATCAATACGGACTCTATCCTTATCGGGACCAAAATAAGGTCCATTTTTGGTTTCAACGACGATGGAGTCTTTTTGAATAATATATTCATGGGCTTCATTAAATTGGGCTATCATCTCACCTTCATTTATTACTAACTTTTTAATTAGATTTCCTGATTCAGTGTATAGATTGCAAATAATTTCTCCTTTAAGTACAAGAACAGACTCATTTGTTTTATAGGCTGTTCTTTCAAATTCTGTATGATAATGAGCAGGTAATTTTTCCCCAGCTTCATAATTCCAGACACCAACTTGAATAAAATTATCATCGTGGGTAAAAAAACTTAACCCATCTTTACTTTGTAAGGGTCTAATTATTGAAGCAACAAGAATATCATTATGATAAATATTCTCAATGTCTTTCTTGTTTTCCATACTTTAAGTACCAATCTACTGTTAATTTAATTCCATCATCTAAAGATGTTGAGGGAGTCCAGTTTAGTAGCTCAAAGCCTTTAGAGCCATCAACTGTTTTTTCAAGAACCCCATCTGGTTTATCCATATTATATATAAATTTACCATCCCAATCAGAAAATGTAGCTATTTTCTTTGCCATCATTTCTATAGAAATACCTTTTCCAACTCCAACATTAAAAAAGAAACTATCACCCTCCAGATTCAATGATTTAATAAGAGATTCAGCTCCATCTTCAACGTAGAGCCATTCCCTTATTGGCTTTCCTGTGCCCCAAATTTCTACTTCGTTAATTGAATTCTCTTTGGCATCACAAATTTTTTTTACTAATGCACCTAATGCATGAGACCTAGACTCATCAAAATGATCATTTGGACCATACATATTGGAAAGCACTACATTGGCTGATGAAAAATTGTGTTGACTTTTATAGCTATCACCAAGTGCAACCATGTGTCTTTTTGCAAGCGCATAGTTAAATACAGATTTATGGGGAGGTCCATCTAAAAATTTTTCTTCCTGATAGTAAGTTATATTACCTGGATATGCACAATTAGAAATTGGATTAACAAGGAGTTTTACATTAGTCTCCATACACGCTCGATATAGATTGTTCGCCAACATTGTATTTATTTCTAGAAGATCTGCG
>TARA_Y100000385_G_scaffold125962_1_pt1 | contig 16683 bp, 24 predicted proteins | sample TARA_Y100000385 | Tara Oceans TARA_Y100000385 (sample SAMEA2620980) | marine metagenome | biome: marine biome (ENVO:00000447); feature: surface water layer (ENVO:00002042); material: "saline water (ENVO:00002010), including plankton (ENVO:xxxxxxxx)" | depth 5 m
GGTCCTAGTGCAATTCCATATCGTTATGTAGGTGTTGACTTAGGACTAACAGAAGACAAGTGGCTTCGTGGTTCAGAGTTTCTACCTTCAGAGCCTACTGTCATGCATCACATGCTAAACTCAGTATCAGTACCAGGTGAACGCAACGGCAACATCTTAGGCACACAAGGTGCAGAACAGCAGAACATGGACTATGCAAGCGTAAGTGCGTATGTTCCTGGTGGTGATCCAGACTTCTATGACGAAAATACTGGTGGCTTGCTAAGAGCAGGTTCGACAGTAAATCTACAGCTACACTACACGCCTGACGGTGTTGCTAGAACTGATAGAGCACGAATTGGTTTGTACTTTCACGATGACGAGCCAGAAGAGAGAATGGCAGGCGATTGTGCTTGTATCTTCCCTAACAACTGGACAACTATTCCTGCATACGATCCAAACTTTGTACAGACAGCAGAGATTACTCTAAAGAATGATATCAGACTGCACACATTCTTACCACACATGCATTTCCGTGGAAAGAGTATGCGAGCTACTGCAATCTATGCTGACGGTACAGAAGAAGAGCTGATTGATGTTGCGGAGTACGACTATGCTTGGCAGTTATCATACACATGGAAAGAACCTAAGTTTATTCCTGCAGGCACTAGACTGTTTGTAGAGGGTGCGTTTGATAACTCAGCAGATAATCCAATGAATCCAGATCCTAGCAGAGATGTTCCATGGGGACAGATGAGCGAAGATGAAATGTTCTTCGGGGCATTTACTTGGAAAAATGTAGAATAAAGTAACAATACATTGTCAAGATTCTTGTCAGTAGCGTGTCAGGTTATTATAAGTATATGTGTGTAGATTATACACACTTAATATAACCTGATATGCTCACGAGGCAAGGAACTGAAATGAAATTTATAGGCAGCAAAACTGATAAGTTTGAAGTTGTGATTACATTTGCATTAGCATTAGTAATGACATCTCCCCTAGTATTAGCAGCAATCGCAGTAGTATAAAGCGTTATAAATAGTGTTATCTATCGAATAAGGATAATACTATGGTCGATTTATTAGCAAACATCACAGAAGCATCATGGGACTCTGGTAATCCGTCAGAACTAGACTATCTCAAGCCTAATGGCTTTAAGTTTGTAGTTCACAACTTACCTAATGTCTCATTCTTCTGTCAGTCTGCAAACATACCCGATGTATCAATGGGGTCACCTCAAGTGGCAACACCTCTCGTAGACTACTATGAGCCAGGTGATAAACTTGCTTATGGGGAATTAATTCTTCGTTTCCTTATTCAAGAAAATATGGCTAACTACAATGAGCTATACGAATGGCTTATTGGTCTTGGTTTTCCTGAATCACATAAACAGTACACTGACTTTTCTAAGAGCCAATCTTATCGTTTCCCTGACATAAATCCATCTAAACAAAAAGCACTCGGTAACTTCAGTGATGCGTCATTGTTCATCCTAGACTCAAACAATAATCCTATAAACAAAATAGTATTTCAGGATGCTTTTCCTGTAGCTCTGAGCGGACTAGATTTTGAATTGAGTTCAGGTAACACTGATTATTTTCAAGGAGTAGCCTCTTTTAGATACAGACAATACAAGATAGAGGCAGTATAAATAAATTATATATTATGAGGTTATGTGATGATTACATTGAACGAATTGCAGGATCAGTGGAAAGCTGACTGTAAGATTGATGAGTTAAATTTAGGCGGTGAGTCTACAAAGACACCAGAGCTACACTCAAAGTATCTAAACTTTCTTACTACATTCAAATTGCAACTGAGAAAGTATGAATCTCAGATGTATTCTCTGCGCCGAATAAAATGGCGTTACTTTCGTGGAGAACTGTCTAAGCAAGAGCTAGACGATCTCGGCTGGGAGCAATACTTAGGTTCACAGCCGCTAAAGAATGAGATGCAGGAATATCTAGACAGCGATGCCGACATTATAAAAATCGTTGACAAGATTGAATACATTAAGGCTTGCTTGTATCAATGTGAGTCTATCATGAAGTCTTTGAATAGTAGAACATGGGATATCAAGAATGCCGTAGAATGGACGAAGTTCACTAACGGCTTGATGTAATGATAAAAGTCACAAAGAAAACCGAAGTCTATTTGAATATAGACACTGATCCTGGTACAGCGCAAGAGATAAATGATTTCTTTACGTTTGATGTTCCGGGCGCTAGATTTATGCCTACTTATAAGTCTCGTGTATGGGACGGCAAGGCTAGGCTGTATAACATATTCAGAAAAGAGCTGTATGTTGGACTGCTTCCTTATCTACAAGAGTTCGCAAACACTTTAGAATACAAGATAGAAATTGAAATAGACGACATTGGCGACCCTGTTTCAACGCAGTATGTAGAAAACTTTGCTAAAAAACTTAAACTACAAAGCGGTGGAAAAGACATTGAAATCAGAGATTACCAAGTCGAAGCAGTCAAGCACTCTATTAACAAGGGCAGGGCGCTCTTACTTTCCCCCACTGCATCTGGAAAGTCTCTCATTATATATAATCTTGTTCGGTATCACCAACATCTTGGCCGCAAGCAGCTCCTTATTGTGCCAACAACCTCTCTCGTTGAGCAAATGTATGGGGACTTCGGAGACTATGCAACAGCAGATGCCTGGAAGGTCTCTGAGAACTGCCATAGAATCTATGGAGGCAAAGAGAAGTCAAACGAATTCGATGTAACGATATCTACTTGGCAGTCTATCTACAAGTTTCCTACTTCTTGGTTTGAGCAATTTGATGTTGTCTACGGCGATGAGGCACATAACTTCAAAGCAAAATCTCTTACGTCTATTCTAGACAAGTGTGTAAATACTCCTTACAGAATCGGTACTACTGGTACGCTTGACGGCACTAAGACACACAAGCTAGTGCTAGAAGGCATCTTCGGTGAAGTCAACAAAGTTATCACTACAAAAAAACTCATTGATACGAATCAAGTAGCCGACCTTAACATCACTGCTTTGCTGCTAAACTATTCAGATGAAGAGAAAAAACTAATCGCAAAGAAGACGTATCAAGAAGAGATGGACTTCATTGTCTCTCACCCTAAACGAAATACCTTTATTAAAAATCTTTGTCTGTCTCAGAAAGGCAACACTCTTGTTTTGTTTCAATACGTAGAAAAGCACGGTAAGATTCTATATGAAATGATAAAAGAAAAAGCAGATGACACTAGGCCTATCTTCTTCGTGTATGGTGGCACTGATACTGATCAACGAGAAAAGATACGAGCACTGACAGAAAGCGCAGACAATGCTATCATCGTAGCATCATATGGTACGTTTTCAACAGGTATAAATATTCGTAACTTACATGGTATTGTCTTTGCTTCACCTAGTAAATCCAGAATAAGAAATCTACAGTCTATTGGTAGAGGACTTAGAAAAGGTGAGAACAAAGTCTCTTGTATTTTATACGATATTGGTGATGATCTATCTTGGAAGTCTAAGAAGAATCACACTCTTGGCCACATGATTGAACGAGTTAAAATATATAATGAAGAAGGCTTCAAATACAAAATTGTTAAGGTCCCTCTAGATGGATAAGAACTACAGAATAATTAATCTGATTAATGGTCTTAATCTTGTAGGTGACTTGACATACACTCCTGAAGAGATTATCATTAACTTTCCGTTAGAAGTTGTTGCCAAACCTATTATGGATGACGACAATAAACTTGTCGGTGAGCACATGGTACTGCGGCCGTATCTTGTCATGACTGATGACCGTGAAGTAATGATTCATCAAATGTCTGTCATTTCTGTTTCTTCTTTGAGTGAAAGGCTTCATCAATCTTATGAACAGATGGTTGAAAATGTTTACAATAAGCCAATTGCTTTTGATGGTAATTTCTACCAAGAAGAAGAAAAAGATAATCCTGATGAGCTGCCCGAAGAGATTCAAGAGATGAGCAAAGAAGAGCTAGACTATCTTGAAGAGCAACTGGATCTTATTGCTAATGGGAAAGATAAGGTGTTTCATTAGTTCTTCCCCTTTGTGACGACAAGATTATTATAACAAGCACGTAGGTAGCTGTCAAGCTTTTTTTAATTTATTTTTACTTGACATACACATGCTGCTATCGTATAATGGTTTATAAATTAATTATGGAGGCAGAAATGTCTAAAGAAAAAGCAGCACATTACGTTGACAACAAGAAGTTCTTCGCCGCAATTAAAGACTGGAAAGAAGAATGGGACAAGTCAGTAGCAGAAGGCAAGCCTACTCCGCAGTGTACAAACTATCTTGGTGAGTGCTTCGTAAAGATATCAAACCATCTCGCATACAAATCTAACTTCGTGAACTATACATTCCGAGACGAAATGATTCTTGATGGCATCGAAAACTGTCTCCGTTATGCTGACAGATTCAATCCCGAAAAGTCTAATAATCCTTTCGCTTACTTCACTCAGATTACTTACTACAGTTTCATCCGTAGAATCAAGAAGGAAGCAAGACAGACAGAGACTAAGCTCAACTATCTACAGAGCATTGATCTACAGCAGTTGTTGGACGAGATCGAAGGCGACTCCGGTAACTATGAGTATCTGAAGTGGGTACAAGAGCAAGTAGACAGCAACGCAAAAGACAAGAAACAGCTAGACGGCGTTTCTCCAGCGACTGCTCGGCCTAAAAGACGGCCGAAGTACTTTGACGAAAAAACAGAAGAATTGCCTCTTGACAGCTAACCTAAATAGTAGTATAATCTTTATAAAACTATTAGGACTATTTTATGAAAGTGCGTTATTCCGAAATATTCTTCAGCTTTCAAGGTGAGGCTGAACTAGCCGGCACACCTACAACATGGATACGATTCTTTGGCTGCAACCTTGAATGTAATGGTTTCGGTCAAGAGAATCCCGCTGATGAATCTTCTTATAAACTTCCATACAAGAACTTCAACACTGATGATATTATTGCGGTAGAACAGCTGCCTGTATGGGAGTACGGCTGTGATTCTTCTTACTCGTGGTCGATGAAGTACAAACATCTTGCTCAAGACGCTACGCCAGAAACTGCTGCTGACAAGCTAGAAGAATTATTACCGCACGGCAAATTCACACACCCTGTCACTGGACAAGAGAACATGCTTGCGTTTACTGGCGGCGAACCAATGCTTCAGCAAAAGCAAATGAAAGCAATCACAAACGAGTTTCTCATTCGTGGCAATGCACCTAAGCTAATTACAGTAGAGACTAACGGTACTAAGAAGCTCAACAAAGAACTACAAGAATTCATCAATGTTTATTTGTCTGAGATGGGTATCAGATGGCATTGGTCTATCAGCCCTAAGATACTACACACTTCTGGCGAGAAGAATGCAGTTGATGTAGACACGTTCATGTCGTATGTTGACGGTACCTCTAGTACGAGCTGTCTAAAATTTGTGTGCAATGGCAGTAAAGAATCTTGGCAAGAGATAGAAGAATGTGTTATATCAGTCAAAGCTTATTGTAAAAATGCTGAGATAAAAGTTCCTGATATTTGGATCATGCCAGTAGGAGCTACGAAAGAAGAGCAAGAAGATATTGCTCACATCGCCAACGAGGCAATGCAACGAGGGTATAAAGTAGCAACACGCAATCACGCATATGTTTACGGAAATCAAATAGGAACTTGATATGAATATTAGAGATGGTAAACTTTATGTAGACTGGTGTGACATTGACGCATTCTCTTTAGACATTGCTCACGAAGCTAAGAAGCTAGGCATTGAGAAAGTTGTCGGTGTTGCTCGTGGCGGCCTTGTCCCTGGCGTTATCATTTCACATACATTGAATGTGCCTTTTGAATCACTCGCTTGGCAAACAAGAGATGGTGATACTAGAGACGCAGAAAAAGCAGAAAGCCTAAATAGTGATAAAGTATTGATTGTCGATGACTTGATTGATAGTGGAAAGACTATGATGGAGCTAGAGATACTAGCACCATACGCACACAAAGCAGTTATTTTCAATAAACAAATTGAAATACCTATTGACATTGTAGGGCATACACTGTATGATGTTAAAGAATGGATCGTATTTCCTTGGGAGCAATAGCATGAGAAGAAGTAGCGTGATTAAACGACAGGCTTACACTGGTGATGATTATTCATCAGGCCCAGATACTGCATTTGTTGTAGAGTTTTATGAGAATGAACACTTAGTAGAAACGAGAATGTTTCCTAATAAAAGTATTCATTATGTCGAAGACGCAGCTAGAAATTGGGATAATGGAGTAATAAAAAATGATAAGTGAACAAATCAAAACAAGACTTGAACGAGCGGGCAAGAGGTACTTTGCTGCTGATAATATCTCTGAGTTTATGCACGAAGGTGATCGTGAGGCATTGATTGATGAACTCACTGAAAAGTTTCATGATGTACTTAACGGCTTAGTGATAGACACAGAAAACGATCCTAACTCACAAGACACAGGTCGGCGCCTCGCTAAGATGTATGTCAATGAGATCATGGCAGGCCGTTATGATGCCGCTCCTAAAGTCACATCGTTTCCTAATGACGGAAAATATGATCAGCTTATCATTGTTCGTTCGGACATCAAGTCTATGTGTTCACATCATCATCAGCCTGTGACAGGCATCTGCTACATTGCCTGTCTGCCTGGTGACAATGTTATTGGTCTTTCTAAATACACTCGCATCGCACAACATTTGGCACAGCGTGGACACTTGCAGGAAGAGTTGACTGAGATGATTGCAGCGGACATCGAAGAACTAACTCAGTCTCCCGCTGTTGGTGTTTATATTCGTGCAAGGCACGGTTGTTGTGAAAACAGAGGTATTCGTTCGTCTAACAGCTCAACACAGACCACAGTGCTCAAAGGCGCACTCAAAACAGACTCTGCTTTACGTAACGAGTTTATGCACAATATTCAAATACAGGAACAGCTATGCGGATAAAACCTACAGACAGGCAGGTTGTCGTTGATTTAGAAACTTTAAGCACTCGTCCAAATTCTTGCATAACATCAATTGGTGCAGTTGCTTTTACTCTTCAAGATGGTATTGTTGACGAGTTTATGATCAACGTAGATCCTGCTAGTTGCAAATCTTATGGTCTACACATAGATAAGAGTACTGTAGATTGGTGGGCAACACAACCTAAAGAAGCTATTGATTCATGGCGCAAAGATCCAGTGCCCTTAGAAGATGCAATGAATAAATTTGTTGACTTCTACGGTGACAAGTCAATACCTATTTGGGGCAACGGTTCTGTATTTGACATCACAATTCTTGAATCTTCTATGTACGCATTAGGTTATGGTACAGGCGAGTTGCCTTGGAAGTTCTGGGATATATATGATATGAGAACTTTGACCAGCATACTAGGACGTAAGCTAGAAAAGACTGGAATAAATCACAACGCTTTACACGATGCAATCGCAGAAGCAAAACTAATTATTGATATGTTGAAATCATGAAGAATCTTGAATACGTTCTCTCTGGAACATCTTATGTCAGACTAGCTAGTACTAATATATGCGAAGATCCAAAGCTAGTCGCAGTTATTAATGATATGCTAGACAAAATACTTGGCGGCAAGAACGGTAAGTATACGCACGACATATCTATTCTCTTTAATGCCTTTGGTGAAAAAGCCTTCGGTCAGAGACTGCAAGTCTACAAAGATCACATCAAAAATCTTCACGCTGATTCTGGTGGGCTACAAATAATTACACTAGGAAAAACAATCACACCTGAACTAAAAGAAGAAGTGTACGAAGTTCAGGCAAATGGTTCTGATGTCGGTATGTGCTTTGATGAGATTCCAGTAACGCTAACAGGACTTCGTTCAGAAAGAAACTCGACAACAGATAGAATTTTTGATAGAGAAAACTTTGAAGATTATGCCAGAAAGACTGGGCAAAACATTAAGAAACAAATTGAAATATTTAAAAAGGAAGAGAGTGACTGTCGCCCCTTTCTGATTTTGCAAGGAAATGACGTTGACACATATCTCAAATGGTATGAATATGTGATGGATGAAATTCCTAAAGAGGACCAGCACCGTGTTGGTGGCATAGCATTAGGAGCAGCAGCACTTGGCACTGGTCCATTAGAAGATGTACAGAGAGCATTTATTGCGAGTCAGATTCCTTGGCACAGTGAAAAGATGCACTTGCATATTTTAGGAGTAGGTTCTATTAGAAGACTTATTCCTTATCTTATATTTCAACAGTCAGGGCTGTATAAAAATATAGAAATCTCTTATGATTCTACTTCACATTCTAGAGCAGTAGAGACTGGTGCCTTTTTCTTAAATCAAAATGTGATCAAGTACGGCAGAGAATATAGTGACATATATCGTATATTGTTTGAAGAAGTCATGTCCCATTACGACATGGGCACAAGCAAAGATGTATTTTATGATGCGTTGAATCTGGCAACTAAAGACTGGTTAGAAAAATATGACACTCTTGAGTATTGGGTGATCTGTCGTATGGCTACTATCTTTGCGTCAATAGCTAATTTTATGAAGTATTTAGAAACTATGATTCATTCAAAAGATAACATATTAAAATACTCTGAAAAGATAAAACTTGGTACACAATACAGAGCACTATACGCCGTCAATAATCGTTCAGATTTTGATCTCTGGTATAACGATCAGTATTTAGGTAGAGAAATTAAAAGTACTCCTATTCTCGATACCGCCCCAAACACATTAGAAGATTTATTTGTATGAATATAGAAAAACTAGATTATGAATTTGACATCATAAGACTTGTTGACGAGTGTGTAAACTTACAAGATACTATAGGTTTTTGTCCCGATACTAATCAAATAGGACTTAAACACACAGAAAATATTCATGAATCACAAACATGGTATCAAGGATGCGGGCAGATTACTCACTTGATGCCTAAGTTCATGAACAAAGATTTCACAGTTATCAATGAGAATCTAAAAGGCAGTTATTTAGAATACGTAATAAAAGAGTTACAAAAAACTTATGCCATAGGCAGAGCTAGAATCATGAGACTTGAACCGAGAAAATGCATGAGCCTACATGTAGATTTGTCTAAGCGCATACATATTCCTGTTATCACTAATCTAGATGCTTTGATGATTATTAACAACGAAGTACACCATATGCCAGCAGACGGCAGTGCGTATCTTACAGACACAACGAAGAGACACACTGCCTTGAATGCTAGTAAAGATGAAGAAAGACTACATTTATTATTTGACCTAGTTTAGGATTATATTATGGACCCGAAAAAAGTACGCAACGCTATTGAAGAAATGTCTAACTCAATGACTCGCATGGACGCTGAACGAGACTTGATCAAAGAGATTGTCAACAAGCTCCACGAAGAAGAGTTTCTGGACAAGCGTGTCATCCGGAAGATGGCTCGTGTGTATCACAAGCAAAACTTCGCCGAAGAGTCTACCATAAACGAAGAGTTTGAGACTACCTTCAAGAACATCATGGAGTAAATAATATCTTGACAATAGCTCCTGAATGTGTAATAATATACAGACACTTAAGGAGCTATTGTTATGAATATATTTGCACTCGACACTGACCCTGTTATTGCGGCACAAATGCATTGTGACAAGCATGTGGTCAAAATGATCATTGAGTATGCTCAACTCATGTCTACGGCACATCGTGTGCTAGACGGCACAATGTATCTAGACAAGACTAAGAACAACCGAAACATCAAGCGGTGGCGTCTTGCCGATACTGTCTTAGAAGGCGAAGTCTATAAGGCTTCTCACATCAATCATCCTTCAGGTATCTGGACACGCCAGACTAAAGCAAACTACGAATACATGTACACTATGTGGATTGCTTTGTGCCAAGAATATACTATGCGGTATGGCAGAAAACACTTGACACAAGAGAAGTTAGAAGCTATACTATCTAATACACCTGTCAATATTCCTGAAGGACAATTGACAGAAATTCCACAAGCAATGCCAGACGATGCTAAAATGGCTAATGTAGTAGAAGCCTATCGCAATTATTATCGTGTGTACAAAAAGGCATTTGCTAAGTGGACAAAACGACAAACACCGGAGTGGTTCTATGCCAGCAACTAGTAGATACATTAAAGTATCTTTTCAGAAAGAAGGGGTACATAAGTATCCAGCAGCAAAAGACCTTGAGGGTGTTGAGTTTCTTCAATATCCTCACCGCCATATCTTTCATTTTTATGTGACGCTTGAGGTTTTTCATAATGACAGAGATGTGGAATTTATTTTGTTCAAACGTGAACTAGAAAGTCTCTTTGAATCTGGAGTAATGCAAGCTGACAACAAGTCATGCGAAATGTTAGCAGAAGATTTGCTGAACTATATTGAAATGAATTATTCAGATCGTGGATGTAAAGTCGAAGTCTTTGAAGACGATGAGAATGGGGCAATCCTTAAAAATTATTAGGATAAATTTAAATTGATTTATTTAATAGATTTAGAATACGTTGAGACTAGATATACTGCACAGTGGAAAACAGAATTCCCTGCACTATTGAAAGGCGAAGGCTTCAATGTTTCTGTGATCGATGGTCCAGATGACATTGCTAGTTGTACAACGCCTGGAGCATTTCTTAATTTTTCTGGTACTAACATCTATAAATCAGAACAAGTAAGAAAAATCTCTGAGCTATTTACTGAGAATAAAATACAAGATGGTGATCATTTTATCTTTGCAGATGCTTGGCATCCAGGCGTTATCAATTTGAAGTATATGTCAGAGTTGCTTGGTGTTGATGTTAGTATACACGGACTCTGGCATGCTGGCAGTTATGATTCTCATGATTTCTTAGGGCGAATTATAGGTGATGCTGAATGGGTTCGTAGTGCAGAAAAAAGTTTCTATCATTGTTATGATTATAATTGGTTTGCATCTGACTTTCATATAAAACTTTTTGCTGAAACTTTTTCATCAGAAAGATCATACAGAACTGGTTGGCCTATGGAGTACCTAGACAACGAAATCAAAAAAGAACATTTCGGAATAAAAGAGAATCTTATTCTATTTCCTCATAGAGTTGCTCCTGAGAAACAGGTTGATATCTTCAGGCAGTTGTCTGAAGAATTACCTGAATATGAATTTATTGTTTGTCAGGAAAGAGAGTTGTCTAAGAAAGAATATCATGACCTTCTAAATAGATCAAAGATAGTATTTTCTGCTAACCTACAAGAGACACTAGGTATAGGTTGTTACGAAGCATTGTGTGCAGGTTCTATTCCGTTAGTTCCAGATAGGCTATCATACACAGAAATGTACAGTGACTTGTTTAAATACGATAGTTCTTGGACAGAAGATCAACATTGTTTTGAAAAGAACAAAGATCATCTTGTAAACAAAATTCGCAGTTTAATGGATAGTTTTAATTCTTTTGATACACAATCTATACTGAATAGTAATAGAAACTATTTACACAAAGAATATTTTTCTGCTAATGGATTGATTCAGAAACTGAAAGAGGTTATATAATGTATTATTCAACAAAACACTACGGACATAACATTGGCTTGTCAGCAGTCTTCAGACAGCCTAACGCAAATCATTCGCACTGTCATTTGCTACATGGTTACAGTCTGGCATTCACGTTTACTTTTGGTTGTAAAGAACTAGACAACAAGAACTGGGTTGTAGACTTTGGTGGCCTCAAGGAACTCAAGGCTTGGCTAGAAGATTCATTTGATCACAAGCTTGTTGTAGATAAAAAAGATCCAGCTCTTTCTACTATGATTGCACTTGAGTCCAAAGGACTAGCAGAAATTCGTGTGTTTGATGGTGTAGGTGCCGAGAAGTTTGCAGAACATGCTTTCAAATTTGCAAACGAATTAGTGAAAAGAAAAACTGATGGACGATGTTTCTGTGTCAAAGCAGAAGTTGCAGAACATGGTGCTAACTCAGCTATCTACGAGGCTTAGATTTGAAATTTGCAATGGTAACAGACTTGCACTTCGGTGCAAGAAGTGATTCACTTGCCTTTGATGCTCACTTTAAAAAGTTCTATGAAGAAACATTCTTTCCAGAGCTTGAGCGTCAAGGCATTAAAACTGTTTTTGATTTAGGTGACACGTTTGATCGAAGGAAGTATATCAACTACAACACGCTACAGAGTTGTAAAGAATATTTCTTTGATCGCTTGCAGGAACTAAACATTGACCTGCATATGATTCCTGGCAATCATGATACCTATTTCAAAAACACAAACGATGTGAACTCTCCTGATCTTCTTCTTAGAGAATACGACAACATTGCGTTGTATCAGAAAGTCACTGAAATTAAAATGGGAGAGAGCACAGTTCTTTTTGTGCCTTGGATATGCAATGAAAACTATGAAGAGTCATTTGAAATCATCGCTAAATCGAAAGCTGACATATGCTTGGGACACTTTGAGTTCTCTGGTTATGACATGTATCGTGGATCCCCTAATCCTCATGGTATGGATCCTAGTATGTTTAGTCATCTGCCTATGGTTATTAGCGGTCATTTTCATCATAGGCACACTAAAGGCAATATTACTTACATGGGGAATCCTTACGAGATAACCTGGTCAGACTATGACGATCCACGAGGCTTTGCAATCTATGACACAGCAAAAAAAGAACTTGAGTATGTTAATAACCCAAATAGAATTTTCCACAAAATCTATTATGATGACACCGATACCGGATCTTTTTCTGGTGATTTTGTTTACGATTATGACTCAGTACGGGACGGCTGTGTAAAGGTTGTCGTAGTAAAGAAAACAGACTTTGCTAAGTTTGATGCCTTTATAGATAACTTGTATCAGTGTAATCTTATTGAACTAAAAATCATAGAAGACTTAACTGAGTTTGAGAACGAAGCCATTGGTGACGATGTAGACTTAGAAGACACCATGACTTTATTGAAAGAGTATGTTGACGGCATTGAAGTGACAGTGGATAAAGAGAAACTGAAGTCACTGTTACAGTCGTTGTATGTTGAGGCACAAGATACCGTATGATAGTCTTCAAGAAAATTCGTTGGAAGAACTTCCTGTCAACAGGCAATGCCTTTACAGAGATGCAGCTAGATCGTAGTAGCAGCACTCTGATTCTTGGCGAGAATGGTTCAGGCAAATCAACTCTGCTTGATGCTATTACATTTGCTCTGTTTAACAAACCGTTCAGAAACATCTCAAAGCCTCAACTGATAAACTCAATCAATCGCAAGCAGATGCTCGTTGAGGTAGAGTTTCAGATAGGCGCTAAAGAATATCTTATTCGCAGAGGAAGTAATCCTGGTGTGTTTGAGATTGAGATTGACGGCAACATGATTGATCAGAACGCTAGTGTTCGTGACTATCAGAAGCATCTAGAAGAAAACATTCTCAAGCTGAACTACAAGTCATTCACGCAGATTGTGATTCTTGGCAGTGCCTCGTTCACGCCTTTCATGCAGTTGACACCTAACATTCGCAGAGAGATCATCGAGGACATTCTTGACATTCGTATCTTTACTACAATGAAAGATGTATTGAAAGCAAAGATCACAGAACTCAAAGAAAAGATTCGTGTAGTAGAAGGCGAAATTGCTGTTACGAAAGAGAAGGCAACGATACAGAAAAACTATATCGCTACTCTTGAGAATGACAAGCAAGCCCTGATTGCAAAGATTGAAAAAGAAATTGGCGAGACTCAAGAAACTCTTGATAAGCTACAGCAGCAAGTCAACTTAGATGTTCAAGTCAAAGAAGGCTACGGTGAAATAGAAAGCAAGAAGAAAAAGCTTGAAGGCTTTAAGACAGAATTCGCACGGAAGATTCGTGAACAGAAAAGCGAACTTGATTTCTATCACAATCACGATGACTGTCCTACTTGTAAGCAAGGCATTCCGCATGAGTTTAAGAAGACTATTTCCTCTGAGAAAGAAGAGAAGATTTCTAGTCTAGAAGAAGCAAATGAAAAGCTGCTAGAAGAGTGGACTACACTCAGCGATTTGTACGAAGAGTACCTGAATCTCAATCAGAAAATTGTTGACACTAACAACAGCGTGATCACCACACAGACCTTGATGCAGCGGCTTGTCGTAGAAAAATCTGAAGCTGAAAGCAAAGTAGGCAACATCGAGAAGGAAACTCAGAAGCTCAAAGAGATTGCGAAAGAGTTGATGGGCAAGACAGAACAAAGAACTTCTTACAAAGAAGAACAAGAGTATCAGTCTATTGCTGAGTCGTTGCTGAAAGATTCTGGCATCAAAACTAAAATCATTCGTCAATATCTTCCTGTCATAAATAAGTTAGTAAACAAGTATCTTACATCGATGGACTTCTTTGTGCAGTTTGACTTAGACGAGACATTCAAAGAAACAATCAAGTCCAGACACAGAGACAAGTTTAGTTATGCCTCCTTCAGTGAAGGTGAGAAGCAGCGTATTGACTTAGCACTCGTGTTTACTTGGCGAACAATTGCGAAGATGAAGAATAGCGCAAGCACAAATCTTCTCTTGCTTGACGAGGTATTTGACAGCTCACTAGATGTTAATGGTACAGACTACGTGATGCAGCTACTAAATACTATTGGACCAGAAACAAATGTGTTTGTAATATCACACAAAGGCGACCAGCTATTTGACAAGTTCAGAAGTGTGGTCAGATTTGAAAAGAAAAACAATTATTCGGTAATGACATAATGGAAGAACTTAAATTAATATCTTTTAATGATCCTCTTTTGAAGCGAGAGCCCGCACCATTTGATTTCGAGAAAGAAGATGCTAAAGAAATTAAAAGCCGCCTTCTTGTGGCTATGAAACAAACAGGCGGGGTTGGACTGTCAGCAAATCAAGTCGGTTTAGATATGCGGGTCTTCGTGATTGGAGGATCTGGTCTAGAAGAGAAAGCAGTATTCAATCCAGAACTATTGTCAGTAGGCAAAAACGCTGTTACTATGCGTGAAGGCTGCTTGTCATATCCAGGTCTCTGGTTGAATCTCACTCGTCCTAATACTTGTGTTTTGAAGTATCAAGACGAGAACGGAGAAGAAGTAATAGAAGAGTTTGGTGGTATTCCTGCTAGAGTAATCTTACACGAGTACGATCACATGGTGGGACAGAACTTTACGATGCGAGCATCCTCTCTGAAGATTCAGAGAGCCTTAAAACACTTAGACAAAAAAGTCAAAAAGTTTAGTAGGAGAGCAGCTTAATGGCCTATTCTGAAAAAGTAATAGATCATTATGAAAATCCACGTAACGTAGGTAAGTTCGATCCAGAACAGGCTAATATTGGCACTGGCATGGTCGGCGCACCTGCATGTGGAGATGTGATGCGACTTCAGATAGAAGTCGAAGACGGTAAAATTACAGATGCAAAGTTTAAGACATATGGTTGCGGCAGTGCAATTGCCTCAAGTTCTCTCTTGACAGAGTGGGTAAAAGGTCGTACACTAGAAGAAGCTAAACAAATAAAGAACACTGATCTTGCGGAAGAATTAGCATTACCTCCAGTAAAGATTCACTGTTCTGTGTTAGCAGAAGACGCTATCAAAGCAGCGATAGCGGACTATAAGGAAAAGAACGATGTCTGATGATTGGGATTTTGGCTTTACCGCTGTAGATGATATACCAACAACGCCTACGACACCTAGCGATCCAGTTGTAGCGCAGGTAGATGATCAGCAACTGCAAACACTATTAGATAAAATGGAGAGACTAGAGTCTCTTATTATAAGTAGTGATGACAGCGACATGATCAACGAACACAGAGAGCTGGTTCAGCAAGATGTCGTAACTAAGTTAAAGCAAGTAGAGGATCTTATATTACCTTTGCTCTTCAATCTACAAAAGAATCCTGAGAAGGATTACATACACTGGCCAGGACGTACAGCCATTATAGATAAACAAATAGAAAAAATCAAAGCAGTTACCAGATATTACGATAACGTATAATAGGGGTTTTGAACGATCAAATAATTATGGAATATAATATGGCTAAAATGACAAAAGAAAGAGACTTTGAAGTCTCACCTGTAGTAAGAGGAGTGTTCAATCGACCTACAGGTCAAATACTAGACTTCTATCTAAACAGCTCAATAGGAAGTCCAGAAGATTATTCTGAGTGGAATCAGATTCTACGATCTTCTACCGAACAAGATGTTGTGTATCTACACATCAATTGCTACGGCGGTCAAGCACTCACTGCTGTACAGTTGATGAGAGCAATCTCAGAATCACGAGCTACAGTAGTTGCCTCAGTTGAAGGTGCCTGTATGTCAGCAGCGACATTCCTGTTTCTGATGGCAGATGTGTGTGAGATTTCTGATCACAGTATCTTTATGTTTCATAACTTCTCCGGTGGTACTATCGGCAAAGGTAATGAGATGATGGCTCAAGTTCATCACAATGACAAGTGGGCTAGAAATTTAATGGAAAGTATCTACAAAGAGTTCTTTACAGACGAAGAAATTAATAGTATACTAGAAGGTAAAGACTATTGGTTATCTCCAGATGAAGTGACCGAAAGACTTCAGCGCCGGAACGAGATACTAGAAGCTGCTAAAAGTGAAGAGGAAGCAGAGGAAATCCCAGTAAAACCAGCAAGAAAGAAGCGTACTAAGTCGTAAGTCATTGATTTGATTGATAAAATAAATACTTGACATCCTCATAACCTTTTGCTATAATAGTTGTACAAAATGAGAAAAGGTTGTGAGGA
>TARA_Y100000385_G_scaffold183922_2_pt1 | contig 16614 bp, 14 predicted proteins | sample TARA_Y100000385 | Tara Oceans TARA_Y100000385 (sample SAMEA2620980) | marine metagenome | biome: marine biome (ENVO:00000447); feature: surface water layer (ENVO:00002042); material: "saline water (ENVO:00002010), including plankton (ENVO:xxxxxxxx)" | depth 5 m
GGGACGAAGTAATAGTCAATGGTCTGAATTTACCCAGAATGGGGAAGAAAAAAGGTGAAAAATTCTACCCGTGGCAAGGAGCTAAATCACCCTTTAGTCACAAAAATTTCCTACAAATCATAGAGGTCCAAAAAGACTTAAATAATATGAATCTAAGAGCATTAAATGCTTTGAATAACGGGGCATCTTCACTTCTCATAAAAATAAATAATAGCGAGGATATTTTAATAGTCTTAAAGGATATTCGCCTTGATATCTGTCCTATACATATTCTGGGAGGAGATCAGGAAAAAGTTTCTAAGGCCATCGATTCTCTGCCAGACAGCCAAAAACCTGAGGAGTGGCATGGCAGCATATCTACAAGGAATTTTATAAATGAATTCGATCATATCCCAAGATGGCAAAATCGTGACAAGAAATTTTCAAGTCAAAAAACGACTTTACCCTCGAATGTGAGAACGATTTGCACGAATACAAAAAATATATCTAGTACCAATTGCACAGACAAAGTTGCTTTTTCCATTTATAACCTTGCCGTTCAGCTCAATTCTGCAGGATGGGATAATTCAAAGCGTTGCATAGTTTTCCTCGAAGCACAAGAAAATTACTTGGAAACAATTGCCATGATTCAGGCAATAAGAATTTTATGGAATTCGTATTTAGAAGAAAATGGTAAATCTGATACAACGCTATGGATTTGTGGCGAGACCCAAGATAAAAAGTTTAAAAAAAACCCACCTGAAAAACTTGTAGGACGAAGTTTAGAAGCCCAATCTTTATGGCTTGGAGGCTGTGATGAGATTATTATTCATCCGGTTGCAGAAAGCACAGAAGCAGAACAATGGGCTCGAGATCAATTTCTAATCCTAGCTTACGAAACAAAATTATCAGGGCATAAAGATGTCTTAAAAGGATCCTATCTACTTGATAGCTGGTCAGAAAAAATTATCTCTGAAGCAGAAAATAAAATCGACCTATGGCTTGAAAATAGTTCTCTTATCATGAATAAAATTAAATAGGAATGAAAAAGACAAAACGTTTTTCTCATGAATCTAATTCAGCCGGGTCAAAACCATTCTTAAGGGGTCCGTACGCAACCATGTACACCTCAAGGCCATGGACAATAAGACAATATGCAGGATTCTCAACTGCTGAGGAAAGTAATCTTTTTTATAAAAAGAATTTAAAAGCTGGACAGGAAGGTTTAAGTGTTGCATTTGATTTAGCTACCCATCGTGGATATGATAGTGACCATCCTCGGGTACTGGGAGACGTCGGCAAAGCCGGAGTTGCTATTGATAGCATTGAAGACATGAAAAGACTCTTTGATGGGATACCCTTAGATAAAATGTCCGTTTCAATGACCATGAATGGAGCTGTCTTGCCGATTCTTGCTTTTTTCATAGCAGCAGGAAAAGAACAAGGAGTTCAAATAGAAAAACTTACTGGCACCATTCAAAATGACATTTTAAAAGAATTCATGGTAAGAAATACTTATATCTATCCCCCATCTCACAGTATGAGAATTGTCGGAGAAATACTCCGATATACAAGTATAAACATGCCAAAATTTAATAGTATCAGTGTTTCAGGTTATCATATGCAAGAAGCTGGAGCCAGTGCCGAAATTGAATTAGCCTATACACTAGCTAACGGTGTAGAATATATAAAAACAGGAATTTCAGCTGGATTAAAAATTGATGAATTTGCACCAAGAATAAGTTTCTTTTGGGGAATTGGGATGGACTTCATTACTGAAATTGCTAAACTTAGGGCTGCAAGAGTTTTATGGTCTGAAATTGTGGAAAAATTCGGTGCTAAAAATCCGAAAAGTATGGCCTTGAGGGCTCATAGCCAAACCAGTGGCTGGAGTCTCACAGAGCAACAACCCTACAATAACATCTCCAGAACCTCATTCGAGGCATTAGCAGCTGTCTTAGGCGGAACACAGTCACTCCACACAAATGCACTTGATGAAGCAATAGCGCTTCCGACAGAATATTCAGCTCAAATAGCTCGTGAGACTCAATTGCACTTGCAATCGAAAATTGGCCTCGTTGATTTTATTGATCCATTCGCGGGAAGTATTGAAATAGAGAAAAGAACTTCAGAACTTATAAATAACGCTAAAACACTAATGGCTGAAATTGAAAGTGCGGGAGGAATGACAAAAGCAATTGAAATGGGCGTCCCTAAAATTAGAATTGAAGAATCTGCGGCACTCAAACAAGCCCAAATTGATTCAAAAAAAGAAATATTAGTAGGTGTGAATGCATTTAATCAAAATGAAAAACAAAATATTGAGTTTAGAGAGGTTGACAACTCTGAGGTAAGAAAATTACAAATAAAAAGGATTCAAAAACTAAAAAAATCAAGAGATGGCGAGGCGGTCAAAGCTGCACTTTCAAATCTAAGAAAGGCTGCAGAAACGGAAAAAGGCGGTATCTTACAAAAAGCGATTATTGCAGCAGAAACAAGAGCTACAATTGGAGAAATAAGTGACGCTTTAGAATTGGTATTTGGTCGCTATCATGCGCAAAATTCAATCATATCAGGTGTGTATAAAAAAGAAAATGCAAAAGATCCGGCCTTCCAAAAAGCCAAAAAGCTAGCTTCTTTATTTAAAGAAAGTGAAGGCCGTTCCCCTAGAATTTTGATCGCGAAAATGGGACAAGATGGGCATGATCGAGGAGCTAAAGTTGTGGCATCAAGTTTTGCAGATATTGGTTTTGATGTGGATTTAGGGCCATTATTTCAAACGCCGGCTGAAACCGCAAAACAAGCTGTTGAAAATGACGTCCATTGGGTTGGTGTTTCTTCATTAGCTGCAGGGCATAAAACTCTGATTCCTGAACTAGCTATTGCTTTAAAAGAATTAAATCGTCCAGACATTCAGATAATTGTGGGTGGGGTAGTTCCAAGAGCAGACTATGATTTTTTATTTAACGAAGGAGTCGTCGCAATATTTGGCCCTGGAAGTCCTATCTCTGAGTCAGCCTCAAAAATTTTAAAACTTACCGTTGGATAATCTTTTTGAATAATGTCTATTAACCCAAAACTCAGCGCTTCACAAAAAACCTCTTTGGATTTAAATACTTTGAGTAAGGGAATCGTTGATGGAAATTCCACTATGTTATCGCGGGCGATAACACTAATAGAGAGCACCAAAAACGATGATAAAGTTTTAGCAAACCAATTAATAGAAAAGTTACCAAAAACAAATCTAAAAAACTACCGAATTGGTATTACTGGTAATCCTGGAGTAGGGAAAAGTTCTTTAATTGAAAAGTTAGGAATTCAGTACATAAGTAGTGGTCATAAAGTTGCAGTTCTTGCATATGATCCCAGCAGCCTGAAAAGCGGTGGTAGTATTCTGGGCGACAAAACGCGAATGGAAAAATTATCGCAAAAAGAAAACGCTTTTATTCGCCCTTCACCGTCATCAGGAAATCTCGGTGGTGTTGGAATGAATACGGAGAAATTAGTCTTGCTTTTTGAAGCAGCAGGTTTTGATAGAATAATAATTGAAACCGTTGGCGTTGGGCAAAATGAGACACTTATTGAAAATTTTGTTGACTGCTTTGTTCTTATTGCATTGCCAGGTGCGGGTGATGAAATTCAAGGAATAAAAAGAGGTATCATAGAACGTACGGATATTTTAGCAGTCAATAAAGCGGATGGAGAACAAATTAACTTAGCTAATATCGCATTGGGATTTTATAAAAATGTTCTTCATTTATTCCCTCGAGAAGACAAATGGATTGTCCCATCCATGGCTATCAGCGCTCAAGAAAATTCCGGCATTGATGATTTAATTAAACTTATTGAAAAATTTTATCGACATCAATTAATGAAAGGAGCCTTGGAACATAATCGCAAATTACAATTTGAGAAAAATTTTGATAAAAATTGGAAGTCAGAGATTTTGAGTGAACTATCTACCAAAAAAACATTTCAAACAGTTATCAAAAAACTCAAAAAAGAAATACTTGAGGGAACAACTACTAGTGAAAAGGCAATTCTCTTTTTAAAAAATAAAGTTTTAAAAACTTAAAACTCTTCAGTGACTTCTTGGCGAAGATAACTTAAAGCTGATTTAGATGGAAGATTTTTCATTTTCATGCAAGTCTCAAGTATAGCTTTACTTAAATCCGCACCACTGGCTTTTGGGGCAAGATCTGCAGATACAGTGTTTACAATCGAGGTCATCGTGCTTTTCGAGGCTACGATCATCTCCCACATTCTGTCTGAAACATAAATTTGTTGACTTAAGTTATGCTCAAACTCATTTCTTATATTCTGTTGAAGAAGCAAAAGGTATTCTTGATTTGTTAATTTTCCGGCTTTTACACGGAGTAAAAGTGAATTGGGGCTAATCCGTTCTAAAAATAATGCCAACCTCTCGTAGGCTTGCATTCTTATTGGAAGTGATTGCCTTTGGGATGCTCGAATTCTTTCACTTTTTCTTCTTTTATCTTCGTTGTCAAGAAAATTTGACATCATTAAATAAACTACTATCAGGATTAAAATAGAGGGAAAAACCGAGCGAAAAGTGTCTAAAAAAATATCCATCAAACAAATATCGCGCTTTTAGCGGCAATTCATACTTTTACACACATGCTTTTTCTATCAAAACGAGTCGATACATTGGAAGTCCCGATGACTATTGAAATGACAAAAAAAAGTCGTGTACTTCAAGATGCAGGACACGACATAATTAGCCTTAGTCTTGGAGAACCCGACTTTGACACTCCCGACTTTATAAAAACCTCTGGTAAAGAGGGAATTGATCAGAATTATTCGCATTATATGCCGGTTCCAGGATATTTAGATCTTCGAGAAGCAATTTCTAAGAAATTTAAGAGAGATAACAATCTAGATTACCAGCCCAATGAAATAATTGTAAGCACTGGAGCTAAACAGTCAATCGCAAATATTGTCTTGGCAACAGTGAACCCTGGTGATGAAGTTATCATACCAGCTCCTTATTGGGTATCATATGCTGACTTGGTTACTTTTAACGGAGGAAAAGTTATTTCTCCAAAAGCAGGAGTAGATAAAGGGTTTAAAATAAATGCCGATGAATTAGAAAATGCCCTTTCGAATAAAACAAGGCTGATGATTTTCTCGAGTCCCAATAACCCGAGTGGAGCTATGTATACAGAAAATGAGTTAAAAGATTTAGTTTCTGTTTTACAAAAACATCCTCAGGTATGGGTTATTAGCGACGAAATTTATGAATATATCCAATTCGGGAAAAATCATATCAGTTTAGCTTCATTATCAGGCATGAAAAATCGAGTAGCCACTGTGAATGGATTATCAAAAGGCTTCGCAATGACAGGGTGGAGAATTGGTTTCATGGGAGCTCCTGAAAAATTAGCTCGTGCATGCGAAAAAATTCAAAGCCAATTCACCAGTGGGGCATCAAGTATTGCTCAAAGGGCAGCAGTCTCAGCTGTACTATCCGGACCCCAGAGAGTTGCTTACATGGTTAAAGATTTCACAATTCGAAGAAAGGTATTGGGCGATATCTTGAAAGGTGCAAAACATTTGAATTTTATGGAACCTGATGGAGCATTCTATCTTTTTGTCGATGCATCAAAGTACTTAAATGAAAAATATACTACCGCCCTTCATTTATGTATGGCGATACTTGAAGGCGGTGTAGCTTCAGTACCTGGAGAAGCTTTTGGACTCAATGGTTACATTAGATTCAGCTTTGCTGCTTCGGAAGAAAAACTTAAAGAGGCTGGAGTTCGAATAGTTAGGACTTTAGTCTCAATAAAGCCGAATTAAGTGAATGACTCGAATCGTAATTTATTATTTCGAATCCGTGAATGGGTCAACTTAAGAATATACAGTAGTAAAAATGCTGTCATTAAAGCATTAAGATATGTCAGCGTTCCACTTTCTATATTGGCTGTTGGTTCGTTAATATATAGTTATGGTTTTTCATTATCAAGTGAAAAACTTTTAACTATACATTATCTATTAAAAGCTACTATTGGATTTTACATAATAAAATTTCTAGTAGAAGGCTTCTATTCTTTTTCACCGATTCAATATATCAAAAATTCAAAATGGGAAACTCTTCTGATGTCCTACATGATTATTAATATCGCTGTAATTAATGTTTTTGATATCGAAATAATTTCATCAGTAGGTAAGTTTTTGGGATTAACACAACTTGATCAATTCGTAATGATTTTTATTCAAGGCTACTTTTTAATTTTTGTAGCTCTGGAAATGGGAAAAGCGAGTAGGTTATTACCATATTTAAAATTGAGCCCCCCTGCTCTTCTTGTATCTAGTTTTATCATCATCACTTTACTTGGTTCATTTTTCTTATTGATGCCAGAAATGACTAAAAGTGGAATCGGAATGACCATTTATGAAGCTGCATTTACCAGTGTCTCTGCGGTAAGTGTTACAGGATTAAATATTATCAATGTCGCTGATTTTCTCAGTTTTAAAGGCAAAATTGTTATTATGGTTCTAATTCAATTGGGCGGTCTGAATTTTATCGCCTTTGCAAGCATTTTTGCGCTTCTCGCAAATTCTAGCATTGGTACTAAGTATAAAAGCCTCATCCAAGTTGAGTACAGTTCAGACTCCCTGGCGTCATCTGCAATACTAATTCGACAAATTTTTAAATTCTCAGTAATTTTTGAAGTTGCAGCGACAATCTTATTATTTTTCTCCTGGGGTGATTATGAATTCCAAAAATTAGGTGATAAAATTTTCTTCAGCATTTTTCATGCAATTTCCGCATTTAATAATGCCGGTTTTACTCTATTCCCAGAGGGATTGTCCCACCCATTGCTCAGTCAAAATATTCCTTTCTTATTAATAATGTCTATCACAATAATATTTGGTGGACTAGGTTTTGGAGCAATACATGATTTGTTCTCTTATCGTGCCTTTATAATGCGCAGAAGAAACCCATGGAAACATTTAAAAGTCAATTCTAAAATTGCTTTATACTCAACAATTGCTCTAATTACATTTGGAACTTTTTTTTATTCCCTTCTTGAAAATCAAGACATTTTAGAGGGCCTTAAAATTGGGAAACAATCATTTTTTGCCTTTACTCAAATCGCCATTGGAAGAACTGCCGGGTTTAATATTGTTGAAATAGCAAATCTGACCCTGCCTACTTTACTCATTCTCGTCTTCTTAATGTTTATCGGTGGGGCCTCAGGCTCGACTGCAGGTGGTATAAAAACATCCACATTCACATTGGTACTTTTAAACGCATTGGCAACTATTCGTGGCAGAAAGAGAGTTGAGCTTTTTAAGCACACAATTCCGATGGAAATACTTAATCTAGCGTTGAGTGTTTTTCTTTTCACTCTTGGTGGAGTTATGTTAGGAATCTTTTTATTAAGTATAACAGATGGTCATTTAGGACTGACTCGTTTGGCATTTGAGCAAGTTTCTGCATTTTGCACCGTGGGTCTCTCTATGGGAATAACATCTGATTTAAGTGAAGTGGGGAAAATAATTTTAATGGTTTCCATGTTAATTGGAAGAGTTGGCACTGTAACTTTGGCATTTGCTCTAACGAGAAGAAAAAAAGAATCCCATGACTATACTTATCCTAAAGCACAAGTCCAAGTTGGATAGAATTTTAGAAAAATGAAAATCATAAAACCTTACAGCGCTCAGGGTTCGAAAAAAGAACAAGTCGCAGAAATGTTTAATTCCATCTCAAAGCAATATGACTTTCTAAATCGTGTTCTTTCCATTGGCATTGATGTCAATTGGAGAAATAAAACTGTTCGTCAAATAAAGGATTCGGGGGCGAAAAAAATTCTCGATGTTGCAACTGGAACCGCTGATCTAGCCATCTCCTTAGGCAAAAAAATTCCTAATTCAAAAATAACTGGAATCGATATTTCGTCAGGAATGCTTGAAGTTGGAAATGAAAAAATAAAACGAAAAAAAGTCTCGAATAATGTGAAATTAATCCTTGGCGATGGCGAATATTTACCTTTCAAGGATAATTCTTTTGACGCAGTTACGGTGGCATTTGGTGTTAGAAATTTTGAGAATTTAGAGGGTGGATTGATGGAAATGGAGCGGGTTCTAAAACCCGGAGGCATTCTGGCGATACTAGAATTTTCGAAACCTGAAAGGACTCCCTTCAAACAAATTTACTTCTTATACTTTAAATACATATTACCCACGATAGGGAAATGGATTTCTAAAGATGCTTCAGCCTATTCCTATCTTCCGGCTTCTGTAGAAGCTTTTCCATATGGAGATGCTTTCTTAAATAAACTTAAGAAAGCAAAACTAGAACGGTTCAATATTCGTCCTTTGACATTTGGCATAGCATCTTTATACTCTGCACATACTTCTAAAAAGATTTGATCGTTAAAGCTATATGACTCTCCGAACTTTTCTTTTTTTTCTTATCGTTCTATTCACAGGTACAAATTTATATGCCCAACACAAATCATTAAACCTTCCCAGATATGATCAAAAACCTGTTCATTTTGGTTTTATTCTTGGTACCAGTAAATTAAACTTCTCATATCGAAGTCAAATAGAATGGCCTGAAAAAGTTTATAATGTCAGAATTGGACCCCAACTTGGCTACACTGTAGGTATTATCTCAAACTTAAGATTGTCAAAACAATTGGACCTGCGATTTATACCCACATTTACTTCAGGGGAAAGAAAATTGTTTTTTGATGCAATAGATCCGAGTGACGACATCCGTAAATGGATTGAAAGACGAATAGAATCTGCATTAATAATATTCCCAATAGAATTAAAATGGAAAACAGATCGAATTGATAATCACCGATGGTATATTTTAGGAGGTTTTTACAGCTCATTAGACCTCTCGTCAAAAGCCAATGTTGATGATGATCGTATTTTTAAATTACAACAAAGCGATCTTGGGCTTGAAGTGGGTGTCGGTGTAGATATATATTTTGAATACTTTAAGCTCTCTCCCCAGCTTCGAGCAACATTCGGGAAAGGAAATTTAAGAGTAGACGACGGCACCGCTTATGCTAATGCTCTACCGACATTAAATACTCAAATGATATCATGGATTTTTACTTTTGAATAGCGGTTCTATGAATTAATTTCATAAAGTAAAATTGCTGCTGCAGTTGCTACATTTAAACTTTCTGTCTTACTTCGAGTTGCTTTATTAATAGTCACTACATAGTCATATTTTTTCTTCCAAAAGTCACTGGGCCCATTGCCTTCATTTCCCAGAACCAAACAGCCACTTTTTGACTTTAAAATATCTTTCGGCTTTTCTCCTGACATGTCTGCTAAATATATATTTTTATTTTCCTGAGCAAGAGTAATTAATAGTTCAGAGTCTGTTTCAAATCGCAATGGAACTCGGGCCAAAGAGCCCATGCTTGCATGAATAACCTTTGGACTAAAAGGGTCAACAGTACCGGGAGGTATTGCCAACCAATCAACCCCAAACCAATCCGCTAATCTGATTAAGGCTCCTAAGTTTCCCGGATCTTGAACCCTATCAAGTATTATTGACCAAGAGTTTTTTCGGCATTCAATTTCCTTCATTCCTAGTATTGCAATGCACTCTTGCGGAGAATCTAAAACAGAATTTTTTTTCAATTCTTCTTTAGAAAAAATTATTGACTCCGGTAAATCACTAAAAAAACTGTTGTCAACGGTAAATAAAAAAACGATATCAAAATTTTCAGAAATAAATTCTTTTATAACTTTTGGTGTTTCGGCTATGAAAAGTTGTTTTTCCCACCTAACCTTTTTTGAGCGAAGAGAGTTTATGAGCTTAGAATGTGATTTTGAAAATTCTAGACGAGAATTCATTCCTTAAAGTTCGTTTAATTATTTTTAAATTTGAGTTCAAAATTTTTTTACATGATAGCTCCATCAATTCTTGCAGCAGACTTTTCCAATTTGAAACAGGATATCGAAATGGTGAACTCCAGCAAAGCCAAATGGTTCCACATTGATGTCATGGATGGTGTTTTTGTGCCAAATATTTCATTCGGACTTCCCGTTTTAAAAGCTATCAAAAAAATAGCAAAAAAGCCTCTAGATGTCCACCTTATGATTGTTCAGCCTGATAGATACATAAAGGATTTTAAAAATGCTGGTGCAGATATTTTGACAGTTCATTTTGAGGCCTGTATTCATCTTCATAGGACGATTCAAGAAATTCATGCAGAAGAAATGCTAGCGGGAATAGCATTAAACCCTCATACTCCAATTTCAAGTTTAGAAAATATAATTCAAGATGTTGATTTAATTTGTCTCATGAGTGTGAATCCTGGTTTTGGTGGGCAAAGCTTTATACCTCATACTTTTAATAAAATCAAAGAATTAAAACAACTTATCCATGATACTAAAAGCAAAGCAAAAATTGAAATTGATGGAGGAGTTAATATAAAAAACAGTGCAGAACTCAAATCTTTTGGTGCAGACGTACTTGTAGCAGGAAATGCTATTTTTAAATCAGAATCACCAAAGAAAATGATTGAATCCCTCTATAATTCCTAAGTGAATGTATTTAATGGATTAAATTTAAATTCTGAAATCTGCATAAAATAGGGTCTTAATGTGGCAGAAAAATAATAGGTTTGCATCATAGACAAATCACAAAAATCATATTCAAAAAATGGCACTTGATAAAATTCATGAATTACTTGGCGATCAAGCCCAATATCTCTTAGAGCACGAATCAAAAAAAATATCAAAAGATCAAATTCATCTTCCGTCGGGGAACTTTGTTGATGAAAGTTTTATTGGCTCCAATAGAAATATTCCCACCTTGCGATCATTACAGCAACTATATGGAACGGGCAGGCTGGGGAATACTGGATACATGAGTATTCTTCCAATAGACCAAGGTATTGAACATTCTGCTGGAGCTAGTTTTGCTCCGAACCCACTTTACTTTGATCCCGAAAATATTGTGAAATTGGCTCTAGATGCAGGATGCAATGCAGTTGCTTCTACATTTGGTGTTCTTTCAAATGTTTCAAGAAAATATGCTCACAAGATACCTTTTGTAGTGAAGTTAAATCATAATGAATTTCTTTCGCTTCCGAATCAGTTTGATCAAACGATGTACGGTTCAGTAGAAGATGCATGGAATATGGGGGCTGCTGCAGTAGGAGCAACTGTATATTTTGGTGCTAAAGAATCACGAAGACAATTACTCGAAGTTTCAGAGGCATTTGAGCGCGCGAGAGAGCTGGGTATGGCAACAATTTTATGGTGTTATACGAGAAATTCAGGATTCAAGGTTGATGGTGTAGACTATCACACATCTGCGGACTTAACAGGTCAAGCAAATCATCTTGGAGTAACGATTCAAGCAGATATTATAAAACAAAAACTACCCACGAATAATGGAGGCTATAATGCCACAAAACATGGAAAAACACACGAGAAGGTATATTCTAATTTAACTACTGAACACCCCATTGATCTCACTCGTTATCAAGTTGCAAATTGCTACATGGGGAGAATCGGTTTAATTAACTCAGGGGGAGAGTCAAAGGGAGCAAGTGATCTTTCTGAATCCGTAAAAACCGCTGTTATTAATAAAAGAGCAGGAGGCCAAGGGCTAATTCTCGGAAGAAAAGCATTTCAAAGACCCTGGAAAGAAGGTGTTGAGCTTTTGAATACAGTTCAAGATGTTTACCTTTCCAATGATATTTCAATTGCTTAAATAAAAAGGTATGTCCTCAGATTGGTTTCAAAGGCAAAAAGAAGGAATTACAACTCCAACCCAAGAGAAAAAGGAGACACCTGATGGCTTATGGCATGGCTGCCCTAAATGCAAAGTAATTGTCTCAGTAGACGAATATGAGGCGAACCTATGGGTTTGTGGAAACTGTGGTCATCACAATGGTATTGATGCAAAAGACTATTTCTCCTTTATGTTTGATGAAGGATTACATACTGAACTAGATCCAAATATGACATCAGTAGACCCTTTGAATTTTGAGGATACTAAAAAATATACTGATCGTTTAAATTCTGCAAAAGAAAATTCAGGAATAAAAGATGCAATCACGACAGGGTATGGAAAAATGAATGAGATGAAAGTTTCAATCGCTGCGATGAACTTTAAATTCATAGGTGGAAGTATGGGGTCCGTTGTGGGAGAAAAAATATCTCGAGCAATTGACCACAGTTTAAAAAATAAAATCCCATTTATAATGATAAGTAAAAGCGGTGGGGCAAGAATGATGGAAGCTGCATTTTCATTAATGCAAATGGCTAAAACTTCATCGAAATTAGCACTCCTGGATGAAGCCAAAATCCCTTATGTTAGTCTTTTAACGCACCCCACAACGGGAGGAGTCACTGCCTCTTTCGCTATGTTGGGTGACATAAATATCGCAGAACCAGGGGCTTTAATAGGTTTTGCTGGTCCTAGAATCGTCAGAGAAACAATAGGAAAGGACTTGCCTGAAGGGTTTCAAACCAGCGAATTTGTCAAAGAACATGGCTTTATTGATTTCATAGTCAAAAGGAAAGATCTAAAATCTAAAATAAGCGACTGGCTTAGGTGTGTAGGTAATATTCCAGCACCTGTAGAATCAAACTGATTTTTTCGTAATTTTGCAAACTTCCGATCGACGGAAGGCTACAGCACAAACATCTAAATGATTAAGGCATGTATTTGAATTCAGAAAAAAAGCGCGAAATTTTCGCAGAACACGGCAAATCCAAAGAAGATACAGGAACTGCAGAAGGACAGATAGCTCTTTTCACTTACCGTATCACCCATCTCACGGAACATTTAAAAAAGAATCGTAAAGATCATAACACAGAGAGATCTCTTATCCGTTTGGTAGGTAAAAGAAGAGGACTTTTAGATAATCTTCAAAAAAACCAAATTGAACGCTATCGTGCGATAGTAGAGAAATTGGGCCTAAGAAAATAAAAAGTAAAAAATTTATTTTTCATCCCCTTTGAGCAATTCAAAACTGAATTGTGTTTTAAAAAGCAGTCGTAAGTAAATACTAGCATCGAAAAAACAAATAAATGAAAGCACCAGAAAAAATCACCAAAGAAATAACTCTAAAAGACGGAAGAGTAATAACTCTCGAAACTGGACGAATGGCGCGCCAAGCGAATGGTTCCGTACTCCTATCATGCGGTGGGACATCCCTCTTAGCGACTGTTGTTGCTTCAAAAGACGCAAGACCAGGTGTAGACTTCCTTCCCCTTTCAGTGGAGTACAAAGAAAAATTTGCCGGAGCTGGAAGAGTTCCGGGTGGTTTTCTTAAACGCGAAGGGCGACCTAGCGATAGAGAAATTCTTGTTTGTCGACTTGTAGACCGAGTCCTAAGACCGTTATTCCCAGATGATTTTCATGCGGACATTCAGGTAATAATTACAATGCTTTCTTTTGACCCTGCTGCCGCACCTGAATCATTAGCAGGTTTTGCTGCTTCTGCTGCTATTTCCATAAGTGACATCCCGTTTAATGGCCCGATGTCAGAAGTATCTGTTGCAAGAGTCAACGGTGAATTTATGGTAAATCCAAACTATGAACAACTTGAAGAAGCTGACATAGAAATGATGATCGGAGGAACAACTGAAAGTGTCGTGATGGTGGAAGGAGAAATGAAAGAAGTGTCAGAAGATGAAATGCTTGAAGCAATTCAAGTTGGACACGATGCGATCAAAGAACAAGTAAAAGTTCAAAAAGCATTAGCTAAACTTATTCCCACCTCTGAGCCGAAAAGAGAATATAGTCATGAAGAGCACAATGACGATTTAAGAAAGAGAGTCCATGAAGCAACTTATGCCGGGGCATACGAAGCTGCAGGAGAAGGAATTTCAGATCGAAAAGAAAGATCCAAAAGGTTTAAAAAAGTTTTCGAAGATTTCTCGGACAAGATGTCCGATGAGGAAAAAGAAAATGATTTAGACCTGGCAAAAGTATATTTTCATGATGTCGAATGTCAAGCCGTGCGTAACCAAATTCTAGATTCAGGTACAAGATTAGACGGTAGAAAAACAGATGAAATTCGCCCTATTTGGTGCGAAGTTGATGTTCTTCCCGGGCCTCATGGATGTTCGCTTTTTACAAGGGGAGAAACGCAGTCATTTACAACAGTTACTCTAGGATCTGCTCTTGACTCCAATAGGATCGATGCTGCAACCGTAACAGGAGATGAGAAGTTTTATCTCCATTACAACTTTCCACCTTTTTCAACAGGTGAAGCACGCATGATGCGAGGTACAAGCCGCCGAGAAATCGGTCACGGAAATTTAGCCCAAAGGGCCCTCAAAAATATGATTCCATCTGAGTCTGGATACACCATACGTGTAGTTTCAGATATTTTAGAATCAAATGGATCAAGCTCTATGGCTACTGTCTGCGCAGGGACATTAGCGTTAATGGACGCCGGGATTGAAATAGAAAATCCAGTTAGCGGCATTGCGATGGGTTTAATTACAGACGAAAAATCAGGAAAATATGCTGTTTTAAGTGATATTCTTGGAGATGAAGATCACTTAGGTGACATGGACTTTAAAGTTACGGGAACTAAAAATGGTATTACAGCCTGCCAAATGGATATCAAAACTAAGGGGTTAAGTTTCGAAATTTTGAAAAATGCCTTAAACCAAGCAAAAGAAGGTAGAGCTCATATCCTTGGTGTCATGACATCTACGATGCCAAATCACCGAGAAGAAATGAAGTCGCATGCTCCGAAAATGGTCGTGATGGAAATTCCTAAAAGCTTTATTGGTGGAATCATCGGCCCTGGAGGAAAAATCATCCAAGCCATGCAAGCTGAAACTGAAACTACGATAACCATCGAAGAAATTGGAAATATCGGACGTGTTGAAATTAGTGGAACAAGTGCTAAAGGAATTGCTCTAGCTCAAGAAAGAGTCAATGAAATTTGTTTTGTCCCTGTTGTAGATACAGTATACGATGGCACCGTAAAAGGAGTTCAGCCCTTCGGAGTGTTTGTTGAAATAGGAAGAGGGACAGAAGGTCTATTGCATGTCTCTGAAATGGACTGGAAGCGTGTAGAAGATCCAGCCAAACTTTATAAGGAAGGCGATAAAGTTCAAGTAAAACTTTTGAATATAGATGACAAAGGAAAATTACGTCTTTCAAGAAAAGTTTTAATTGAAAAACCTGAGGGCTATGTTGAGCGCTCTCCAAGACAAAGAGAAGATCGTGGAAATAGAAGGGATCGTGGACATAGTAAAAACCAAAAAGATTCCGAGTAAACAATTTTAATGGAAAAATAATTTTCGATGCGTCAGTTAAAGATTACAAAGCAAGTAACAAATAGAGAGACTGCTTCTCTAGACAAGTACCTTCAAGAAATTGGGAAGGTGGAATTAATTACGGCAGAAGAAGAAGTAGAATTAGCTCAGAAAATTAAAGCTGGAGATCAACGAGCTTTAGAAAAATTAACCAAGGCTAATCTTCGATTCGTCGTATCCGTTGCTAAACAATATCAAAATCAAGGACTAACTCTTCCAGATTTAATTAATGAAGGAAATTTAGGTCTAATCAAAGCTGCTCAAAGGTTCGATGAGACCAGAGGTTTTAAATTTATTTCTTACGCCGTTTGGTGGATACGTCAGAGCATTTTACAAGCACTTGCTGAGCAATCAAGAATTGTTCGACTACCATTAAACAAAATTGGATCCATAAATAAAATTAACAAAGCTTATGCCTCCCTAGAACAAGCACATGAGCGTCCCCCAAGTGCAGAAGAAATCGCTGGAAAACTTGAAATGAGTGAAATGGATGTGAAAGAGTCCATGAGAAATAGCGGAAGACACGTATCTATGGATGCACCCTTGGTAGAAGGAGAAGACAGCAACTTGTATGATGTTCTTAATTCATCAGACTCACCCAATCCAGATGATGATTTGATGGTCGATTCCCTAAGGACCGAAATAGAAAGGTCGTTAACCACACTGACTCCGAGAGAAGGTGATGTGATAAGACTTTATTTTGGTTTAAATGGTCAACACCCTTTAACATTAGAAGAAATTGGAGAAAAGTTTGATCTAACCCGAGAGCGTGTTCGACAAATAAAAGAAAAGGCAATTCGTCGACTAAAACATACATCAAGAAGTACAATTTTAAAAACTTACCTTGGTTGAGTAGCGTCAGCTACTTTTTGAAATATCAAATAGATCTCAAGAAGGTATCTTTCTGGATATATTCGATTATATACATTTGTATAGAAATTCATCGGGGCTGACCGGTTTTGACAGCGAGATGAAAGTATTTGTAAGCATGCCGAGCTATTCGATTGATGCTCGTTAATACAATATCGAACTTTATAATTGGCGAGTCTAACTACGCTCTTGCCGCTTAATAATCTGATAGGTTATTAAGCTAATTTCACACTAGGTGTGAAAGTGAGACATCTCTCGATATCCATGACCTGCGGAGATTGATAAAGAGGTGTAATAAAGCAGGAATAGGAATGTTTTTTCTACGATAGCATTCCGAAATTAAGTAGATAAGTATCTAGTGGGTTGTCCAACATCAGCTAGATATCGAAAATTAACGCTGGAATAAGCATGTAGAAAACATCTGTTTTCCTCGTCTGGACGCGGGTTCGATTCCCGCCAGCTCCACAA
>TARA_Y100000385_G_scaffold291804_1_pt1 | contig 16610 bp, 10 predicted proteins | sample TARA_Y100000385 | Tara Oceans TARA_Y100000385 (sample SAMEA2620980) | marine metagenome | biome: marine biome (ENVO:00000447); feature: surface water layer (ENVO:00002042); material: "saline water (ENVO:00002010), including plankton (ENVO:xxxxxxxx)" | depth 5 m
AATAAGAATGTGTAATCTGAATAATTGTTAAGAACATAATAGTACCCTAAATTATCTAAGTATGTTCCCGTTGAAGATCTATGTCCAAAAGTTGGCATAATCCAACCGCTAATTCTATCTCCATTTTTATTGGGGAAAACAGCAAATGGTAAATAAAAAATTGGTAAATCTCGTATATATAAAGTCATTGGTTTAGCAATGATTCTATCATTAGGAATCATTTTCATTTGGTTACTATGAAAATAATAATGTGGGTGATCAAGCTCACAAGTTGTAAACAGACTATTATTAATATAAAATAATTCGTTCTTGTCTTTTGTTAAAGTGTCTCCATTATAAAAACTTTGGTTGAAATTTGTTTTACCCTTTGTAATCTTTCCTTTTTTACTAATTAAATCAAATTCCATTTTTTCGCCAAAAATAGGACTTTCACCAAATCCATTTATTGATGGATATACTGAGTCCTTAATCCTAGCTTCAAGCATGTTGTTTTCCCAGTCAATAAATATTTCATCTGCTTTTAGCTCATTGCTATCATAATTAACAAGGGAATTATCATATAAATAACTCACATCATTATATAATTGATAATCAATATAATTAGCCTGATAAATAACTGTTGAATCTACCCTGGAATTATTTAATTCTGGATTAAACTTTCCTTCTACTCCGCCATACATTTTCATTCTATTAATATTATTATTATTAATTTCAATTAAGATTGAATCAGCAGAAGAAGAATTCGTACCAGTAACCAGAGTATCCTCTACAACATTAAACATCGTTGAAGCCATTCCTAATAATTGAATGTTATTAACTTCTCCATTATTAAAATCAATCATCATTTTTTTACTAGACATTTTATCTTCGATATTTTGATACTGGTTGGATGCATTAAACTTTGCTATTCTGTAATTAAAGAATTTAGCATTTGAATTTATATTAATATTATTAATTAATGAATCTTTATAGTTAATAATTAATGAGTCACCTTGAACTTTATTGGTTGAATCAACAATTTCCGCTGAACCAAATAATTCAATTTCAATATCATTATTTTTAGATAATTCTTCATAGAACAATTGTTCACATTTGATGAATTGATTTCCTTTATAAAATTTTATATTTCCAGTAGATTCAAAGTTTTTATAATCTCGGTCATATAAAATAAGCTTATCACAAAATAATGAATCATTATTATCAATCATCTTAACATCTCCAATTAAGGTGACTTTCTGTAAACTAGGTTCATAAATTGCTTTTGAAGTATATAAAATCATAGACTTATTATTAATAATTACATTATCATTAAAAATTCTTTTTTCGATATCATTTTCAATAATATTTTCTAAATAATTAGCGGAAAATTTTAGATTATTATTTGAGAAAATAATTGAAAATAATAGATATAGGTATAGATAAGATTTTCGATTCATTTATATCTTTTTACATTTTATAATTAATAAAGTTTCCTTTAATATTTATATACTAAATATACAAAGTATAGTTAATTATTATTAATGTTACATTCTGTAAATATTAATTATTATTATTGTATCTAAATAAGCCATAATTTTTTAAATAATAGATTATTTTTAATTTTATAATTAAGGACTAACTTAAATGTATTTAAAACTATTTGTTAAAATTTTTATAATATCTTCCATCTGTTTGAGTCAAGTATCAATAGAATCGATTCCAAAAAGCTTTTCAATACAGCAGACAATATCTTCAAGTATTGTGGAATTACCTTCATTTGATACCAACAGCTTTTTACAAGAAGATGAAAATAATCTTCGAAATGAAATTAGTAAGCCATATCGATTTGCTAATCCTATATCATTAAATTTGAACATGAATAATTCTGGTGATTGGGTAACTCTTGAAGATGGATCTTCAATTTGGACATTACAAATTAACTCTCCAAATGCATATTCATTAAATGTTATTTATGATTTATTTCATTTACCTGATGGGGCAGAGTTTTTTGTTTATTCATCAGACAAAAAAATGATTTTAGGTGCATTTACAAGCTTAAATCACAAACCACATGGGGGTTTTTCTACTGCACCAGTAATTGGGGATCAAATAATATTGGAATATAATGAACCATATGAAGCTGAATTCAAAGGAGAAATTAGTATTGAAACTGTTGCCCATGATTATAGAAATATTTTTTTTAATCAATCAAGAGGATATGGCGATTCAGGCAGTTGTAATAATAATGTAGCTTGTAGTGAAGCAAGTGAATGGCAAGATGAAATTAGATCCGTTGCGATGATTTTAACTTCAGGTGGATCAAGAATTTGTACTGGAACACTAATTAATAATGCTAATCAAGATTTATCTCCATACTTTTTAACAGCCAATCATTGTTTAGGTGGCAATGATTCTTGGATTTTTATGTTTAATTATGATAGTCCTTCTTGTTCAAATCAAAATGGTCCAACAAATATGACTGTATCTGGCTCTAGTCTTTTGGTTAATAGTGCTTCATCAGATGTCGCATTGCTTATATTAAATGAAACTATACCGGAAAGCTATAATGTTCATTATGCAGGCTGGGATGTATCAGGCAATACTCCAAATATACCTGTTGGAATTCACCATCCATCTGGTGATATAAAAAAGATTTCATTTGATTATGATAATGCCTCAAATAGTGGAAATTTTTGGGATATTGATAGTTGGGATGATGGAACAACTGAGCCTGGTTCATCAGGTTCTCCTTTATTTGATGGTATTTCTCATAGGATTATAGGTCAATTATATGGAGGTGTTGCTTCTTGTACAAATTTTGGTTATGATACCTATGGAAAAACATCTGTATCATGGAATCTAGGATTAAATCAATATCTTGATCCAAATAATCTTGGAGTAAATTATATAGATGGAATTGATGCAATTGATTTACCAGAACCAATACTTAGTTACTCGGATATAAACTTATTACATGAACTTGCTGATGGAGAAACTAGCGCTTCACCATTCGAAGTTTCCAACATTGGTGAATTAGAATCTGTTTTAACTTATTCTTTAAATATAAATCAATTTAAAAATCCTCAAGGAGGTCCAGATTTATCAGATAATTTCTGGACTGATTCTAATAATGAGATTGGACTTGATTCAGATTGGATTGATATATCTAATATTGGAACAGTGTATAATTTTTCTACTAATGATAATGCTGGAGATTCAGTTAATATTGGATTTGAATTTCCATTCTATGAAAATATTTATACAGAATGCTTTATTAATCCAAATGGATGGATAGGTTTTGAAAACGATGATAATAATTGGGATAATACATCTATTCCATCATCACAAGCACCTAGGTCAGCAATATTTGGATTTTGGGATGATCTTAACCCTATTAATGATTCTTGTAACTCATGTTCTGGGGAAGTATACTATCATTCAAACGATCAGAGAATGGTAATTTGGTTTAATGATGTATCACATTGGCCTACATATTTTGATAATAGTACATATAATTTTCAAATTGTTTTACACAGTAATGGGGAAATAAAGTTTAACTATAATTCAATGAATGGTGATCTCTCTTCAGCAACTATAGGTATACAAAATTCATCTGGAGCTTCTGGTTTGATGATGTCTTTTAATACAAATTATGCTGAAAATAATCTTACTACTGTAATTTCTAAGGCTCCATCTTGGGTTGGTATAAATAATATTGAAAACTATTCAGTATCTGGAGAAATAAATCAAGGATTTTCTCAGTCTTTATCTTTATTGCTTCAAAATAATCAATTAGTTGACGAAATATACTATGCATACTTAAATATTAGCTCAAACGGAGGTGAAAATATCTCTCTCCCAATTGAATTAATAACTGCTAATAATGGATTGATTGGTGATATAAATAATGATGACAATATTAATGTATCTGATATTGTACTAGTTGTGAATTTAGTTTTAAGCTCACAATATAATTATCTTGCTGATTTAAATTCTGATAATCAAGTAAATGTTTCTGATATTGTTCTTTTAGTTAATGTAATTCTCCAAAATTAAACAGATATTTCTATGAATTATTTTTATATTATTATTTATACTATTTTTTTAAACATGTTATTTTCTAATAATATTTGGGAAAATAAATTATTGTTCTGTTTAAAGAAAGAAGTAGCACCTCTTGAAGTTATTAACAATAAAATTATTAATAATAACCAATTAAATATTGCCTTAAGTAATTATAATATTTCAAGTATTGAATTATGGCTTAAGGGAGCAACTGATGATGATTTTGATAATGATATTTATTTAAATAGAATTTATAGAATAACTATTCCAAAAAATAATATTAATATAATCAATAAGATTAAAAATACTTTAGAATCTATTGAGCTTATTCATTCTACAGAGTATGAATACTATAGAAAGCCTTTGTATACACCAAATGATCAATATTATAATAACCAATGGTTTCTTCCTGATATTAATTCAAATCTTGTATGGGACTTATGGTTCGATAATGGATTAATTCCTGGAAATCAAGATGTTATTCTAGCTTCTGTAGATTTAGGAGTAAATTGGGACCATCCAGATTTAAGAAATAATCTTTGGCAAAACTTAGGTGAAGATGCTGACGGTGATGGAAGGACAATTGAAGGATCAGGAAATAACTGGTATTTAGATCCTGGTGATCTCAATGGAATTGATGATGATGATTGGGATAATAATTCAAGTACATATATAGATGATTTAATTGGCTGGGATCCTTCTGGTATAAGCGGAATGGATGATAATGATCCAAATCCACCAAACTCAGGCGGTTGGTCTCATGGAACTCATGTCGCTGGATTATTATCATCAACAACTGATAATTCAACGGGCATAGCATCTACTGCGTTTAATTGCAGTATTATGTCAGTAAAAGTTTCAACAGAAAATCAACAGAATGATATCTATATAACTGATGGATTTGATGGGATTTTATATGCTTCTAAAGCAGGTTATTTTTCAAAAGGTTTTTCTATAGTTAATAACAGTTGGGGAGGACTTGGATACAGTCAATATGAGCAAAGTGTTATTAATACATGCTTTAATCAATACAATACTATAATTGTTTGTGCTGGAGGTAATGGTGGAGACTGGAATAGTGACTGGGGAGAATCAAATTCATCTCATTATCCATCAGGATATGATAATGTTGTATCTGTATGCCCAATTGGAACAAATAATTCATGGAATCACTGGGCAACGTATGGACCAACAATAGACCTAGCATCTCCAGGCGAAGGTATTAGAAGTTGTACAGGCAGTAATAGTTATCAAAGCTGGGATGGCTCTTCAATGGCTGCACCTGTTGCAGCAAGTGTATTTGGATTACTAAAATCATATAATATGGATTGGACTAATGAAATGATTCAAACCATGGTATTAGAAACTGCTAACCCTATAATTTATGATATTAATACAGAAACCTATCTTCAGGGAATGCTAGGTAAAGGAAAAGTCGATGCATTGGCAGCCATAACAACTCCTTTATTTCCAAAGCTTGAATATTCAGGTGAAGATGTTTTTATTGCAAATGATAGCGATGGAAATATAAATCCTGGAGAACAGATACAATTATCTGTCATTCTTTTTAATAATGCTGATTGGGGAGATGCTATTAATGTTTCAGTTCTATTAGAGTCAGATTCAAATGTTGAAATTTTAAATGAAAATGTTTTTATTGGCAATATTTCATCTGGAGATGTAGGTATTAATATTGAGGAGCCTTTTAATATTCTGGTTAATTCTGATATTACCGATTCTGAGATTAGCTTTACTTTAAATATACTATCAAACCAAAATGGATATATTGATTACAATCAGTCCTTTCCAATTACATTGTTAATAGAAGAAAACCCAATAGTATTAGGGGATATTAATTTTGATTCACTAATCAATGTGCTAGATGTCGTACAGTTAGTAAATATTATTCTTAGTAATACTTCAAATGAAGCTGCAGATTTAAATCAAGATAGTGTTATCAATATTCAAGATATTATATTACTTATTAATTTGATTCTAGGATAAACTACTAATAATTGCATCATTAGCTAGCTGATCAGCTTTTTCATTTCCTGGATTACCAGTATGTCCTCTAACCCATTCCCATTTTATATTATGATTGCTTGTAAGAGTATCTAACTTTTCCCAAAGAGCTTTATTTTTTACAGGTTTTTTATTAGAAGTTTTCCAGCCTCTTTTTTTCCAATTTGAAATCCAATTAGTTATCCCATCTTTAACATAATTTGAATCGGTAATAATTGTAATATCAGATTTTTTCTTAATAATTAGTAGTGCTTCAATCACAGCTGTTAATTCCATAATATTATTAGTTGTTTCTAAACTAAATCCATTAATTTCTTTTTGGTGTTCATTATATTTTAAAAGGGCTCCCCATCCTCCTGGACCAGGATTGCCTTTACATGCACCATCGGTATAAATGTATATTCGATTATTCATAATATTAGAATTTAAAAATCATATCCTATTGTAAGATACCAAAATCTATTGGATTTATTTCCATTAATGGGGTTGTATTGTCTTGCATAATCAAGCTTCCAAGCCATATTCAGAAAAATAAATCGTGGACCAAATCCATATGACATAATCCAACCGATATTATCGTCTGCAATATTTGCATTTGAATTTGTTTCCCAATTTTTTCTATCTCTAAATTTTGGGAAATCATCATTCCATGCAGCTCCCATATCGATAAATGCTACCCCAAATAATTGTCCTAAAAATTTGATTGAAGGAAAATAATACATTAAAAAAGGAAATCTTAATTCATAGTTCATCAACAGCGCCTTTCTACCATACTTCTCAGCCATTGGATATCCTCTTACAGGAAAAATAAAATTATTCATAAAATAAAAATCATCAAATGGTAAAGCATCTTCATAGTCAGAATTAACCATATTATTTGTATCCGAAAAAATCCAAGGACCACCCCCAACACCAAACAGTCTTCTATCTTTTCCCCAACTAGAACCTAGGAAAACGCGACTTGCAAAACTAATTTTATTTTTATAAGATAATTCAAAATAAGTTCTATGATCTAAAGTCATTGTTTCAAATATATAATCATTAAGGCTAGATTCAGGAACAACTTCATATTTAATATATGATCTTGTACCGCTGACCGGGTATAAATAAAACCACCGTGTATTATCCCAGACATATTTAATATGAGGTTTGAAGATATTATAAGAATCATATTCCAGTGTTGATTCATTACCTGAAAATGTATTTAATTCAGACTTTTCCTTTATAAGATGATTATAACTTAATCCACCCTCTAATCTATCAAATCTTGAAAATGGTAAGAAAAACAAATAATTGAACCCTATATTTCTATTCAAGGTATATTGATATGATGAATAATCAAAAGATGCGTAAATATCAGTTTTATATGCTTGATGGTAAAACGTAATATCATGATTAATTTTATTCTTTAAATATCTGTAGGATAAATAATAATCTGATTCCTTAAAATCAATTTGCATTTCTGTACTTAAACTTATTCTATGATCCCCTAAAATATCGCTAAATAAAAACATAGCCATTGCTTGAGAGCCATAATAAGAATCATAACTATAATAAGCCTGTGCATAATCTAAAGTAAATCGAGTATTATATTTATTTTGGATGTAATTATTATTTTTATCTTTTAATAAAGATTCATCTAATATATTGATTGAATTATAATCTTGTGTTTTTCCATCAAAAATATAATTTTGAAAATTATTATTTTTAACATTGAATCCTTTTGATTTTTTAAGTAATGAAACATCTTTATCATTTTTCCAATTTGAAGGTTTGATTTTTATTTCATTATCGATTAATCGATTAATATTTGATAAAATAAATATATCATATCCACTTTTATAAAAACCTGTAAAAATTAATTGATTATTAGATATCCAATCTAATTGAGTAACTCCAGTCATAACATTTGTGACTGGCTTTGAAAATTTACCGTTAAAGTCTGAAATATAAATATTATTTACTCCAGATTTATCTGAAATAAATGCAATTTTATTATTATCAGGAGAATAACAAGCATATGTTTCATTTTCTAAAGTATCAGTTAATCTGATAATATTTTCTCCATTAATATCTATTTTGTATATATCAAGATTTTCAACATTATGATCTATAAAATTTGAAGAATTACTCATAAAACCAGATTGCAAGTGACTCCCTCTATCTGAAATAATTAATAATTCTTTACCATTGGGATGCCATGATACTTGAATATCACTAAACCAATCATTGGTTATATTATTTAAACTATCAGTATCAATATCATAAATATATATATCACTAGACATACCATTATTTCCTACAAATGCAATTTGATTATCTATTGGATTCCATGTTGGTCTAAATATCCCTTCAAGATTAAAAACTTTCTTTATATTATTTGAAGAATTGTTTAAATCGAATATAAATAATGCATCTGATTTACCAGATTTTGCAGCAAAAACAATTTTATTACCATCAGATGACCATGAAATGCCTGGCTTTAATATATGTAATTCTTCAAACTCTGATGTTTGATTGCCACTAACTATTCTTTTTATAAATTTCCCATCAATCATGGAGATAATATAGATGCCCATTTCTCCATTTTTATTTGAATACATTGCAACTTCAAATCCATTTGGTGAGGGAGATGGCGCTATATTATAACTATTATATAATTCGATATGATTAGTCAACTGTCTAGAAATATCTCTAATATCATCTCTATATTCAATATCAGGCCAATACTCTTTTTTTAAATATTTTTGCCATTGATTATTTAATTCTTCTAAATTAATTCCAATAGCATTCTCGAGACCTTGATTAATATTTTTTCTATTATCTATATGAAAAAATATTTCTGATATTGATTCTTCTCCCCACTTACTAGTAATGAATCTCCAAACAGATTGTCCTCCTCTATATGCTAAATACCCATTTAAATCATTAATAGTAGGCAACTGATCATAATTAATTGCTAAATCTCTAACCCACATATCAGAATTAGCATCCCACTTTCCAGATAAATACTCAGCAAGCCCTTCATTCATCCATAAAGGAATGTAAACACTACTACTATTTATTAAACTTTTTAATGAACCTCCATAAATATAATCGTTAATAAAGACGTGAACTAATTCATGATATATAACATGTTTAAATTCTTTCAAAGAACCATCAAAAGGAATAACTACTCTATTTTTTAAAAGTTCGGTTACTCCTCCAACGCCTTCTTGTAAGTAACTATCAACTACATTAGTTTGCTGAAAATCATTATGAGAGTTATATATAATAATTGAGCTACGCTCTTTTAATTCCCAACCCATATACATTGATATTTTACTGTTTGCCCCTTGACAATATTCAGCAATGATATCTAATTGATTTTCTCCCTCTCCATAGTAATATATATCAAAATTTTTAGTTTGAATAAAGTGCCAATCAAAATTTTCATATTGTACAATATTTTTACCGTATTGTGGTAATAATACAGAAATAAAAATATTTATTAATAATATGTATTTATATTTTTTCATTTTCTTATTAATTTACATTTGTACTTGCATATAATTTAATTCAATTATTCTATACTATGAATGAACCATATTACATTGTTTCTGATAATCATTTTTCAATGAATAATGATTCTAAGGAAAATAAGAGACGGGATAAAATCTTTCAAGTTTTTGATAAAATCAAATCTAAAGGAAGAGGGTCTTTAATTATTGGGGGTGATTTTTTTGATTATTGGTTTGAATATAAAAATCAAATTCCTTCTGGGTATGATAGTATTTTAAATGCTCTTGAAGATTTATATAATAGTAATATTAAAATACATTATGTCGCAGGAAATCATGATTTTTGGGATTTTGGTTATCTAAATGCCCAAACTGGATTGAAATTTTATAAGGGAGATTTGGAATTAAATTCAAATAATAAAAAAATTTTAATTACTCATGGAGATGGAATTTTAAAATCTGATGTTGGATACAGAATTATGAAAAAAATCATTCGGTCTAAGTTATTTATATTTTTATATAATTTATTTCCTCCTTCAATAACATGTGCACTTTCAAAAAAAATTTCTAAATCTAGCTCCGATTATAATCACCATGATCAATATAAGAAAATAATATTAAAAGATACTTATGATTACGCAAATCAAAAATGGCGATTAGGATATGATATTATTTGCATAGGTCATTATCATCAAACGGGAATTATTAGAGAAAATAATAAAGAAATAATTTATTTAGGTGATTGGCTGGGAAAATTTACAGTAACGTGTATAGATAATGGAAAATCATGGCAGGGTGACTGGAAGGAATTTTTAAATTTATCTTGATTTAGCTATCATATATGAATAATATTTGATAACTACACAGCGGGCAAATATATAAAGATGAAAAAAATAATATTAATAATTTTACAATTGATTCTAATAGTTGGATTGATATATCCGGAAGATGATGGTTCATCAATAGAACAAGAAAAAAGAAGCGGATTATTTGGTAGGAAATCAAAAGATTCATCTCCTAAAAAAGATATTATACTAGTTAAAGATCCATATACAATAGATGATTTAAATAAAATAAGGTCTGATTTTAATTCTCAAAAATCTGGTTCACTAGAATTGTTAATAGAAATTTATAAGGATAAAAATCAAATTCTTAAAGTTAGATTAGAATCACTAAATATATTATCTTCATCAAAAGATCCATTACTTAAAACAGCAATACTTGAAACTATAGCTAATTCTGATTTCTTGGAAATGGAAATTATGAAAAATGCATTAAAGATTTTAATTTCTTTTGATTCGCCTGAAAGTTCTGCTGGTTTAATTAAAGGTCTATCTAATTCTGAAATGCAAATAATGGATTTGAGAGCTGAAATCATAGAATCTATAGGTGAAAATAATAGCGAAGATAAAGTAATAACATTATTAGAATTATATGAAATAAGTTTAAAAAATCATCAAAGAATGAATGAATTATTAACACTATCACTTGGAGAATTAGAGGATGATCGTGCAATACCTCTGCTTATGGATATTGCAAAAAATGATGAGATTGATTTACATATCAGAAATAGAGCTGTAGAAATTTTATCAAGAAAAAATGCTCCTGAATTAGTGGATTTTTTTGTTTCGATGCTGGGTTCACCAGGCTCTAATGATCAAATGCATAAATTTATAAATAACTCAATGGGGATAGTTGAAAGAGATAGACTGTTAATGGCGTTGCTAGAATCATATCAGATTGGTAAAAATAGATATCATGCTGTTTTACATTCTTTAATGGGAAGTTTAGAGGATTATTCAAACCCAGAAATAAAACCTGTTTTTATTGAAGTAGCTAAAACAGATGGATTCCCAAGATTGCTTAGAATTAAAGCGATACAGTCATTATCAACATTTGAAGACGTTAGTGTTTTAGATGAATTGATTCCGATCTTAGAGGATTCATATAATTACGATTATTATTATGAATTAAATAATTTAGCTAATTCTTTAGATGCAGGTGAATTATATAAAAATAAAATTAGGCAGGCTAGCTTAAAAGCAATGCAATCAAATAAATGAAATATCTAATAAATATATTATTATTATCCTTGTTAATACTATCTACAAGCTGTGCAGGTAAAGAAGAAGCTGTAGTTGATGATTCAGATGTAAAAATAATTCCAGAAAAAATTATAAAAGAAATTAAACATGTAAATCACAATCCATTTTACCCACTAAAAGATAAAATTGAAGACTTAGAATTTAAAATAAATGAATTAAATGCTCAAATATTAGAGTATGAATCAAGTCTAATTGCTCCATCGATTAATTCTGAGATATTAAAGTTAGTCAAGACTCCGAAAATCGAACATGAAATTATTATTAATAATGGAACTATAATTCAAGGAAAAATTGTTCAGGAAAATGCTGAATATTTGATTGTTGAGACAAGAATAGGTCAATTAAAAATTGATAAACTACAGGTTAGCTCAATTAAAGAAATGGAACCATTGAAAGCAAATATTGTATTTAATGAAATGTCAATTGAAGAAAAAATTAGTAAAAATAATTTAACATTTTCAGGTTCAATCATTAATAATGGCAGTAGAAGAGGTGATTTTATAAGAGTGGTTTATTATTTATGGGAGAAAGATACGAGTCCAGCATTGGTTGATTCTATTTTTATAAGTGGAAATACAATTATGTTTGATAATGGAGTTATTTCTGATACATCCCTTAATCCTGGAGATAATGGTAATTTTAATTTATCTATCACCATACCTGATACCTTGAATATATCATACTGGACAAAAGAAATCAAGTATGATATGTATGAATAGCATTTAATACCAAAAAAATTAATTTAATATTATGACTTTAGAAAAAATGTTAAGCGATATGGTTGAGCGTGATGCAAGTGATTTGCATTTAACTGTTGGTTCACCACCCAAGATAAGAGTTAATGGAGAATTAATTAATTTAAATGAAAATAAATTAATCCCAGATGCACTAAATGAGATTTTAAAAAACCATTTAAATAAAAACCGTCTGTCATCACTATCAGAAGGCAATGATATAGATTTTTCAATTGGAATTAAAGGTGTCAGTAGATTCCGAGTAAATATTTTTAAACAAAGAGGTAATGTAGCAGCTACTTTCAGGAAATTACCTTATTCTGTTCCTAATTTAAATTCTCTAGGTCTACCTAAGTCGATTTCAAATTTAACTTTAAATAAAAAAGGTTTAATATTAATCACAGGTGGAACAGGTAGTGGTAAATCTACAACAATGGCTGCGCTTATTAAAAAGATTTCAAATGAAAATAATGCACATATTATAACCATTGAAGATCCTATTGAATATTTGTATGAGCATTCAAACTCTTTGATAAATCAGAGAGAAATAGGTTCTGATACAAAAAGTTTTAGTGATTCATTAAAAAGTGTACTGAGACAAGATCCTGATGTAGTATCAGTTGGAGAATTAAGAGATGTTGATTCAATGAATGCTGCTCTAACTATAGCTGAAACAGGACATTTAGTTTTAGGAACGCTTCATACAAATAATGCTTCAGGAACAATTAATAGATTGGTAAATGCTTTTGCACCTGAAAAGCAAAGTGTTATTAGAACAACATTATCATTAAATTTATTAGGTATAATATCTCAACAATTAATACCGAATAAAGATAAAAAAAGATCTCTGGCCATTGAAGTGCTTATTAATACGCCATCAATTAAATCCTTAATACGTGAAAATAATATCCATCAAATTGATAATTATATATTAAGCGGTCTAAAAGATGGAATGATACGTATGGATGATTCAATAATAAAATTATATAATGATGGGTTGATATCAAAAGAAGACGCTTTAAATTATGCTGTTAATACAACGGAGCTTTCAAATAAACTAAATAGTATTAATATTTAAACTTATGATTAAAGAAAAGATTCAAAAATTAATTGAAAAGGAATTAAATATATCCTATTTTGAAATTAAGGATACATCATCTCAACATACAAATCATGCAAATTATAAAGGTGGTTCTCATTTAAGGATGAAAATTGTTTCGGACGATTTTAAAAATAAATCACTATTAAAAAGACACCAGCTTATCTATTCTATTATTAGTAATTTTATTCAAAAAGAAATTCACGCTGTTATATTGAAAACTTATACTAAAGAAGAGTTTGAAAATTTATAAAAAGGGAAATAAGAAGCTAGCTTAAACTAGCTTCTTATTTATTAAGTCAACAACTTAGGAGGAGTTGTAACTATTGACATTACCTTTAATATATATACTATAAAAAATTGAATTTGTTCCAGAATAAAATAATAAAGCCCCAAAATTGGGGCTTTATTATGATAAAACAGCTTATTACTCCTCCCTTAATTAATCAGTAATTGAATAATTAATTGATAATTTTACCATTTTAATTTTAATAATATTGTGATATTTAGCACGTAATTAAATTTTCTCTAATAAGTCTAAAAATTCTTTTTCATTTAATATTTTAATACCTAATGATTTTGCCTTAGAAAGTTTACTCCCGCTTTTATTCCCTGCTATCAAATAATCAGTTTTCTTATTAAGAGATGATGAAAAATATCCTCCATATGATTCAACAATTTCAGCAACTTGTGACCTAGAGTAATTTTTTAAACTGCCAGTAAAGGCAAATGATTTATCTTTTAATGTTGTTGATTGAATTACTCTAAAAGAATTAAAATTTAAATTGGAGGATAAACATTCATTAATAATATTAATATTTTTTTCGTCACTAAAATATTTAATAATTGAATCTGCCATTATTTCACCAATTTCATTTATATTAATTAACTCATCGTAATTGCAATTTATTAATTTGAAAATATCGTTGTTGAATTTTTTTGCTAATAATTTAGATGCATTTAAACCTACATTTCTAATTCCTAGGCCATTAATGAATTTAGCTAATGTAGTTTGCTTAGATTGATTGATTGAATTGATAATATTTTCAGCTGATTTTGGTCCCATTCTTTCAAGATTTATCAAATCTTTAATTTTTAATTTATATATATCTGAAATATTACTTAGAAGATTATTAATAATTAATAAGTCAATTATTTTTGTACCTAGCCCGACTATATCCATACAATTTTTTGAAACATAATGTTCAATTTTTCCTTTTATAATTGCTTTACAATTAGAGTTTCTGCATCGCAAAACAGCATTATTATTTTTTTTATATGCTTCTGATTTGCAGATAGGACATACTTTGGAAATAAAAAATTGATTTGAATTACTAAGTCTTTTTTCTTTAATTACTTTCAATATTTCTGGAATAACATCACCTGCTCTTTGAATTAATACGTAATCATTAATTCTTATATCTTTTTTATTAATTTCATCTTGATTATGTAATGTTGCATTAGATATTATAACACCGCCAACTTTTATAGGTTCTAGCTTAGCGACCGGGGTTAATGCACCTGTTCTACCTACACTTATTTGTATATCTAATATCTTTGTTACACCCTGCTCAGCTTTAAATTTTCCAGCAATCGCCCATCGAGGTGATTTACTTCTTTCACCTAATTTTTTTTGTAAAAAATAAGCATTAACTTTAAAAACAACACCATCTATATCATAATCAATTTTTTCTCTTAATTTCTCTGCTGATTTATAATATTTCTTTAAAAAATTTAATCCACTACCTAATTTTATATGAGGATTAACTGGGAATCCCCATTTTGGTAAATAATTTAAAAAATCTATTTGACTATCAAATTCAAATCCTTTAATCTCACCTGGTCCATAACAATAAATTCTAAGTGGTCGTCTGGATGTTATTTTTGGATCTAGTTGCCTCAAACTTCCAGCAGCACAATTTCTAGGATTTGCAAATGGAACTAAATCTTGTTTAATTCTGTTACTATTTAACTTTTTAAAATCTTTTTTATTGATAAAAACTTCGCCTCTAACTTCTAATAAGGTAGGAATTCTGTCTCCAGCTAAAGATAATGGAATACCTTTAATCGTTTTTAAATTAGTAGTTATATCTTCTCCTTCAAAACCATCTCCTCTTGTAGAACCATATATAAATTGGCCATTTTCATAAACTAATTCTACTGCAAGACCATCGAGCTTTAATTCTGCAACATATTCTACATCTTTCAAATCTAATTTTATTATTTGTTTATTAAAATCTTCTAATTCATTTTCATTCATTGCGTTTGCTAATGATAGCATGGGCAACCTATGTTTAATTGTACCGAATTCTTTTAAAGGGTTAGAACCAACTCTCATAGTTGGAGAATTTTGATTCTTATATTGAGGATTTTTATTTTCTAATTCTTCTAATTCTCGAAGTAATATGTCATATTCAAAATCTGATATTGTGGGATTATCATATACATAATAGTTTATATTGTGTTTATTTAATGTATTGGTTAAATTCTTAATTCTATCTTTGATACTCATTTACTACAATATTTTGATTTCTTGGTCAATAGTCTCAGTTAAACTAAAAAAATCATCGCTTGAAAATTGAAAATTAATATGCTTATAATCTCCATTTTCATCAATTTTATACTGACTTTTATAATAATTTTTATTGGTGATTAATTTATTAATTGATGATACTAAAATATCAACATCTCTAATATTATTATAAATTCCATAACTAATTCTTACCATACCCATCCAAGGTTCCATTTTCCAAGATAGATTACTATTTATAGATTCGCAATTCTCCAGTTGTTCTTTATGCGTGGCAGATAACATTTCCTGAACATAGGGATGAGCACAAAAACATTCATTTCTAACAGCAATATTAAAATAATCATTTAATATAGCCGCAACTAAACCATGATCCATTCCTAAAATATTAAAAGAAATTGTTCCTGCTCTTGGGCAATTTTGAATATCTGTGTCACCATATATATGAACTTCTTTAAATTCAGTTAACTTGTTCATTGTATATTGAATTAAATTTTTATCTTCTTCTAAAATATTATTCATTCCAATAGTATCTAAAATATGAATAGCAGAACCTAAAGTAATTGCTCCTAAGAT
>TARA_Y100000385_G_scaffold261759_1_pt1 | contig 16598 bp, 17 predicted proteins | sample TARA_Y100000385 | Tara Oceans TARA_Y100000385 (sample SAMEA2620980) | marine metagenome | biome: marine biome (ENVO:00000447); feature: surface water layer (ENVO:00002042); material: "saline water (ENVO:00002010), including plankton (ENVO:xxxxxxxx)" | depth 5 m
TGCTAAAATAGAAAATGATATCCCAAAAAAGAAATTTAAATTTAAAATAGGTGAGTAAAATCATAAAACACAACAACATATTACCAGATATTAATTTAGAATCTTTTATTGCCTGCAATGCTATAATTTCTGGAGATGTCACGATTGGCAAGAACTCTGGCATTTGGTACGGAACAGTAATTAGGGGAGATGTTGCAAAAATTAGGATAGGTAATTATACAAATATCCAAGATAATAGTGTTGTGCATGTTACTAGAGCAAACCATGTACAAAATAAGACAGGAGATGAAGGTGGCCCAACTATTATTGGTGATTATGTAACTATTGGTCATAGCGCAATTATCCACGCGTGCAATATTAGCGATTATAGCTTTATCGGTATGGGAGCAATTATTATGGATCTAGCAATAATTGAGAAATATTCAATGGTAGCAGCAGGTGCAGTCGTTACTCCAGGTAAAATAGTTAAATCTGGACAAATTTGGGCTGGCAATCCAGCAAAATATTTAAGAGACCTAACCGAAAAAGAAAGGGATTACATTAAAATATCTGCTAAAAATTATTGGGATTTGGCTAAAGAATATAAAGCTTAATGGCAATATTAATATTCAACTAAAGTAGTTGACTATTGTAAAAAATATCGCTATAATTAAGTGTTGTTATTTGTATAAAAATAAAAAAAAGATATGTCATATTCAAAAAATGTTTTGGATCATTATGAAAATCCAAGAAATGTTGGATCTTTAAATAAAGACAAAAGAAATGTTGGTACTGGCCTTGTAGGTGCACCAGCTTGTGGTGACGTAATGAAACTACAGATTGAAATTGATGAAGAAAATAAAACAATTAAGGATGCTAAATTTAAAACTTTTGGTTGCGGTTCTGCTATTGCTTCAAGCTCTTATGTAACTGAGTGGGTAATTGGTAAAAAATTATCTGATGTAAGAGAAATAACCAATAAAGATATTTCGGAGGAATTGTCACTTCCTCCTGTTAAAATTCATTGTTCTGTATTAGCCGAAGATGCCATTAAAGCTGCTATCCAAGATTATGAAAATAAAAGTGATAATGGTACAAATTAACTAAATAATTAATGTCCTATTTAGACATTTCAAATCCCATTATTGATTATTTAACAATCTCTAATGATGCTTTAACACAAGTAAAAAAACTTCTTAATAATAAAAAGAAGGATTGTCTAGGTATTAGGGTTTCTGTTAGAACTCGAGGCTGTTCTGGCCTATCTTATGTTATTGAATATGCAATTAAAGATAAAAATATCACTAAATTTGATGATCTTGCCAAGTTTGATGATATTTTCATTTTTATTGACCCAAAAGTATCGATGTTTTTAATTGGAAGTGAAATGATATATCAAAAAAATGATCTTGAAGAAGGGTTTGATTTTATTAATCCTAATGAAAAAGCTAGATGTGGATGTGGTGAGTCATTTAGCGTTAATCAATAATTATCTTTATTCTAGTCGAATTTATTAATTTTAGATTAGTGGTAATTTTTTTTAGATAATTTTGTAAATTAAAATTCTTACTAGAATTTAAAATTAAACGGTAATAAAAACGATTTTTAATTTTAGTTACCGGCATTGGTGCAGGACCTAAGATTTGTACGTTACTATCGAAGCAGCTATTTTTTAAAATACTTCTTAGAGTCTCAATAGCAACCTTAGGATCAAAATCATTAACAATAATTTCTGCCATTTTACCAAAGGGAGGTAATTTTAGCATTTTCCTTTGGGAAAGCTCTTGATATAGAAACCTATCGCGATCTTGCTTAATAATATAATCAAAAATTGGATTTTTAACATTATAACTTTGTATTAATACTTGGCCAGAATATTTCTCACGCCCTGCTCTACCAATAATTTGCGTTAATAATTGATAAGATTTTTCAGAAGTTCTAAGAGAATTATTATAAAAGCTAGCATCTCCATCAACAACTCCAACTAAAGCTAATTTTGGAAAATGATATCCTTTAGCAATCATTTGTGTACCAATAATAATATCAATTTTTCCATCTACAATAGTATCAACCACCCTTTTAGCTATGTCCAAATCCTTAATTTCATCACTAGTCATTATGGCAATTCTAGCTGTTGGAAATTTCTTAATTACTTCTTCTTCAATTTTTTCAACTCCAACCCCTGTTGGAAAAAAAGAATCTTTGGTACCGCATTTTATACATTTCTTCGGAATAGAATCATTATGACCACAATGATGACAAATTAATTTACTAATTTTTTGGTGGTAAGTGATGTTAGTTGAACAATTTGGACAGTTAACTACATGTCCACAATTTTTACAAATAGTTAGTGAAGCATATCCTCTTTTATTTAAAAAAAGTAAAGATTGTTTTTTATCAAGTAAATTTAATGCCAATTGATCTAGTAATTTTTGAGATAGAAAATGGTTTTTTTCTAATTTATTTTCCTTTAAGTCGATAATTTCTATTTTAACATCGTCATTGTTGGAGAATCTTTTGTTTAAAATAAAATGATTATACTTACCAGAAATTACATTTTGATAAGTTTCTAAGGAAGGTGTAGCTGAACCAAGTAAAATAGGAATATTTTCTATTTTAGACCTCACAATTGCCATATCTCGACCATGATAACTAATTTGATCCTCCTGTTTAAAAGATTCATCATGTTCTTCATCTATAATAATAGCTTTAAGGTTTTTAAAAGGTAAAAATAAGGCAGATCTAGTACCTATTAAAACCCTAATATTTCCTGAAATTACTGAATGAAAGATCTTTTCTTTGTTGGAGGGTGTAATTTTAGAATGCCAAATTTCTGGTTCAAAATTAAAACGATCTTTAAAATTACGTATTAATTGCGTGGTTAAAACAATCTCTGGTAATAAAAAAAGAATTTGTCCTGAATTTTTTTCTAAAATTCTGGCAATTAAATGAAAATAAACTTCTGTTTTACCAGAGCCAGTAACACCATCCAAAAATGATACTTGGAAGTTGTTTATAGGTAATTTATCAGAAATTTCTTGCTGTATTTGTGATAATTTTTTTAGTTTAAAGCTATTTTTATTAATATTTTGTTTAATTTTAGAAATTTTACGAGTAATTTTATTACTTTCTCTGATTAAAATATCTTCCTTAACCATCTTATTGATCAAAGAAGGCTTAAATTCTGTGTTTTCTTTAATTTCTTCTAATTTTTTCTTAGACTTATTAATAAAATCTAATATTTTTTGCCTTTTTATAGTAGTTTTTACTGTAAAATCATAATTTTGATTAATTTTTATAATTGTTTCATTTGATTTTTTATTAGAATTTTTAAGAAAGGTTCCAATTGATAATTTAGCAATTAAACCAGCTGGTGCAAGATTGTAGTTTGCTACCCAAAAGAAAAAGTCAATCAATTTTGGGTCTAATGAAAATTCAGGAAGTTTTTCTTCGGCAAATTTGATTTTAGATTTTGTAATATTTGTTGGAATTTCTTCTAAAAATTCAATTACAATACCAAAAATCTTTTTTTTTCCAAAAGGGATTTGAAAAATATCACCAATTTTAGGATTATATTCTGGCTTAATAAAATAAGTAAAACCATCATTAAATGGTAAGGGTAAAAGAATGTTGGTAATAAAATTATCATTTACCATTATGATTATAAGCTAATTAGACCTTTGGGTAATTCTGTTACATCTGCATTTTTAGGTGATACTCCTTGGGTATCAACTAGATTTCTACCATTCAACTCATCAAACTTTTTACGAAACTTCTTTTCTTCTTCGGGAGAAAGAGATGTACAATTTCCTGATGGATTATTTTTTCCTGAAATAAGTTGATCCACTTTATCAAAAACACTACCACCAGGCATCTCATCATATTTTACTCTAATATCATCTGTATCTTTGTCATCTTGATTCATCATAAATTTAATTTTTTTAATTATTTCATTAATACCTAAATTCTTTTCTTGCCCGACATCTGTTTTTCAATCTGATGTCATATTTTACTTAATTAAATTAGTATTGCTTTTGCTCTATCTTATTTCTCATAATAAAAGGTGCTTGAGAAATAGTAAAAATGATAGAAATAGTAAACATACCAAAAACCTTAAAAGCTACCCAAAAATCAGTAGAAAAGTTACGCCAAATAAATTCATTTAATAGAGCTAAAAATAGAAAAAATAAAATAAATCTATTAGTCAAAATTCTGTAGTGAATATTACTCATTTTAATATTATTGCCAAATAATTTTGCAAGTAAGGGTTTATTAAATAAATTACCCATTAGTAAAATTAAAGCAAAAACAATATTAGAAATTGTTGGCTTAATTTTTATGAATAGTTCATCTCCAGAAAACACTGTTAAACCACCAAAAATTGTTAAAAAAATACCAGAAATCAAAGCCATTTTTGATATCTTTTTAGTCATTATATAAATAGTTAAAATTACAAAAATGGTTGAAATTAATAAATAATAAGTAGCGATTAATAAAGGTTGGTTATCATTAGATAAAAAATTTACCGCAATAAATATAAAAGATGGAGTAATCTCTAAAAATGATATAAGTGGATTTTTTTGTTCTGTATTTTTCATATTTTATTGTATAATAAATGATGTTAGTTAAAAAATTTGATTTTAATATCTTTTATTAATTATTATTTATTTTAAATTTTTTAAATGAAAAATTAAATGAAAATATTGTAATTAAAAAAATGCTGAATTTGACGAAATCAAATTTTAATCGCCCTTTCAAACTCATGAAGTCTTTTCCAAATACTTTTTAACTCAGTAATTGATGTCCAATTATCTAAAATAACCGAAAAACTATCATGCACTCGACCGAATGCATTGCTGATTTGGATTAAAATACCCATCTGAATTAAGCCAGTAAATAGATTTGGCGCCACTATTACATAAGGAAATATAATCATAACCTGACCATACAGAGAACTCCATAAATCAAAATAAGTGTAATGTAAATAAAGCTTTTTATAATTAAATCTAATACCAGTAAAGAGGCTAAATATAGTTTCTTCGGCAGCATAATTTTTTTTATTATCTTCTGCTAAAACTAGTTCTTTCCTAAATGCAGCCTCAACTCTTTGGTTATTATAGTGAAGTCCAGGTAATTTCCATCCAACAAAAAAGGAAATAAAAATACCTCCCAACGATATTAACAAAGATGACCAAACCAAGCTACCAGCCTGTTGACCTAAAAAAGGAATAGAAACTGACTCACTTAATGTCCACAAAACTGGCAAAAAACCAATTAGCATCATAATGGCACGCATAAATTGTAAACCTAATGATTCAAGCAATTTAGCCCACAAAAAACAATCTTCCTGAATTCTTTGACTTGAACCCTCAATATCATTTTCAACCCTCTTCCATTTTGGTAAATAATAAAAAGTCATTGCTTGACGCCACTTTAAAGCGTACAATTTAGTAAACCAATTAGTAAAAGCAATGATTGGAATATAGGGAATAACGATAACGGCGAAACTAGCCTCACCCTGAAAACCAGAAGTTATATATTTTATAGAAATTAAATAATGATATAGTTTTTCGATGCCTTCTAATGAATTATCATGATAATCTTTACTATTTTGCAATAGATTATAAAAATCCTTGTACCAGGAATTTACCAAAACTGCAATTTGTACCTGACTATAAAGTAAAATTAGAATTAGAAAAGAGCCGCCATAGGACCACAAAGCCCATTTTTTTCTTTTAAAAAATGCTTCGATCATTTATTTATTTATTATTAAATTCTTCTTCAGATTCATTAGGATCTTTAAGATATTCAAGATAATTACCGAATGGATCCTTGACATAAATTGATGAGGTGCCATCACGATGTGACTTTAATTCACCATATTTTTCAGCATCGTCTCTTAAAAAAGCCAAATGAGGTGGATGCTTACCAGGTAAAACCAAAGCTAATTTAACATTACCAAACTGTAAAAAGCTCCAAGTTTTATCCTGATAAATAATTTCTATTTCAAAATTTTCAGTATAATATTTAATAGCATCAGAAATATTATCAACTTTGATGGCTATATGATGAATTTTATCCAATTTTTTCTTATTCATTAGTAAGGTAATTTAAAGAGACACTCTTCACAATATTACGCCCTGTCACCAAAGTTTAAATATAGGAAATAGCGTAATTATCTATTAAGAAATTTTATCAATATTACTATAATTGTAAAAATATATTTTGATAATTCAATATAAGTTCAAATTATTTATTAATAATAAGGGGTATGTTCTAGAAATTTAAACTAGAAGATGTCGAATATGACTCAATACTCTAGAAGTTTCTACTGGAAGAGTATATATCTCTCTGAATATCTTTTATATTTTGTTTATATTCTTAATTTTACATCAAATTTATGAACATCATCAAAAATAACTAGAACAATAAGCATTATATAAATAACTTAGGTCAATAAGCTAAACATCCTGCTTTTTCCAACCTTCCTTTTCTTTTCTATAGAAATTAATATTGTATGATTTTTGCTTACATTCTTTCCAAAATTTTCTAGCCTCTTCTAAATCACTTGGCCCAAAAAAATAAAAAATACGATTAAAATTTTTCATAAATTCTTCTGATTTTTCTGAAAACATTAATAAAAAATCAGCTTTATTAAGATTTTCTTCCCTTTGAGTCAATAAAATTGGCTGTGATTCTAATTCAAAATCATCCTGATCAGTAATATGGGGTAAAAATTTAGTTTTAGAAAAATTCCAAAGACCCAAATCCAATTTTTGAGTCATTTCATCATTTTCACATAAAATTAAGGCTTTTTTTTGCTGTTCATAAATTTTTAATAGCAAAGGTGCAATCATTTTGTGCAAAAGATCGTCTATTTGATAAAAATTAATTTCCATTGTTTTTCCTTAAATAAATTATAATTGCCATAATTGCAGCTGGTGTAATACCAGGAATGCGACTAGCCAAGGAAATATTACTTGGGCGAGTAAAGATTAATTTTTCAACCACCTCGTTAGAAAGGCTTTTAATTTCCTTATAGTCTAAATTATCTGGTATTTTTAAAAATTCATCCTTTTTAAAGATCTTAATATCTTTCTTTTGTCGCTCAATATAAGAATGATAAAGTGCCTGAATCTCTATTTGCTCCTGATTTTGCTTGGAAATTTCTGATAATTCAGGCCATATATTAATAATTTGCGGAAAATTAACATTATTAGTGGCTAGTAATTCAAAAATATTCCTTTTTACACCATCTTGCTTAATTTCTATGCCAAAAATTTTTAATTTAGCTGGTGTAATAGTAATTTTTTGCAATTTTTCCAAATCTTCTTTTAAACTTTTTTCTTTTTTTAGAAAAATATCCTTCCTTTTTTGAGATACAACACCAACATCAATACCAATTTTAGTCAAGCGTAAATCTGCATTATCAGAGCGTAGTAATAAACGATATTCGGCACGAGAAGTAAGCATTCTGTAGGGTTCTGAGGTACCTAAACGAATTAAGTCATCAATCATCACCCCAATATAACTGTCTGTTCTACTTAAAGTAAATTCTTGGTTAGAATCTTGAGCTTGAAATGCAGCATTAATACCAGCCACTAAGCCCTGACCTGCTGCCTCTTCATAGCCTGTAGTACCATTAATTTGACCGGCAAAAAAGAGGTTTTTAATTTTGTTAGTCTCTAAAGTTGGTTTTAACTCCCTTGGGTCAATAAAATCATATTCAATAGCGTAACCCCATTGCATGACTTTAACATTTTCTAAACCCTTAATAGTTTTTAAAAATTGAAACTGAATTTCTTCAGGAAGTGAGGTTGAAATACCATTAGGATAGATTAAATCTGACTCTAAACCCTCGGGTTCAAGGAAAATCTGATGTCTTTCTTTATCATAAAAACGATTAATTTTATCTTCAATTGAAGGACAATATCGCGGTCCAGATCCAGTAATATTTCCACAGGAAATTGAACTTAAATGTAAATTATCCTTGATAATTTTATGAGTTTTTTTATTTGTATAGGTAATAAAGCAATCAATTTGTGGCACAGTAATCTTATCATTTAAATAAGAAAAAGGTTTGGGAATGCTATCCCCATCTTGAATTGCTAAGTCACTATAGTCAATTGAATCTTTATGAATTCTTGGAGGTGTGCCGGTTTTTAGCCTACCTAAAGCAAAATTATACTTTCTTAATCTTTCCGAAATTCCATTAGAAGGTCCTTCTCCAATTCTTCCTGCTGGAATTTGCTTAGTACCAATATGAATTTTACCAGAAAGAAAAGTTCCAGCTGTTAAAATAACAGATTTTGCCAATAATTCTTGACCATTTTGGATAATTACACCTAAAATTCGATCATTTTTAATAAGAAGATCAGTAATTTTATCAAAATGTAAATCTAAATTATCATAGTTTTCTAAAATTTCATTAATGGCTTTTTGATATAACTCTCTATCTGCCTGCGCTCTTGGTGAATGAACTGCCGCACCCTTACTTGAATTAAGAATCTTAAAATGAATACCACTCAAATCAATAGCCTTACCCATTATGCCGTCAAGAGAGTCAATTTCACGTACGATAGTACCTTTAGCAACTCCACCAATAGCTGGGTTACAAGACATCTGGCCAAGGTTATCTTTCTTTATAGTGATTAATAAGGTTTTTGCTCCCATCCTAGCTGAAGCTGCGGCTGCCTCTGAACCGCTATGACCTCCACCAATTACAATTACATCATAATTTTTTTTAATCATTTTATATTCTTATCTTCATATTTTTATAATTCTCTAGAAAGGTTTGCACATATTATGTTTTACAAGATTTTTATATCTTTAAATTTTACTTTTACTCAAATTGCTCATTAGAAAAATTAAGATTATAAGATTTAACAAATTTAACTTAACTTTTGCTCTCTGTCAATATTTGTAGATTAATATATTTTACCAATAATACATCTCGTATTTAGAATTTTTTGTTTTGACTTTTGTATGATCATAATAGATAGAATAATTATTATTTTTATGATGTTTTTGGCTATATTTTTTGTCTGATAATAAATTATAATAATATTTTAATAAAAATGAGTCTAGTAATTGAAATTTGAGATTAAATAATTTTTCTGAACTAATGTTGTCTTTTTTACTGAAGATAAGATGTTAGTTTTTTTCTTAAAATACAGATAGTTAATAAGCTTATACTATAATTTTTGTAGATTCATAAATTCTGCTAATTGACTTTCTTCACGGTAAAGCTTTTCTACGAAAAACATATTATTATTTTAACTTTCCTAAATTAAAAAGTAAGCTACTTTTTTACAATATAATAACCATCCTTTTGTTCAAAAAATCCTCCAGATTCTTTAATAAGTAATTCTAAGGCATTTTTTAAATTTTGATCAGAGAAAATAATTTGATCTATTTTTCCCAAAATAAAATTAGATACATCCGTACTAAAGGAACCTGAAATTCTAATATCTTGATTATTGACAAAATTAGAAAATTTAATGTTTTCAATGGCAGTCAGGAAGTTATTTTTATTATTATTTTTAATACGACGATTGTTACAAAAAAGTCCAGAATGTTTGACAGCAAAAATAATCTGAGCAGAAATAGGTAAAATCATAGCAGATTCAATAATTTCCCTTTGACCATCCTCATTAATCTTGCCATAGGAAATAAAGGATGAAAAATCAGAAATAGCACGAGAAAAATTAACCATACCATCAATAGGGCAAATTATGTAAAACTCCTTATTTTCTGGATTTTCAGAGATTTTTTTACCAGAAATAAGCTCAATATTAGATCCTTGACCAAATTCATTAAGAAAAGTTTCAGAAATTTTTTGATAAGAGGCGTTAGCAAATTTTGCTGCAGCATTATAATTATTTTGTAAATTTTCAATCTCAACAAAATCACGTAATAAAATATTAGACGACTTTTCTAATATTTTAATTATTCTATTTAAACTTGCTGTTTTCATTTTATTTTATCATATAAATCTAAGGCACTTAAGAATCCATTTTCAACCCTGCCAGCTAAAAAGTAATCACCACAAATTCCAAGATTTAAATCTTGATCTAAAAGTGATTTCTCTCCCCGCCTGAAGTTGGCATTAGCATAGCGCCAACGATGCGTATTAACATATTCTAAATTGCCTGCATCAAAATTAGTTATTTTTTGTAGCTCGTCAAGAAGTTTCTGTTGTATGATACTCAAATCATCTTCTAAATTTTCCCAAGCCCAACTATTACTTGAATTGACTGATAAAGAAAAATTTTCTGGCCTTCCCTTTTTAGAATTATTAACTGAAATCCAACTAATGATAGATTCCTTAACCAAAGCAGCATCAAACTCTAGATCTAATTTTTCTTTTAAGCCAACCATCAATGTAAAACATGGTAACATTTTAATATTTCCAACAATATTTAAATATTTAAAATTATTAGGTAATAAGTTCATCACTTGATTCGATGGAATAGCTAGAATTAGATAATCGAAATTAAAAAATTCTTTTTCTTCGGTTTTTAAGCACCATTTTTTATTAGTAAAATCAATTTTGACTATCTGCTCTTTAAGTCTAAGATCTAAATCTTTAGCCATAAATTTACAAAGATTATTCATTTGTGGCACAGCAATATAATGGGGCTTCTTCTCATTATCAAAGAACCATTTGCGGGAAATATTATGGCCAATAATTTCACAAAATTTAACATTCCAAACATCAATTATACCTTTTTTATAGGCATTTTGACAAAATTCTTGAAATTGCTTACTTTTAGCTGTAAAAAATTGTGTACCGTGGTCAAAATGAAAATTTTCTACTCTTCTGGTTGCCATTCTGCCGCCTATACCACGAGATTTATCAAAAATAGTAACTTGATTATTAACAGATAATTTTTGTGCAATTGTTAGTCCTGATATTCCTGCACCAATTATGGCAATTTTTTTATTTTTCATAAATTAATTGATAATTTTCTAAACTATAAAATTTTATTCTCAATTCTTAAGATTTACAGTATTTTATTTGTATAATAATTAGGTTTTAACAATTACCATAAAAGAAGAAGGATATAATCTGTATCTTTAAAAAAGCTAGTATTGTTAATCTATAATAATAATTCACTTCTCATCAAAATCAACAATTTTGCTGAATATTAAAACATCTTTACTAACTAAGTGCAGTACTTACTCTTCATTATTATCTATCTTAGAAATGTGCAACAAATTATTTCACAATCCAAGAAGAATTATCAAACAAAATAGAGTTTAGATATATTTTTCAAGGTAAGTATTATTTTGGAACTATAACTAATTCATTAAAATTAGGTAATATACAAGGACCAACTCAATGAAAAACATTGTATTTAAAAAATAATTGATAATCAAATAAATTATATAATTTTAGATTAATATTTCATTACAACTTTATACTTGAATTCAGAATTATATCTATTAATTTACTTTAACATATTCTAAATAAACTTAATTGTTAATATTAATAATTATATTAAAGAAAGTTATCCTATAAAACTAATAGTCTGAAATTTATCAACTGTAAAAAATTTAGATTTTGTATCTGGTTGATATAATTTTAATACAAACTAACATTAAAAAATAAACAATTATGACAATTACTCTAGAGAACCTACCTTATGATAAAAAAGATTTAGAACCTTTTATTTCTGAAAATACACTAAATTTTCACCATGGTAAACATCATCAAACCTATGTTACTAATTTAAATAATTTAATTGCTAACACTGATTTAGAAAATAAACCTCTTGAAGAACTTATTAGTATTTCTAGAGAAAGTAACAAAGCTGGTATTTTTAATAATGCAGCTCAAATATGGAATCATACCTTTTATTGGCATTCAATGAAAAAAAATGGAGGTGGCACACCAAATGGAAAATTATTAGCTAAAATTGAAGAAGACTTTGGTTCATTCGATAAATTTATTTTAGATTTCAAAACAGCTGGAGCTACTCAATTTGGCTCAGGTTGGGTTTGGCTTGTTTTAGATGAAAATGGTAAATTACAGATCATTAAGACATTAAATGCTGAAACTCCATTGGGAACCAATTTAAAACCATTAATTACTATGGATGTTTGGGAACATGCTTATTATTTAGACTTTCAAAATGCCCGTCCAAAATATATCGAAAGCTTTTTAAATAATTTAGTGAATTGGGATTTTGCTTTAGAAAATATTGAAAAATAACATCAAGGATAATTTTAACAAAGCAGCAAAAATCTATAATCAAAATGCTATTTTGCAAAAAAAAGTAGCAAATGAATTAATAGATTTTTGCCTTCCTTATATTCAAAGCTCTTCAAAAATCATCGATCTTGGCTCTGGAACTGGTTTTTTATATGATTTTATCAGTAAAAAATATCAAATTCTTGATTTTTATTGCTTAGATTTAGCAATAAATATGCTAAAAGAGTCAAAGTCGAATTTTAAAATTAACTCTGATATTAACCACCTACCATTACAAAGTAATTCCTTCGATTTAGTTATTTCTTCCCTTGCTTTGCAGTGGGTTACTGATTTTAAAGCAGTTTTTGGACAAATTTATGACATTTTATTACCTAAAGGTTTATTTTGCTTTTCAACTATTGCAAATAATAGCCTTCCTAATCTTTGTCAACTCAATATCAAGAACCTTAATATTAATCAATTTATTAGCAAAGAATCTTTGGAAGATTGCTTAAAAACCTTTTCTTCCTATAAAGTTATTGAAAAAAAAATTACCCTCAAATATAATAATTATTATGATTTATTGCAATCTATGAAAAAAATTGGTGCCGGGTTTTCTCTTAACAGCAACTTACCTATTAAAATTGTAGATCTTAGAAAATTAATGAACATAAAAGATATTTCTGACGATTGGAATATAATTTATATAATTGCAAAAAAATAATGAATATAACAATCATTGGAACAGGTTATGTAGGATTGACAGCAGCAATTTGCTTTGCTAACGCTGGTCATAAGGTTATTTCTATAGATAAAGATCCAGAAAAAATCAGCCTCTTGAAGCAAAAAAAATCTCCCATTTATGAAAAAAATATGGAAGAGCTTCTTTGTCAGGCAATTAATGACGGTAATATTGAATTTTCTACCAACTTAGAATATGGTATTAATAATTCTGTTATTAATATTCTAACAGTTGGCACCCCGCAGGATGAAAATTCTGGCAAAGCTAATCTTTCTTATATTTTATCTGCTGCCGAGGAAATGGCTAAATATATTAATGAATATAAATTAATTATTGTTAAATCAACAGTTCCAATAGGTACTAATCATCAAATTCAACAAATTATTGAAAATAATTCAGGACAAAATATTGATATCGCTTCTAACCCCGAATTTATGAGAGAAGGCTTTGCTATTGATGACTTTATGCAACCAGATCGTATTGTTGTTGGTATAGAAAATACCAAATCACAAAAATTAATTGAAGAATTATATCAATATTGGTTAAAGAAAAATTTTCCGATTTTATTTACCGATATTAAAACTGCAGAGCTTATAAAATATAGCTCAAACGCCTTTTTGATGACTAAAATTGCTTTTATAAATGAAATTTCTAACCTCTGTGAAGCTAGTAATTGTAATATTTCTGACTTAACTAGGGCTATGGGTATGGATACAAGAATTGGTAGTAAATTTCTTAATCCAGGTCCTGGAATTGGCGGATCTTGTTTTCCTAAAGATTCTTTGGCGTTATCTCATCTTGCTAAGAAATATCAACAAAATCTATCAATTTTAGATCAAGTGATAACTTCTAACAGCCAAAGATTTGCTGATATGGCAGCAAAAATTCAAAAAATTACCAATTCTAATAAAATAATAGCTGTTTTGGGGCTATCCTTTAAATCAGGCACTGATGATGTTAGAATGAGCCCATCAATTGAGATTATTAAACATCTCTTAAAAGATAACTACCAAATTACCGCTTTTGATCCTGAAGCTATAAAAAATAGTCAAAAAATCTTAGGTAATCAAATTTCCTACGCAAAAAATACTAAAACATGTTATGATTCTGCAGAATATGTGGTAATTTTAACTGAATGGCTAGAATTTAAAGAAATTAAAAACTACCCAGACTTTAATCAAAAAACTATTATTGATTTGAGAAATATAATTTAATATTGTACTCACTTGCTCGCAGATGATACCTCCTGATATTAAACTACTAGAATTTAATCTGACAAACACAATTTATAATTAAGAATTTTTTGTAAACTTTTTTTAGTAATATAGGTAAATTAATTATATTTATCTTCGATTATTAACTCTTTGCTGCTCATTATCATCAATAAATTATTAAGATTAATTTAAAATTGTAACGATTATCTCTAGTGATATAAAAAGTTACCCTGATGTTATAGCTAATAAAACATAAAAATTAAAAAAAATTTAGGTTTTAATTTCCCTTATTTATATGACGAATATCAAGAAATAACTAGAAAAATATCGGTCTACTTATGTGTCAGAATTTTATTTTTAATCGAAAAATAATCAGCTGATTAATCGGGGTATATGGATGGCTCTTCTTCACTTAACACCAAGAAAACTAGTGTAATTGATTTTAAAAATTCTATTGATAATTTTTTATTAGTAAATAGGGCGGTAAATCTATATCAACACCCTTTAATAGGTTACAATATTAAATGAAAATAATATTTTTTAACTTCTATGAATTAAGGGTATGCAGCAAATATTTTTTTTCCATTTGCTCTTTATATTATTTATTTTTATGTGAAAAATATGCTATGCTATACTTTAGATTTAAATATTTATTTTATTTATTGGTTTGACTTTCGAGTAATTCATTCCATCTACTTCTTGACCTAACTCTTCTAGCATAAACTCTATCTCGCGCTCTTAATAATTTATCGTTAATTTGGGTTTTTCTATTCCTTTCATCTCTTTGTAATTCTAACAAAGATTTGGATCTTGGTCTTGTTATTATATTACTTAATATTCTACTTTTCTCTCTTTCTAATTTTGATGCTCTACTTTGCTCGTGTATATTTTCATGATAAATGATAATATTAGAAATGAATTTATGCCTTCTTTCGTTAGCTATTCTTTTTCTTTGTGCTTTACTTAAAGTTCTTTTCTTTTTTCTAGAATCAAGAAGTGCAGATAGACCAATTTTATGGTGTAACAAACCACGAGATCTTTGGTGATGAAGATGATAATATTTCTCCAAGACGTTTGGCACCGACGATATTGATCTTGTATCTATATATCTCATTATTTGTTACTCTCGGCCAAAATATAATATATTATTGCTTATTTAGATAATACCTAAAACTAAAGATATCTTTAATTTTTAAATATAGTAGGAGTAGTATTATGTAATAAACAAGAAGAAAGATAAATATTAGCCACTAACGATTAAATTATATAAAATTTTTAGGTTTTATTCAAAAATAAATTGATAATTATTTGTTAACTACTCAGATGCATTCACAGAGTCTGGATTTGATTGCTTTTTATCCTTTAACCTAATTTTTTTCTCTATTTCTTCTGATATTTCTGAGTTTTCTTTTAAATATTTTTTAACATTTTCTTTACCTTGACCTATTTTGGCGCCATCATAAGCATACCAAGATCCAGATTTTTCAATAATATCATCCTTAACTGCTAGGTCTATAATTTCTCCGACCTTGGAAATACCTTCACCATAAATAATTTCAAATTCTGCAATCTTAAATGGTGGAGCAACTTTATTTTTAACAACTTTTACTTTAGTATCGTTACCAAGTATTTCATCACCATTTTTAATTTGCGAACCCCTTCTGATATCAAGACGAACAGAAGAATAAAATTTTAGGGAATTTCCTCCAGTTGTTGTTTCTGGTGACCCAAACATAACACCAATTTTCATTCTAATTTGGTTAATAAAAATTACAGTACAACCAGTTTTAGAAATTGATCCAGTTAATTTTCTTAATGCTTTACTCATTAATCTTGCCTGTAATCCCATCTGGTTATCAGCCATACCGCCCTCCAATTCAACTTGAGGTGTCAATGCTGCAACTGAATCAACAATGATTAAATCAACAGCTCCTGATCTAACAAATGTATCTACTATTTCAAGAGCAGATTCACCATTATCTGGCTGAGATATGATCATTTCATCAATGTTAATACCAAGATTTTTGGCATATACCGGATCAAAGGCATGTTCAGCGTCAACAAAAGCGCAGGATAAAGATTTTTTTTGAGCTTCAGCAATAGCGTGAAGTGTCAAAGTTGTTTTACCAGAACTTTCTGGACCATAGATTTCAACAATTCTACCTCTTGGGTAACCCCCTACTCCAAGAGCTTTATCAAGTGCAAGTGACCCACTTGAGATTGTTTCAACATCAATTTTTGGTCTTTCTCCCAGCATCATTGCAGATCCTTTTCCAAATTGCTTGTTGATTTGTGAAAGCGCAGCATCTAATGCTTTTTTTCTATTTAAATCTGCAGTCATAGTGGTTAATTTAAGTTATTTATTTTAATAATTCAGACAAGGTTTTACCTAAAGTAGCTGGTGAATCAGCAACTGATACTCCTGCAGATTTCATAGCTTCAATTTTATCTTCTGCACCTCCTTTAC
>TARA_Y100000385_G_scaffold282549_1_pt1 | contig 16590 bp, 8 predicted proteins | sample TARA_Y100000385 | Tara Oceans TARA_Y100000385 (sample SAMEA2620980) | marine metagenome | biome: marine biome (ENVO:00000447); feature: surface water layer (ENVO:00002042); material: "saline water (ENVO:00002010), including plankton (ENVO:xxxxxxxx)" | depth 5 m
AGAAGAAGAATCTAAAGGGCTTGTAGACAAACTTATAGGCAAATACGGCAATATCGAAGAAACGATAACTTCTGTTGGGTCTAGGGTAAAAGCTTTAAGTAAAATAGCAGGGCTTGATCTTGGAAATATGCAAGGTGCGTACAACTGGGCTAAAGAAAATGCTCCCAATTTATTAGACACAAATTTTACTCCAGAAGAAAGAATACAACTTGATGCTGTAAATTCTCAAAAAGTGACCCTTCCGGGTACGGTAACTGGCGTAGGGAATATAGGTGACCCGCCTCCAGCAGATACAACAGCAGGAGAATCGGGTGGTTTGTATGACATTCCTTCGCTAACTGCTATACGAAGTGCAGTCCCAGGAACATATGATTCTACCCGCCGACCAGGAAGTGGCGGTCAACGTTACTTTAGCGACATACAATATGTAAACAATGTAGAAGATCCTACGGCACAAAGAGCCGCTAATCTAGCAGCGCAAGGTAGGACAGATAAACAAGCACTAGGACTTGCAGCTCTTAACGCAGCTAACCCCGCTTTTCAAACGCGACCTTCTAGCCAAACGCTTACTGATGCTCAAGTATTTGACATGTTTACCCAGATGGGGCAAAACCCTAATTTAACTACAGAGCGTCAGCAGATTGAACAAGCGGTAGGTATGATGAACCGCTACAACGTGTCTCCAGAAAGACTTTCAGAGATTATGAATGTGCCTCTTGCTGATATAAGAGAACGCATGGGTGCGTACTACACGCCGTATGGAGAAGAGACGGACACGTATCAAAGTATAAGAGACCTTATTAACAACTCTACTAGTGCTAGACCTAAAGAAGATAAAGTAACTACGCAACAAGATAAGGTAGATAGCATTGTTGCAGGTATGACTCCCGCTACTCCTGTTACTCCCGCTACTCCTGTTACTCCTGTTACTCCTGTTACTCCTGTTGGTACACCAGATACTCCTGTTACTTCTACACCTGGGTTTACTTTGCCTAATGTTTCACCGACTGGAGAATATTCTCAAGCAGATATAGACACTGTGCTTGCTGGTTTAGCTAATAACGATACTACAATAGATGAATTATCTACTATTTATGGTACTCCTGCTCTCGACATCATGGAGAATACAATTTTAGATCAGGGTAGAACACCGGCACAAGCAGCAGCTTTGGGAGGTATAACCGAAGAGGATCTTGTAACTCAATTAATTAACGCTGGTAAAACTAACCCAGCAGAAGTACTTGCATACTACCAAGCTAATACTCCAGAGGGTGAAGACTTTAGTAACACTACGGTAACTGATGTTGAAAATTATCTTAATCGAAATCTTCTTTTTGAGCCTGATGCTACAACAGGAGAGTACGCTGCTGGTGACGTAAATGCAGTAATAAATGCTTTGCAAAATGATTCTGTCGAAGTAGAAGACTTAAGTAATCTCTACGGTATACCCGCTGATGATATTATAGCAAATTTAGCGGGTATGGGATTTGGACCAGATGGTGAATTCATACCTCTTGCTCAAGGTGGAGATATAAACCAATACTACCTAGGCGGTGCTACAGATGGTATGGCAGACGATATTCCTGCTATGATAGGTAACTCTCAACCCGCTGCTTTGAGTGATGGTGAGTTTGTTATACCCGCAGATGTAGTAAGTCATTTGGGTAATGGTAACTCCGATGCAGGAGCGCAAAACTTATACGGTATGATGGACAGAGTGCGTAAAGACCGTACTGGTAATCCTAATCAGGGTAAGCAAATAGACCCTAACAAATATTTAGCGTAGGTAAAATACAATGACAACTCCAAACTTACTAGGACAAACTCAAAACTTAGCTCCTTACGCAGCTCCTTACGTAACTGGGATGTTAGGTAAAGGCCAAGCACTTTCCAATATGCCTTTTACAGCGTATCAAGGTCCGCTAACTGCTGGTCAGTCTGACTTGCAAACACAAGCGTACCAAGGGCTTGGTGGGCTTACTACTCCTACAGCACAGATGGGTGGATTTACACCTACGTCATTTACGTCTGGTACAACAGCACAGAATTACATGAGTCCGTTTATAACAGCTTCTTTAGAACCTCAGATAGCTGAAGCACAAAGACAAGCACAAATACAACAAGTACAAAATGCTTCTCGTTTAGGTAAGGCAGGAGCGTTTGGTGGTGGTCGCCAAGCCATTATGGATTCAGAAACTCAACGTAACTTAGCTAGAACCCTTAAAGACATCAGGAATGTAGGGGGGCAGCAAGCTTTTACTCAAGGGATGAATCAATTTAACATTGAACAAAACAGAGCGCAGCAAGCACAAAATGATCTTAACACTTACGGACTACAAGCTTTAGCTGCACAGCAACAAGGAGGTGCGGAACAGAGGGCTATAGAACAACAAGGTGTTATGGCGGATATAGCACAGTTCACTGAAGAGCGAGACTTTCCACTTAGGCAAACTCAGTTTCAACAGTCTCTACTAAAAGGTTTACCTATCGGAGCGCAATCAAACGAGTATGCTGACACTAGTGCTTTGTCGGATTTTCTAGGTAGTGCAGGTGGAATATTAGGTTTATTGCAAGCTCTTAATATAGTAAAAACTCCAGAGCAAGAGTTTACTCCTATCACTATTAATACTGGTACTCCAACAAGTACTAATACAGGGAGCGTTTAATTATGGCTGGTATAGATAGCGAAGTAGATATGATTAAAACTGCTTATGGAGGCAATCCACAAGCTTTAAATAATAAAGACATATTTCATGTGCTTGCGGCTAGAGAGCTAATTAATGATATAAACGCTGGCGCTAATCAACTTGCAGCATCCGTGCAAACTGATCCTAATTCAGTAGCAATACAACAAGAAGAAACGCTTTTAAACAATTCCAGAGCACAAATGATTGCAGAACTTGCGCCTGGTATTCAGCAAAAGGGACAGAGATCCATGCAACGTCGGGCCATGATGGGTCAACAACCTATGCGTCAACCAATGCAAGGTGTAGCTGGGATGCCCGCTAACAATATGCTGAGAGCTGCACAAGGTGGGATTATTGGATTTGACGGTACTAATGGTAGTCAAGTTAAAGATTCAAGTTTTCCTGATCTAAGCGGTGACGGTAAAATTACTCGTAAAGATATTCTTATAGGTAGTGGTGTCATTGATAAAAAAGAAGGTGGGGTTATTGGCTATGCTGGTCCTGATGGTAGTTCGGTTGAACAAACTGATTCCGATGATATAGATGAGTTCGGGGGCATGAATGATCTCTTAACCGCCTTAATGATTGCAGAAAGTGGTGGTGATCCCACTGCTGTTAGTCGCGCCGGTGCAGAAGGTGCATATCAAATTATGCCGTCTACAGCAGCAGACCCTGGGTATGGTGTTGCTCCTATGACGGGAAGCAGGTTTGATCCAGAAGCTAGTAGGCAATTTGCTAAACAATACTTACAAGCTATGCTAGATAGATATGGTGGTGACACAGAAGCTGCGCTTATTGCCTACAATGCGGGTCCGGGGAATGCTGATAAATTTATTGATGCTGGCAGAGACTACGAAATTCTTCCGCAAACTATGCAAACTAAGCCCTATGTAGAAAATATTATGGGTCAGTTAGAGAAAGGTGTTAGACAGCCTACTCCTGGTTTAATAGCATCTAGGCAAATGGCGAATAAAGGTATTAATTTTCTTAGAGATGCAAGGGATTTTGCAACAGGACTTTTTGACGAAACTGAAGCAACAAAAGAACGACGTAAAGAACAGGAAGAGTTTAATCGTATAGTAAGAGCAAGAAATGAAGGACTAGGAACTTTAAAGGTTGAAGACGACGTTACTGAAACGCAAGAAGTAATAACTCCTTCTGGTATGACTGGCGATCAGTTAACAGCTCAATTAATAGAGATGGATGATTCTAGTTCAACTGGTATGACTAACGATCAGTTAACAGCTCAATTAATAGGGATGGATGATCCTAGCCCAATGAGCTACCTTCAAGGTTTAGGGATAAAACAGCAAGCAAGAAAAGATCGTTTTTCTAACATGTTTCCCGGTGCTCAAGAAGCTGTTGACGAATATTCAAAAAATAAAGAGATGGGCGGTATAGGTTCGTTACGTCAAGCTGGACGAATGCAAGAGCAGCAACGCAAGAGAGACTCAGAAGAGGCGCGTAGAGCTGCTAAATACCTATTAATGCAAGGCCGAACCAACGATATGCTTACTCAACTAAACCCAGCTATGTCTTTTGAGGATATAGAAGAAGTAGGAATAGAAGGGTTTGCTCCGGGCGGGATTGTTGGATTTGACGGTACTAATGGTAGCTCAGTTGAGATGTCGAATTCCGAACCAGAAAAGCGTCTTTTAGGGGATGGTCTTGTAGAGTGGATAAAAGAAAATCCTGTAGATGCTGTTTCTTTAGGATTGATGGCTGTTCCTGGTCTTGGTTTAGCAGGTGCTGGTGCTCGTCTAGGTATAAAAGGCTTGGGCGCGTTAGGTAAAAGATTTGGTCCTAGAGCGTTAGAACTAGCAAAGAAAGCAGTTACTAAACCCGCTAGAGGTATAGATGGTAGAACAATAGTTAGAAATAACCCAAAAACAGGAAAGTTTGAAAATTTTAGAAAGTTTGACCCTGTCCGTACAGCGGGTGTAGCAGGGGTAGGTTTAAGTTTAGGTAATAACTTACTTGGTGGTGACGATACTGACGCAATAGTAGCAGAAGAAATTATTAGAACTGCGCCCACTTCTCAACAAAAACTCGATAGCATAGTAGATTTACCTAGGGTTGGTAGAAAAGAAGCACCTAAAAAACCTGGACTCTTTGATAACGTAGACACTAATTTGCTCAGAGAGTTTCTTACAAACGCTGGAGGGCAAACTTCTACAAGCGGCGCGTTAACAGCAGGTGGTAAAGGAGTAGCTACAGAACTAGCTAGACAACAAACAAGAGGGGATAAAGTAACTTCTGATATGGCGCGTAACGCAGTGCTACAGCAACAAGTTGAAGCTACACTTGGCGCACAGGATGCAAGGACTACTCAATACGTAGCAGGTTTATTACAGGCCTTTAAAGGCGTTGAAAACAAACCAGAACGTGATTCTATGATTGCAGCAAAACTTAATATACCTTTAGATAAGCTTAAAGATTACAGAAAGAAAAATAACCAACAAGTGGTAAACGCAGCTTTAGAAGTAGATAGGGATTATTTGCAGTTAATAGCTCGACAATTTGGCACTAGCAGTAGTCCTGCTAAAGATCCTGAAGTAGCAGCTTTAATTAGTCAATACGCTAAATAACATGGCAACTGTAGAGCAACTTAGTCAAGCGTTAAAAAATGCCCATGCTGCTGGAGATACAGCCGCAGCACAAAAACTAGCGCAAGCACTACAATCTCAAGGAAGTTTTCAAGCTCCTACTTCTTTTCCTACTCCCGAACTAGGTTTAGTAGATACGTTTACTGGTGGTGTGTCACGAGGCTTGGACCGTCTAGGCTCTACGTTTACTGATGTTATTCCTGCTATAGCAGCAAGTGCCGTGGGTGCGGATGAGTATGCTCAAGAACAACTAGCAGAAGCGGCTGAAAAACAAGCTGTTAGTCAAAGATTAAACCCTACTCAGTTTGAAAGCTTTAAAGATGTAGAAGGCGTAGGTGACTTTACTAGATTTGCTGCTGAAACTATTGGCGAACAGTTTGGAAATCTTGGACTTACTCTTGGTACTGCTTTAACAGGTGGAGCACTCGCACCCGTAGCGGGCGCAGCTAGGGCAACGGGCCAATTAGCCGGTGCAGCTTTCGGTTCATACGCACTTAACGCACCTGAAGTCTTTGAAAATGTCTACCGTGAGACAGGTGAAACCGCGCCTGGGACGGCTCTGTTGTTTGGTGCGGCGGCAGCAAGCCTAGATTCAATACTACCGTTAGCCTTAGCTAAAAATATATCTGGCCCTATGAAGGCAGGAATAACTACTAAACTACTTGAGAAATCAGGTATGTCGCGTGGTGTGCTGCGTTCGGGTACTGCGGGACTGTTCTCTGGGCTTGGCCTCGAAGGTATAACTGAGGGCGCGCAAGAAGGAATTAGCATAGCTGCCGAAAGATTTATTGATGACAACCCTGATGTCTTTGGTAGTAAAGAGTTCGACCGTATCATGGAATCAAGTGTTCGCGGTGCTGTAGCAGGTGGAGGGTTTGGTACAGTTGGTGGCACTATAGAAGGTGCTAGAGAAGGGTCACAACGTGCACAGCGTTTAGCAGATTTAGAAGAAGCTAAAAAATTACGTAAGAAAACAACTGACAGATACGCAGCTCCCGAAGGTACAGTAGGCGGACAACGAGAACTACCTTTTGTAGACCCTGTTAAACCAGGTCAATCTCCACAAGAAAGGAGAACAAATTTAAATCAAGCGCAAGAGTTTGAAGAAATTAGAACTGCCCAAGAAGATGTTGATCTTGCAAGTCAATCTGAAGAAATAGACTCGACTATAGTTTCAATGCCATTTGCATTAGAGACAGCGCGTAGACGCAAAACAGAAGGCGTTCCTTTAACTGGAGAAATAAAAGATTTAACTCCTGAACAGTTAGAAGTGGTAGAACAAATACGTAAGGAAGAAAGTCAAAGAATACTTTACGAAGACGCAGCAGTTGAAGCACAACGTTTAGGGGTTGAGTTTGATACTACTAAGCCTTTTAACCAGTTAACAAGTGCAGAAAAAGAAATAATAGAAACTGTAGGAGAAACACGAAAAAGTAGGTTTAATAAAGAACAAGGTAGTTTATTTGCTAATAAAGTAAGTGAAGACGGTACGTTAGGACCAAGTACAGCAGCAAAAAAGACAGAACGTGCAGAAGCAAAAAAAGTTAAAGCTGAAGCTGCTGCTAAAAAAGCTGCTACTAAACAACTTCTCGGCGCTGAACAAGGTCAGTTTACGTTTGGACTAACTCCTGAAGAACAAGCAACTCAAAATAAAGCGCAACAAAAAATCAAGGAAGATCAAAATAAACAAGCTGTAGAGCAAGAAGCAGCAAATATTGTTGATGCTCGCTTTGAAGGCGAACTACCTCCTAGCAACCGAGACCAACTAATTGCCGATGAAATAGCAATAATTAATCGTCGTTCTTCTGAAGGTCAAGCAGACCTATTTAGTTTTGAAGAGGCTACGGAAAAAAGCTCTAATGAAAATGAAATTATAATTGATAATAAACAACAGTTAGAAGAAGCTGCACCAATAGTAGGTGTAGCTGCTGAACTCAGTGAAGAACAACAGGCACAAGACTTAATTGATAACACAGAAAAACGATATAAAGATGCGTTAATAAAGTCTATTAGAACACAAAAAATAGATGCAGGTAGGATTGATACTGCTGAAATTACTAACAAAGAACAAGCTGCTATAGCAAAAAAATCTATAGAAAGAGATTTACTTTCAGATGCTGAGTTATTTACTGCTAAGAACAACGGCTCTTTAGGGTATAGCCTTACTAAGCTACTTAGAGCTTATAATGGTTTTTATACAGGTGCTAATACTGGAACGCCTAACAGAAAAGCAGCGCGAATGCTTGAGCCTAAAATAAAAGAAATATCTAAAAACTTAAAACAACCAGCTACTAAACTATTAAGTTTGGCTAAAAGAAAAAATGATGAAACGTTTAACCAGTATTTAAACAATGTTAATAAAGAAACACAGGCAAACTTTAATGAAACTTTTAGAGAGGAAATCTTACCTAAGTATGTAAGGTTGTACAATAAACCTACGTATAAAGGTAAACCCTTCGATTCACAACAAATACGTATAGCAGAACAAGGCAACTTTAAGCAACTGCTTAACAGACTAATTCCGTCTCAGTCTCCTGAAATACAACAGATACTACGCAAGATTCGTTCTCAAGGACTGACTACTAAGTTAGTTGTTCAAGACGTGTCAAACATACCAGAAGCTACTAGTTCTAGTGGGTATTACGATGTAGATACAAATACTATTGTTCTTAACTCACGGCAAGGAGAGTTATCGGGACTAACCGAAGAAACATTTTTGCATGAAACTATTCATGCTGCTATATCTCAAGCTCTTAACAACCCTGACTTACAAATAACCAAAGACTTTTTTAAATTTTACTCTGATATTAAAAATCAAATGGGCGATGCTTACGGTGGTCAAGACCTCCAAGAATTTGCCGCAGAACTTGTAAGCAATCCTGAATTCCAAGCTCTACTAAGAAGTACTAAAGCACCTAATGCCGCTCCAAGTAATAACTTACTTACTAACATCTTTGAAGCTATTGCGCGTTTCTTTGGTTTCCGTCCACAACAAAGTGCGTACACTAAGGGCTTAGACTTTATAGACAAGATACTGGACGTATCCCAGGGTGTTGAACCTACACTTAGCGGCAGGTTGTTTTTAAGTACTCCTTCCGAAGCTATGGGGGCTATGTCAGACGCACTTACTAAAACACCAAAGTTTGTAGGTAAGAAAGCAAACAACGTAGCAAATGCTGTATCTAATCTTGTTGGTCAAGAAGGTGGCGGCAATGTAGCTTCTAATGCACTTAGAGCTTTTCGTATACAAGACTTTATACGTATGACGGAAAAGAAGTACCCAGACTTGGCTGCTAAGTTAACAAATCTAAGAGAAGCGTTGCTTAAAAGAGAAGGAGAAAAAGAAAAAAACTTAAAAACAGCTACTGATAAGTACAGAAAGAATGAAAGAATACAAAAGAAATACCCTCAAGCAGCGGAACGCATGGGAGTCATGGCAGATATTGCTCACAGGAATCAATTTGATTTAACCGGAAAGGTTGATCCTGAATTTGACATTAATGTAATGGTTAAAGATTCTGACGGAAATAATATTTTTAATACCTTACCAGAGCAAAAAGCTGCGTATAACAAATTACAAGCAGAATTTAATAGATTGCCCGCAGAAGTAAGAGAAATGTACACTGAAATGAGGCAAGATTTTAAAGACACGTACACGCAATTTCGAGAGTATATTCAAAAATTAGCACCTAAAAGCGAACAAAAAAGAATAACCGACACCTTTGCAAGAACTCAACCGGCTATAGGGTATTTTCCTGCTGTTCGTTTTGGGGATTACTGGTTGAGGTATACTAATTCAAGTGGTAGAGACGTAACTACAGCCTTTGAATCTGAAAGACAACGTAGAAAATTTATAACTGATAACAATATAGAAAATGCAGAAGTATTTAATAAAGTAGAAAATGCAGAGTATAAAGCTGACACTTTTCCCGAAGGTAGTTTTATACGAGAAGTTATGAAAGTAGTACCCGCAGAAAATCAAAAAGACGTATACGGAATACTGTTGGACGTTATGCCTTCTAACAGCTTTGATCAAAGACTGAGACTCTATACAGGTAAAGAAGGAGCTTCTACAGACTTAGTAAAAGTGCATGGTGATACGTATTTAAAAGTACTTAGAAAAATAAACACCATGAAGTACATGCCAGACATACAGGATGCTATAAATAGTATTACCTCTACCGAAAGCACGGGATTCCCTGCCGCAATTCGTGACGAAATACAAAGGCGTGGCAATACTGGATTTATGCAAAGTCCTAGTTACCCCAAGATGACAACTTTTTTTGCTACTGGGGCTTACAGTTTATTCTTACTAGGCAACGCTTCTGCTGCACTTATAAACACAAGTTCAGTACTGCTACTTACTTACCCAAGACTAGCTGCTCAATATGGTTTTGAACAAGCAAACAGAGTATTGTTATCTGCTATGAAAGAAGCATTCCCTTCGTTAAAAAAGAAGGGAGAAAGGGAGCTTGATAATTTTACAACTTACAAATGGCAGAACGATCCTAAATATAAAACTCTTTACGATGGCTTAATGGAGAAAGCTCAACTAGAACATACGTTAGCGCGTGAACTTTTAGACGGCACAAAAAAAGACACATCAGATTTTGATTCGCGGACAGCTAAGTTTATGAACATGCTTAGTATGCCTTTCTCTGGAGCAGAAAAATATAGTCGGGCTACTACAGCTATTGCAACGTACAACTTAGCAAAGGCAAATGGTAAGAGCGACTCTGCTGCTGTAGACGAAGCTGTTAATCAAGTCATAGATGTACATACTTCCGGGCTTGCTGCTGAAGGACCAAGCTTAATGCAGCACCCTCTAGGACGAGTTGCCTTTACCTTCAAAAGTTTTATATGGAACAGTGCAAGTCTAGTAGGATACGGAATATACGAAGCAACAGCCGGTTCTGATAAAGCTACGCGTTTGCAAGCTCAAAAACAAGTAGCTTTAATTTATACTATGAGTGCAGCTATGGGCGGTATTAACGGACTACCTTTCTTTGGGGCGGCTGCAACTTTTGCTAACATAATGGAAGCCTTAAGTTCTGTATTTGACGATGAAGAAGACGAACCATTTAATTTTAAAGAGTTTGTTCGCAGTTCAACAAATGATTTAGTGTACAAAGGTCCGCTTAACTATATAACAAATTTAGAAATATCTAACCGCGTAGGGTTAGCTAACGGTTTAGTGTTTAGGGAAGACCCATATAGCATAGAAAGAAATGGTTACCTAGCAACTGCTGCTGCTCAATCCGTGGGTCCAGTAGGAAGTTATTTTCTTAACGCTGGACGAGCCTTTGAATACTTAGGCGAAGGAGACATCCGACGTTTTTCAGAAGCCCTTTCTCCCAGTGCGTTACGAAACTTAATTAAAACTACACGCTATATGGACGAAGGAGCTAGAACTAGAAGTGGAGAAGAATTAGATACAGACATCAATGCGTATAGTTTACTGATGCAAGCATTTGGTTTTAGTCCTGCTGATATATCTAATATGTATGAAAATAGATCGTTAGCGTTAAACTTTCAAACTAAAGTACGTAACCGCAGAAAAGCTTTGCTTAAAGCGCACTATATGGGTATAGAAAATAATGATTCTGAATTGCAAGCAGAATCATTAGAAAGACTTTTACAACTTAACGAGTTGTTCCCAGGTATACTTAAAGAAAATTCGCTAACAGCTTCTTACAAATCGCATCAAGCTTACAGTCAAAACTTACTTTTAGGTTTAAAATTTGACGCGGCTTTGCGAGACACAGTAACCGACAGATTTCTTAGTGACTTTGTAACTTAAACTCTCCATACCCGAATGCCTCGCACCCCATCTTCTATACGTACTTTAGTAACTACTTTGTATTTAAGTCGTTTAACTTCTGCAAGTATGATGCGTCTGTGTTTTTTAGGGTCGAGGCACGGTATAAAAAATGACCAACCTTTTTTAAACTTCTTCCAGTTGATCTGGTAGTTCACCTTCTCCAGTTGCATTATCTTCTTTAGCCCTCTCTGCAAAAGCGTCCATGTTTATAAAGTCGCTATGTGAACAGTCAAAAATATTACACCGTACTGACGGAGCTACTGCATTAGTACCTTTTGTAAGTTGCTTGTTACCATCTTCTAAACACATTTTTTTAGCTTTTAATTCTTTGATTAATCCTCTGTACCCAATAACGTTAAGTTTGCAGTACTTCTTTAATGCGCTGGTAGTGATGTACATAAGTTTAGTATCGGGTTCATAGCGTAACAACAAACTCATTCTGGGTTCTAATATTGGAGCAGTTGTTCTAGCCGACCGCTTGTCCACGCTATTATTAATTATTAACAAGTGTTGATTGTACAGGTTCAAAAACTCACCAATAGTTGCGCTTGCAGTATCTACTGGCGGAGTAGTGTCCTTCCTTGTAGTTTGAATTACAGGTATAACTTTTTTGTAGATTCTACCTATATCTAAATTTATTAACCCAACTTTCCTAGCAATTATTCCTCCTGCTATATTAGCTGAAAGCATAGCAGACCAGTTTCTTTCTCTACTTGTTAGTTTAAGTTTTTTATCTATCGTACCCTGTACTTCTTTTATTAACTCCATACAGTCTTCAAAATTTGCAATTACGTACTGTATAAAAGGAACAATGGCGTGACCGTAATTTTTACCAAGTTGCTCGTCAAACATTTCTTTACCTTCTTCGGGAGAAACAATCTCTCCATCTAAAGGCTCTACAACAAATTCAATTATCCTCATTATCTCCCCATCTGGGTGATCTTTTAGCCCCTGTAGTTTGTCATAGAACGAAGAGTTAGAACTGGTTAAAGAAATAGTACGCCAAGTAGTGTTGTTCTTGCGTAACTTGTTTGCGTGAGGGTCTCCTTTATCGTTACCTCTGCCTTGTGATGTAGCGTAAGCAAAGTCCGTCAACGCTTCAGCGGCCATATTACTTAGCTCATCCATTGTGTTTACTATGTTGTTAAGTAATCCTAGCTTAGTTATCTTTGCTACCGCCGTGTCGCGTGGAGTACCTAAAAGAAGATCAGGATCACCGCAAATACTGTTTGCCATTCTAAGTACGGTTGTCTTACCTGTACCAGAGTCCTTGTGTACTAAGTTAATGATTGCCCCTTTTTGCCCAGTAAATTGTAGTAAGGGTGCGCCAAAGCCAGATAGTGCAGCAAACGCCTGTACCTCTAAACCTTCCCTGTCGTACAAGTTAAAAACTTCTTTCCATTTTTCTAACGTACCTACTGGTTCAAAGTAGTCTATAAGGTCTTCGGTAACTGTAGAAGCTGGAGAGTGATACACTCCGTCCACTGTAATTTCCCTAGAACCTACAATAAATTTAGTATGATTGTCTGCCCAACCGAATTGTGTTCTCATTATTTCTGCCTCTTTTCTTTTTGATAATTCAATAATGCAATCCATAATGTACTGCGTTATAAGTGTAAATTGTTTTTTGGGGGCTAAGATTCCATTTTCTGATAGCAACGCTTTTAGTTGTCGCTCATCTGTTACCTTAGACAGTTTTATTACAAACTCTCGGAGACCATCACGAGGACTGTGTAACTTAAACACAGCTTGATAAGAGCTTTCGGCTGGATCCCACATTCGTTTCTCAACATAGAAATCATACGGGTAAACTAACTTAGGCCCAGTGCTGTTCTCATCTTCCAAGTTGTGAAACCATATCCCCCCACTTTTTGCCTTATAGTAATTCTTAGGGTACGGAGGTTTCTTGGTAGCCTCTTCTTTTTCTTCCTCATCTTCTTCAAATAGTTCTGGTTCTTTGCCGAGTTGTATTGGGCTAGTTATGCTGCCTTTATGTACGCATCCCTCGCACCCAACCAAGTTGTGTTCAGCAAACTTGTCACATCCGTGCGGCCCTTTTATGCCCTTGATCTTACGTTGAACCATATCAGGGTCGTAATCGGGATGGCCCTTAGATAACGCATGTACTGCCTTATCCGAATCGTTACAATGTTTAGCTATAGATAAAGCGTTGAACCATCTAGGTTCAGCTAAAGTCTTTCGATTCTTAATGCAATCAACAAGTTGTTTACAAGGGTTTTCTCTGGTGATAATTGCTTTGAACGAAGTAGTATGGTCTTCTGCAAAAACACGTTCTTCCCAACTAAGATTCTTTGCGGTCTTAGGTATCTCTACTGCGTCTTCGTCAACACCAAGCACGTCGCGTAGCTCACTAAATGGAATGGCAGCCGCTACATGTTTTACAGTTACTTTACTAGGGGTATCGTACTTAACGTTCAGAGTACCAGGAACTCTAAGTATTCGTGCTACTTCAAATACTCTAGGGTCGGCGCAAAACTTTTGAGTAACGCACACTTCCTTAAAACGTTTAGCTACAGGTATCCACTGCTCTTTAGGTACTTCTTCAGTAAACGACCAGTACGCATGTACACCGTTACCTGAGTCAACCAGTGTTGGCCTTGGTAGACCTAGCGTTTTAGTAAAAGAAGCTAGAGCGCGTAACCCTTCTGCTTGTGTAGCGTAACCTTCGGGTAGACCTGTTGATTGCTCAATGGAGTTTGCTTTACCTTCACCACAATCTATATCTACCCATAAAGATTGCAAAGACTCTACATTGTCTGCTGTACGTTTAGTATTTTCTTTGTACTTAGCTAGCCCGAAGTATACGTGCTTACCTTGAGAAGCAAAGGTGTCAAATACAGTTTGTAGTTCTTCTTTGTCTTTTGTCCACTTGTGAATTACTTTTTGGTTCTTGCCGGGGGGTATGCCAACTGCACAATACCACCCTCCCGATGGCACTACATGTTCTATTAAATTAAAGTTCTCCATATAATTTGCAGGGGCAGATTACCCCCAAGCCCTCTTGGTTATGTAACCAATTCTAATTATTGTTTAAACTTATCTATGTACTTTTTAATCGCACTAGTTAAGTCAGAGTGCGGCTCGTGCGTACCCATAAACCAGTTGTAGACCGTCTGTCTGCTGACCCCCAACTGAGAGGCAACATCGGAAACAGGTATGTCGTGCTTAATACATACCCTTCCTAGTTTTACTCCCAGTGAGGTTCGGTCTGCCTGTTTATTAAGGCTATCGAGTCGAGTTGTATAACCGTAACTCATTAGTCTTCGTCACTCCCCCATTCGTCTATAATAGAAGATAAGTCTTCACCGTCGGGCTTTGGTTCTTCCTTTTTCTTCTTACGTTTTACCGGCTCGGCTACCGGCTCTTCTTCGTCATCAAACGGATCAGGTTCAGAAGCAGTTGTAGTAGCTTCTTCAAAATCATCTCCAGAATCCTCAACAGTAAACGGACTACCTGACTCTTCACCTATAGTGAAACCATCTTCTTCTACATCAAAAGGAGACGCTTCCATACGTGGCTCTAATTTTTTAATCATTGCCCCGCGTAGTCGAAGAGATACCCCACCACCGTTTTGTTTAAAAGGCGCAAAGTTAACAGCTATATTTACTAAGCTACCATGAGTAAGCTCAAAGTCTGACTCAAGCTTATTATTTTTCACGTCAAACTGCTTTGGTATCCCAGTTTTCTTACCGCTATATTGGGCTTTTATCTTAGCGGAACCCACATAAGTTCCATCGTCTTGCTTTTTAAAACTCATCTTTAGTTTGTTCTGCGGGAACGAATCGTCAGCTTTTTTCCTAGCCTCCCAAGCTTTTTTCATTAGAGCATCCAGTTCTTTAGCTTGCTCTAAACTCATTTTAAAACCTAAGTCATAAGAAGCGCCGTCTTCCATTGCATCGCAAGGAACACTTTTATTTTGCTGGTCACTCCATTTGTATGGCTGGTTTATACGTGGGTAATGCGCGAGTACATTTTTAATTATATGCTCGTTGTCTTTCATATTCTCATTTCCATTATCAAAAGGGTTAATATATTCGCCGTCTTTTAAGACGAGTTTGTTTACAGCATCTAGCTCTTCCATACTAATTGGTCGAGCAGGTTTGAAATACATCTTGTGTAGGTTGTAAGTCTCAACAAAATATATCTCTGTCAAAACAGTATTAAGTTCTTCTCCGTTACTTTTTAAATAGTCTCGGTACTGATATAGAGTCATCTTGTTTACCGCTTTGGCAAATAAGCTAATACCTCCAATTCGTAAACTGCACACTGTTTTAGATTCTTCTTCTACTACGGTAATAACTGTATAGAACTTACAAGGCTTACTCTTATATCCGGTTGCACCTTTTATGTTCTGCACACAATCAATACATCGGGCAGACTCTCTGTTCTCAACCGGCACACTAGGGTCGGGGGTATTGGAGTCCAAAGACCAACACTTAAGATTACCTGAGTAGTCGTAGTAGTTCCTAGATAACAAACCTTCGTCTGCTATTACTACTTTGATTGACGCTTTAGGTGCGTAAGTAACAGGGTCTAAAAAGCATCCGTCTTGTGTTTCTAGTCGGTTCACTTATTTGTCGGCTTACGTACAGAGATAGCAAACTTACTGTTAGCCTGTAGCCCTTCAGGACATATGTCAGGGTTTTCAGCTAGGAACTCTTTCATGTTGCCATTGTGGATTCGTTTCTCAAGCAAGTGCAGTGCGTCATGTTTTATAAGGAACTCGTGCATTCTCTCCCAGTCACTTGTCCAGTATTGAGATATTACTCTGCGACTAATAGTACCTTCTTGAGTCTTCAAGCTATCTACGTTTTGTTCTGCACATAGCTCTAGCATCTTGTCAGAAATCTTAGCCTGTATTGCTTTAAGCTTTTTGATCTCGTCTTCTTTATCTTTGATGGTGTGCCTCAACTTCATATAATCTGAGGCCATTCTGTCTGCTGTTAACTTAGTCATGTTCGCTCCTTTTTAAAGGGATAACCAGTTTAGCAGAGTCTTTTACATTGTCAAGCATCTATTTCCTGTCTATACAAATCAATGATCTTATTGTGGTTAGTGATGTTATTTTGGAGCATTGTGTAGAGTCGTTCTTCCACAGCACTTCCTGTTACGTGTACTACCGTCATAGAGTTATGCTGACCGGGCCTATTTATACGGGCGTTAGCTTGTAGGTATGTCTCTACGCTAGTAACTGGTGCATACCATATAACTGTGTTGGCGGCTGTTAAAGTCAAACCATGTGACGCGGCTTGCGGTTGTATAATAAGAACGTATGGATCGTCATCTTCCTGAAACGTTTTAATAATTTCAGTACGTTTATTAACGGTTACTTTTCCAGAGATCACTTTGCAAGTAATTTTACTTTTAGTTAAGAACTCCTCAAGCAAATTTATAGTATGTGTAAAAGGTACAAACACAAGCACCTTGTGGGATGACTCTTCAATTACCTCCTTAA
>TARA_Y100000385_G_scaffold289973_1_pt1 | contig 16585 bp, 20 predicted proteins | sample TARA_Y100000385 | Tara Oceans TARA_Y100000385 (sample SAMEA2620980) | marine metagenome | biome: marine biome (ENVO:00000447); feature: surface water layer (ENVO:00002042); material: "saline water (ENVO:00002010), including plankton (ENVO:xxxxxxxx)" | depth 5 m
AAAAGTTTTTTTAATGTTAGTTATGACGACTTTTCAGAAAATATATCTCTAAATCTTGGTGGATATTTTTTATCATCACAGAAATTTTCAGATTTTTTTAAAATTCAAGGTTATGGAAATATTATTAATATATCTTCTATCTATGGTGTAATTGCTCCAAAGTTTGAAGTATATAAAAACACTAATATTACAATGCCAATTGAGTATGCTGTAATTAAGTCTGCCTTGATTCATCTAACAAAATACATGGCAAAATATTTTAAAGGAATGAATATTAGGGTAAATTCAATTAGTCCTGGAGGTATATTAGATAAGCAACCAGAATTATTTATTAAATCATACAATGAACAATGTATTAATAAAGGAATGTTAGATAAATCAGATTTAAAAGGAACACTAGTTTATTTATTATCAGATATGAGTAAATATGTAAATGGCCAGAACATTGTTGTTGATGATGGTTTTACCCTATAATATTATCTAATGAAGATCTTATTCTTTTCTCCTTATTTATCTATTCTTGAATTAAAAGATTTCTCAAAAAATAATTCAGGTTTTGGTATTGCAAGATCCCCAGATGTTATAGAGGATGTTAAAATGGGAGACACTGTTAGCGCAGAAAACGTAAGAAGCATAAGGCCTAGATTTGGATTACATCCCAAATATGTTGAGAAAGTCCTAGGCAGTACTTTTGTTCAAAACACAGAAGAAGGAACCCCACTGAGCTTTGATATAATTAACAGCACTTTTCATGATTAAAAAAATGGTTAAAATTGTAATTCCAATATATAAAACAGAGTTATTGGATTTCGAAATACAATCCCTAAATCAATGTGTCAAAATACTAGGGGATCATTCCATCGTTTTTGTTCATCCAAAATCTTTAGATGTATCTACAATCAATTTTGATGGGCGTATTTCTTCCGAAAAATTTCCAGATCATTATTTTAAAAATGTTTTTGGATATAATCGTCTTATGCTTACAGATAGCTTTTATGAGCGTTTTACACATTCTAAGTACATTTTGATTTATCAATTAGATGCTTATGTTTTTAGAGATGAATTATTGTATTGGTGTTCTAAAGACTACGACTATATTGGAGCGCCATGGATTGCAACTCCTAATAAAGGCTTTAAAAAACTTTTATCACTATTTGATTCTAAGAAAAAGAAAGCGCGTTCTGAAATATTTTATAAAGTTGGTAATGGAGGTTTTTCGTTAAGAAAAGTGAGTAGTCACATAGCTAATGCAAACAAATTGAAATCAGTTATTGAACAGAATTTAAAACGTTCAGAGGACGATTTTAGAATTATGGAAGACGTATTTTGGTCCTCTGTCCCTAAGTTTGACCCCAGTTTTTTGATTCCAGATTATAAAGAGGGATTACAATTTGCTTTTGATCGAAAACCAGAATTGGCTCTCAAGCTAAATAACAATAAACTGCCGTTTGGTTGTCATGGATTTGAAAAGCCAAAAGTGAAGAGATTCTGGAGTCGAATAATGAGCTAGTTTTTTAGTCATTGGCACTTTTCCAATAGCCTTTTAATTTGTAGTACTTAAGGTAAGTAACTATAAATTGTTGTTTGCAAATTCTCCAACCATTAATGCCATCTAAGATCCCCAATCTTAAAAAATAAGCCTTGAAAAAGGCCCATGTTGGTCTTAGTGTCAATTTGAATACTGAAGACCTTATACCTAGTTTAAAATAAGCTTTAGCTGCAATACTAGAAAAATCTTCAACCTTTCGTTTGTGCTCCTCATAATCTCTGTAAATCCAATGTAAGAGATCGCCTTTTAGGTAGCCACTCTTGAGATTGCTGTTTAATTTATAGGAATCATGTGGATTGATCCCCTTCCATTCCCCCTTGCCTTTTTTGAAGAGTCTTAGTTTTTTGTCAGGGTACCAATCAGAAAAGCGAATCCACTGGCCACAATAATTATTCCTTCTGTTGAAATGATACCCCTCAAATCTCCAGTTTTTCTTCACTTTTAAAATGGATGTTTTTAAACGTTCTGAAATAGCTTCATCTCCATCTAATGATAAAATACAGTCGTAATTTGCTTGCGCTATTGCAAAGTTCTTTTGCTCTTTATAGCCCAAAAATTCTTGCTTTATTAAACGGACCTTATATTTTTTACAAATGGCTTGGGTATTATCAGTAGAGTAGGAGTCTACTACTACAATTTCATCGGCAATACCAACCAGAGATCCAAGGCATTTTTCCAAATGCTCTTCTTCATTATAGGTAATAATTACGGCTGAAATTTTAATCATTATTCAAGATTTCGATACATAAGCCAAAGGAATAAGTACGTTTTAAACTCTTCGAAGGCTTTTAAATAGGCTAAAATAAAGCCTTTTTTTCCATCTAAAAACCCAAGCTTAAAAATGAAATTAATTTTCATTTTCCATAAAGGTTTCCATATAAAATGTAGAAAATTTGGCTTTTTTTGTTGGGAAAATAATACAGCTGCTTTATGTTTTGCTTTTTCAGTTAAGCGTTTGTTATAGCTGTCAAAATCCAAGTAAATTTCTTCAACAGCGTGTATTAATGTTTTGGATTTAGTTAACTTTTTGTTGGCGTGAAATAATAAAGGCTTTAAGTTGGTTTTATACCCTGAGAAAGAGATCCAATTCCCCATGAAATTAAAACGCGTTTTAGTGCTGTATGCTCCAGTTGCTTGGGCGTCTGATGTAATCTCAACAAGCTCTTGAGACAACTGCTTTGATATTCTGTGGTTGGCTTCTAAGGTAAGCATCCATTTGTAAGTAGCGTTTTTACGCGCTTTTTCTGTATGCTGTTTAAAATCAATCGAATTAGATTCAACAAATTGAACTGGGAAAAGCAATTTTAGCTCAGAAAGTACAGAAGGTTTTATTTTCCCAACGATAATAACTTCATTTACAAATGATAAGCTTGCAATGCATTCTTTTATGTATTTGTGGTCGTTAAATGAAAAAACAATGGCAGTTATCATGAAATATAAAACTATTTATATAATATTGTATAGTCAGCTGTAAAAGTAATAATTTTGGTTGAATATAAGCTATATACTCCATGCCGCGTTTACCAATTTTAATGTATCATACTATTTGTAAAGATCCCTCTCAAAGTAAGGGGCTCAGCTTGGATTGTAATAAATTAGAATCACAGTTTCAATATCTAGTTTCACAAGGCTATACAAGCTTGCATTTTAGTGATATTCAAAAGTTTAACCACATTGATGAATTTCCAGAAAAGCCAATTATTATCAGCTTTGATGATGTCTATGTTAATCAGTATGAGTTGGCTTATCCACTTCTTAAAAAGTACAATTTGAAAGCCTGCTTCTATGCACCTTTAGGCTATGTAGGTGGGCTAGATTCATGGAATGATGGCAAAGAAGCTATCATGAGTGTTTCACAATTAAAGTCTTTGGATCCTGAAGTAGTAGAGCTTGGGCTTCATTCTTTTGAGCACCGCCGATATGATTCATTGTCTTTAGAGGCACTAAAAAAAGATTTTATAAAATGTCAAGACTTTATATCTAAACACAACTTAAACATGACTAATGTTTTGGCGTACCCTTATGGTAATTTTCCTAGAAAAGAACCTTATAAGTCTTTGTTTTTTGATGAATTATTGAATCAAAAAGTGGCTTATGGTTTACGTATTGGAAACCGATTAAATTCATTGCCACTCAAGAATAACTATGAATTGAACCGCTTAGACATTAAGGGTGAAGACAGTTTGATTAAATTCAAACTAAAATTAAAACTCGGAAAACTCTCTTTATTTTAAACCCTTTTTGAGCAGCATCAGTTTTGCATACCTTGAAAACACTCCATAGGAATTAATTCCTGCAACTGCAAGCCCAGCAACGCCGTCCATACATCCACGTTTAACGATATACTCGTGAAAAAAACGATAGAGCGGTTTCACTAACAAATGGAAATAATTAATCTTTTTTCCTTTAGATAATTGCTTTTCAGCTTGAAACCATGCATAGGAGTCTTTTTTGCCAATATAATGTGTAAGTCCTTTGTAGGTGTAGTGTAGAACTTTGTTTTTAAGCTTTCCAATAGTACCATCAACGATAAGTTTTTCGTGAACAGTTCCTTCAAAATGACACTTGTCTCTCATCACTAATCGTGTTACGTCATTGCAATGATGGTACAAAAAACGATTCATATAAAAGTGAGGGAAGTTGAGTTTATATCCGGTATGTTCGTTAGAGGCAATTGCTTTTTTGATTTCCATTTGCAATGCTACAGTAATGCGTTCATCACCATCTAAAAATAATACCCAATCCCCTGTAGCAAATTTAAGTGCGTGGTTTTTTTGGTTTGAAAAATTATCAAATTTTCTAGAAATAACCTTGCATCCGTGAGCATTTGCAATTTTAACTGTATCATCTGAACTTAAAGAATCTATTACAATAATCTCATCTGCAAATTTTATTGAATATAAAGCGCCTTTCAAATATTGAGCTTCGTTGAATGTTGGTATGATTACGGTAACTGTTTGCATGGTCGCTTAAAGTGTAAACTTACAAAAAATACTTTATATTTGTAGGGTATGAATCGTCTAGACACTTCTATTATTATAAGCACTTATAACTCCACCAAATGGTTGGAAAAAGTATTGCATGGTTATAACAATCAAACATACAGGCTTTTTGAGATTGTCATTGCTGATGATGGTTCGTCTAAGGAAACTTCAGATCTAATTAAACAACTTCAAAAGGAAGTTTTTTATCCAATTGTACACATATGGCATGAAGATAAAGGGTTTCAAAAGTCTCAAATATTAAATAAAGCAATCAATAACTGTAGTACGCCTTATATCATCATGTCTGATGGAGATTGCATTCCTAGAACTGACTTTGTTGAAATTCATGTCAAACATCGAAAAGAGGGCTGGTTTTTATCTGGTGGCTACTTTATGTTACCAATGAATATTTCAAAACTCATTACCATTGATGATATTTATAAAGGTTTTTGTTTTAATTTGAAATGGTTGAAATCAAACGGGCTAAAAACATCTTTTAAAAATAATAAACTCACTGCAAAAGGCTTTAAATCTTGGTTTTTAAATGCTTTTACTCCCACAAAGGCAAGTTGGAATGGACACAACGCTTCTGGTTGGAAAAAAGATTTAATAGCTATAAATGGCCTTGATGAGCGAATGCAGTATGGCGGGCAAGATCGCGAACTTGGGGAGCGTTTGTTTAATTACGGAATAAAGAGTAAACAAATCCGATACAGTTCGATTTGTATCCATTTAGATCACCCAAGAGGCTACAAAAATCAAAAATCGATTGATAAAAATTTAGAGATACGAAGAACCGTGAAGTCCGAACAAAAGAATTGGACTAATTATGGTATTCTTAAATCTGGAAAACAGTAAATTCTACTTTTTGCGATAGGCGCCTAAGTGCCAATAGGTTTCTCCTTTTTTTGAGTTTACTTTGGCGAATTCAATTTGTTCTAAATTAGCTATGTTGAAATATTCCCAACAGCCACTTCCTTCCCTAAAAATTGAATTTATGAGCAGACCGTTAGGCTTTAATTTTGAAATGACACGTTCTAAAGCTTTTGCTTTAATGTTATTGTGGATATAATAAAAGGCTTCGTTAAAAACAATAACATCAAACTCTTGTGACGGCCTGTAATAGTGAAGATCGGCAACAAAAAACTCTGAATTTGAATATTGATGTTCTCTAGCTTTTTTGACAGAAACTTCTGAAAAATCGATTCCACAAAAATACCCAATATCATGTTCGGAGAGCTTTAGTTTTAGAATACCTTCTCCTGACCCTAAATCCAAAACACTGGGTTTTGAGTCTGCAAAACTTTCTATATATTCTATAATTTTGTCATATCTAGGTCCCTCTTCATTGTTTTTTAGATAGTCCCATTTTCCTTTTTTGTACTGACGATTCCATCTCATTTTACGGCGCCAAATATTAAATCTATCAATAAAACTTAGTTTATTCATGATAAATGATGTTTTAAAAAAGGCATTAATTTTTTAAGAATTATTTCTGGGGTCAATTGGTCATATAAAAACGAAGGATTATCTTCAATCCTTTTTCGGTCTTCCTTTGAAGTAGAAAATAAGTTTGGTTTCTCTTCTAAAATGTGTACTGATGTATGAAGTTGGCCATCTTCAAAACTTGCCCAATCTGATTTTAATACATAAGGAGAAAAAATTGTAAAGCTTGGTTTGTCAAGTGCTTTAGCGATGTGTACGATACCGCCCTCATTAGATATTAAAAGTTTACATTGATTCATGAGTTTAATAAACCCTCTGATATCTGCTTGGTAAATATCAAAAATAATAGCCTCTTTGTTTTTACAGGATTCATAAATTTTTGTTGCTTCAAGCTTTTGATTAGGTGCATAATTAAATAAAACATGGACGTTAAAATTGGAGGTTACAGCATCTATAAGTTCCACGATATAAGAATAATTCATGGATTTTTGAGGCGTACTTCCTAAAATACCAACCATAATTACTGGCTTCTTATAGGATTTTAATTTGTCATATTGTTTTTCTTTAGCGGTCAAATAGATTTTTGGAGTATAAATAGGGGTTTTTAGGGGAAATCCAGAACGAACTAAGTGTATGCGATTTTCAATAGCTTTTCCGCAAGACCTTGTTTTTTCTTTAAGAAAGGATACATTATGAGTGTAAAAATTTAGAATAGGATTCGCTTCTTTTTTTTTATAACCAAGTCGAATGGGGGCTTTTGAAAATAATGAAATAAGTCTGCTTTGAAATTTCGCATATGGATCGAAAATAATATCATAGTTTGCTTGGCGAATATCCCAAACCATTTTTAAAAGTGTTGGAATTTTTTTTAATTTCTTTTCATTTAATGTAATAATTCTATCTATAGCAGGATTGTTTTCGATTACTCCTGTAGTGTAATCATAAACCATATAATCCACTCTAGAGTCAGGGTATATTTTTTTGATATTAGTAGCAATTAAAGATGCAATCAGAACGTCTCCGATGCGCTTATTTTGGATTACAAGTATTTTTTTCATTAGTTACTATAGACTATATTAGCAAGATATTACTTTTTTTAAAGTTACTAAAAGTTTACATGAACAAACTTGTTATACATCCTGACTTTTCTCCCCATTCTAATCTGATTACAAATGCAATTCGTGATTTTGATTCTCAGGGAGTTTCAGTACTAAATGGCGACCGAAATACAATTAAATCAATTAATATTGGAGATTTAAATCTCAATATAAAGCAATTTAAAACACCGTATTTCTTTAACGCCTTTGTATATCGGTACTTTCGAAAATCTAAAGCACGCAGATCCTATGAGTATGCCAACATATTGACCCAAAAAACTATCTTAACTCCAACTCCAATCGGCTATTTTGAAGAAACTTCTCCCCTTGGCCTTAAGAAAAGCTATTACATAAGCCAGCATCTAGAATATGATTTGGATTTTAGAGTCCTAATACATGATTTAAACTATCCTAATAGAGTTGAAATTTTAAAACAATTTACAAACTTCACCTTTAAATTGCATGAAGCCAATGTCAATTTTTTAGACCACTCACCAGGAAATACACTTATTGTAAAATCCAGTTCTGACCATTACGATTTTTATTTAATCGATTTGAATCGCATGCATTTTGAGCCAATGAATTTAGATAAGCGGATGCATAACTTTAGACGACTTTGGCTGTCAAAAGCGATGGTGAATATAATGTCTAAAAAATACGCGTCCTTGATAGCGGCTAATACGTCTACAAAACAACTATACGACTTGATGCTGTACCACAGTCGAAATTTTCAAAAGAAAATAAATAAAAAAAAGTTAAGACGAAGCGGTCGAAAAATGCAATTTAAGTCCCCTAATTAAACCGCCACATTATGCGATCTCAAGGCATCATTCAGCGAGGTTTTTTTATTGGTACTTTCTTTTCGTTTTCCTATAATTAAAGCGCAAGGAACATTAAAAGTTCCAGAAGCAAATTCTTTAGGGTAGCTACCGGGAATAACGACTGAGCGTGCTGGTACGACTCCTTTGTACTCTTTAGGACGGTCTCCAGTGACATCAATTATTTTAGTGCTCATAGTCAAAACAACACCTGCACCAAGAACCGCTTCTGTTTCCACACGAACGCCTTCAACCACAATACATCGAGAGCCTATAAAGGCATTATCTTCAATAATTACGGGTGCTGCCTGAAGTGGCTCTAAAACACCACCAATACCAACACCTCCAGAAAGGTGAACGTTTTTGCCTATTTGAGCACAACTACCAACAGTAGCCCAAGTATCAACCATGGTACCTTCATCTACATAGGCACCAATATTTACATAGCTAGGCATCAAAATTGTGCCTTTTGAAATATAAGCCCCGTGACGTGCCACGGCATGTGGCACAACGCGAATTCCTTTTTCTGCATAGCCCGTTTTTAAAGGAATTTTATCATGAAATTCAAAAGGCCCAACCTCAATAGTTTCCATTGTTTGGATGGGGAAGTACATGACCACCGCTTTTTTAACCCATTCATTGACTTGCCAGCCGTCTGAGCTTGGTTGAGCAACTCTAAGCTCTCCTTTGTCCAAGAGGTCTACGATTGTTCGTATAGCCTCTTTGGTTTTAGGCTCTTTTAAAAGTGCTCGATTGTCCCAAGCTGATTCAATAAGGGTTCTTAAGTTGTTCATTCGTTATTCATTAGTTGTTTGCTACAAATATAACCCCTAATATGAAAATAACATAAATTAATTAAGCCTTAATCCTTCTTTTTTATATCGATTTATCAGGCAGTCAAATCCGATTTAAATTCTTATTTTTGCCTTCTATGGGGCGAATATTAGCAATTGATTATGGCAGGAAACGCACGGGGATAGCGGTCACAGATGTGATGCAAATCATAGCTTCTGGTTTAACAACTGTAGATTCCAAAACTCTTATTGATTTTTTAAAGTCCTACACGGCTAAAGAACCGGTAGATTTGATTGTTATTGGATTGCCCAAACAAATGAACAATACGCTTTCTGAAAGTGAGCCCTTGATTTTAAAATTTATTAAAACTCTTAAAAAAGAAATCCCTCAAATCCCCTTCCAAAGAACCGATGAGCGCTTTACTTCAAAAATGGCCTTCCAATCTATGATTGACAGTGGACTTACAAAAAAACAACGTCAAAATAAAGCACTCGTAGATGAAATCAGTGCCACGCTAATTCTTCAGTCTTATCTTCACAATAAATAATTCAATAAGGATTATTTTATAAAACTAAAGAATTGTATTTTTGGGCCTTATTATTAAAGTATGATTTTACCAATTGTTGCCTACGGAGATCCCGTACTTAAGAAAAGAGCTGCTGAGATTACCGAAAAGAGCTCAAGCTTAAAAGAAACGATTGCCCATATGTATGAGACGATGTACGCTGCTCATGGCGTCGGATTAGCTGCTCCACAGGTGGGGCTATCTCTTCGTTTATTTTTAGTAGATACCGCACCTTTTGCAGAGGATGAAACCTATTCTAGTGAAGAACAAGAAAAACTAAAGCTATTTAGAAAAACGTTTATTAATGCTAAGATACTTGAAGAGACAGGTGAGGAGTGGTCCTTTAACGAAGGCTGCTTAAGTATTCCTAATGTTCGAGAAGAAGTGTTGCGAAAACCGACTGTAAAAGTAGAATACCTGGATGAGAATTTTAATAGCTTTACAGAAACATTTGACGGCCTAATTGCAAGGGTGATTCAGCATGAGTATGACCATATTGAAGGTATTTTGTTTACAGACAAAGTATCGTCTCTAAAAAAACGTTTATTAAAGGGAAAATTAACCAATATTTCCAAAGGCAAAACCAATGTTGATTACCGCATGCGTTTTCCAAATATTTCAAAAAAGAGGTCTTAAATCAATCATATTATTTAAAACATGGAATTAGATAAAATTTTAGCCATCTCAAAAAAACCGGGCTTATACAAATTAATAACCCAATCAAGAGGGGGGTTTATAGCGGAATCTTTACTAGATCAGAAACGAATTTCTGTAAGCATCAGCAGTAATGTGAGTTTATTGAGTGAAATCGCTATTTATACTCTAAGCGATGAACTGCCTTTGAAGACGGTTTTTTCTAAGATATTTGACAAGGAAAATGGAGGGCAAACTTCTTTAAACCCCAAGGCCTCTAAAGATGATTTAGAAGCTTATTTTTTTGATGTTCTACCAAACTACGATGAAGATCGGGTATATGCAAGTGATATTAAAAAAGTTTTAAAATGGTATAATTTATTAAACCAACACAAGCTGCTCGATTTTAAATCAGAATCAGCCGTTTCTGAAGAAGAATAGATCAAAGCAGCCTTTAGCTGCTTTTTTAACACTGTATTTTAAAATGTTTGCAGCGCTAACAAAAGAATTTAGCTACAATTGGAAATTAGCTGCTCCTGTTATTATGGGGATGCTTGGGCATACTTTTGTAGGCCTGGTAGACAATATTATGGTTGGGCAGTTGGGGTCGGCAGAATTAGCAGCTGTTTCTCTTGGAAATAGCTTTTTCTTTGTGGCTATGTCTTTGGGTATTGGGTTTTCCACTGCTATTACTCCTTTGGTGGCTGAAGCGGATTCAGAAGGGGATTTTAAAAAAGGCAAATCAGCTTTCAAACATGGTTTTTTTTTGTGTATTGTTTTGAGTCTTGTACTTTTTGGACTGATTCTCTTGGCCAAGCCGCTTATGTATTTTATGAAGCAGCCAGAAGAGGTAGTGGTCTTAACAATGCCCTATTTAGATGTCATCGCCGTTTCTTTAATTCCACTCATTATTTTTCAAGGATTTAAGCAGTTTAGTGATGGTCTTTCTCTCACAAAACATGCGATGTATGCAACAATCCTTGCAAATGCTATTAACATAGCTCTGAATTATATTTTGATTTTTGGAAAATTTGGTTTTCCAAAAATGGGAATTGTAGGTGCCGGCGTAGGGACCTTAGTTTCCAGAGTTTTTATGATTGTTATCATTTGGATTCTGCTAAAAAACACCAAAGAAGCACGTGCATTTGTTACAAATATAAAATTGTTTATTTTGGACAGAGGGATGCTTAAAAAAATATTGAACTTAGGGCTTCCAAGTGCAATGCAAATGTTCTTTGAAGTAGCCATTTTCACATCTGCGATATGGTTAAGCGGGTTATTGGGTAAAAATGCACAAGCAGCCAATCAAATTGCCCTCAACTTGTCTTCCATGACTTTTATGATAGCTATGGGGCTTAGTGTAACTGCTATGATACGGGTTGGAAATCAAAAAGGCCTTAAAAATTACCTTGAGCTGCAGCGCATTGCAAAATCTATATTTTTGATGGGGCTAATGTTTGCGTCTATTTTTGCGCTTCTTTTCTTAATTTTTCACGATGTATTTCCTGCACTTTATCTTGATTTAGAGGATGTAAATAACTATTTAGACAACCAGGAGGTAGTAGCAATTGCCTCAAAGTTATTAGTGATAGCAGCCCTATTTCAGATAAGTGACAGCACTCAGGTCGTATTTTTGGGAGCTTTGAGAGGCCTACAAGACGTTAAAATCCCTACACTATTGACTTTTGTGTCCTATTGGATGATTGGGTTTCCAACGAGTTATTTTCTTGGAAAAGATACGGCTTATGGCAGTACGGGGATTTGGATTGGTCTTTTGGTGGGATTAGCAACTGCCTCTATTTTTTTATATCTTAGATTTATTTATTTAACAAACCGCTTGATACAAACACATCAAAATATTAATAATTAACCATGGATTTACCAAAATTTATATTAGGTGATAATACCAGCTTCCCAACGGCCATTTTTGTGATTCACACCGAATTCCCTCGCTTCATAATTAATTTAGAAACAGATGAGGTAGAGTGGTTTGAGGATTTTAATACTCAAGACGAAGAGGCGCTTCTCTCAGAAACAGAGACAGCGATTAAGGACGCTACCGAATTTTATGATAATGAAGTCTCTACTTACGATAATTAATTATGTTAGATCAACTTATAGAGCTTGATAAAACGCTGCTTGTATTTCTAAATAACTTAGGCTCTGTGTACTGGGATGATTTTTGGGCGGTAGTTACAAATAAACGCACTTTTATTCCCTTGTATATAGTCTTGCTTTATTTTATGAGTAGGACATTAAATAAGAAAACAACATTTGTTCTAGTACTGATAATAGCTTCAATGATTTTGTTTACGGATCAGATTACCAATCTATTTAAATTTTCATTTGCACGACTACGCCCTTGCGCACAAGAAGGAGTATTGGAGCTTATTAGGCAAGGAGATTGTTGGGGTTACGGATTTTTTTCTGGGCATTCCTCCAATTCAATGGCGGTCGCTATTTTTACAGGCCTGATGCTGAAGTCAGTATATAAAAATACCATATACTATATGGTTGTGTGGAGTATTGTTGTTGCATACAGCCGTATTTACTTAGGACTGCATTATCCTTTGGATATTTTATGCGGACTTGGTTTTGGTGCTATAGCGGGATATGTGTTTTACAGGCTTTTTGAAAGCCTAAGAGCACGTTTTGTATACGTTGATTAGGTGTTCAGCCGCAGCAAAGGGAGAACGCTTATTAAGCTTTATTAGCCTTGTTTGAGTTTCCAGTTCTTTGTGCATCAATGGGGTATTAAAAAACTGCTCTTTTAGTTGGTTTTCAAGGGCTTGTTTGAGACATAGTATACTTTGCTCTTGCCTTTTTTTTATAAAATATCCTTCTTTTTTGACCTGTTTTATATAATCCTGAATCAACTTCCAGCAGTTTTCGATTCCTTTGTTTTCCAAGGCACTGCACAGCAGTACTTTGGGTGTCCAATTTGAATATCGTAAGGGGTAGAGGTGCAGTGCACGCTTGAATTCCTGTTGCGCTAATTTAGCGGATTTTACAGTGTTGCCATCCGCTTTGTTAATCACAATTGCATCTGCCAGCTCAATAATGCCGCGTTTAATACCCTGAAGTTCATCACCAGCACCTGGAAGTTTAAGTAAAAGAAAAAAATCAACCATGTTGTGTACCGCTGTTTCGCTCTGTCCAACTCCCACTGTTTCTATTAAAATAACGTCATAGGCCGCGGCTTCGCAAAGGCTAATAGTTTCTCTTGTGCGTCTGGCCACTCCACCAAGGGTATTCCCGGCCGCTGAGGGTCTTATAAACGCATTGGGGTTATTAACCAAGCTATACATTCTAGTTTTGTCTCCTAGCACACTTCCTTTGGTTAAACTGCTACTGGGGTCTACCGCCAAGACAGCCACTCGGCTCCCCAACTTGGTTAGATAAGTGCCCAACGCCTCTATAAATGTACTTTTTCCTACCCCTGGGACACCTGTGATGCCAATCCGTATAGACGGTTTTGTGTGCTCTAAGCTTTTCTCTATTAGTGTACTTGCTTTTGACTTGTGAGCTTCATTTTGGCTTTCAATCAGGGTAATGCTGCGACTTAGTGCAGCGGTATTTCTTTGAAGAATTCCTTTTAGTAATTCATCAGTAGAGAGAATTTTTTGTCGATTTTTCTTTAAATTTGAGATCGCCTCCTTGCTGGTAGTTTTTTGCTTTGAAACCCCTTTATTTTCACGCAGCGCTGTTTTGTTTGATTGCTTTTTTTCCACACTTTAAAGATTGGTACTAATTTAATCTAATTTTTAATAAGGAAGGCTATTTTTTATAATGTACGTATATTTATTGCTTATCTAAAACGATGGATTTTAATACTTTTTTAAATGAATTATCAACCAAGCCTGTTAGGGTTGTTGCCCCTGAAGTTGATTTTGGCGCTTATATTTCAATTGATCTTTCTGTGGCTAATAAGGCTTTAGATAGCTTAGATGTGGGGAGCTCAACTGCTTTAAATACATATATAAATAAATACCTTGAAAGCCATCAAAAATTAATTGCATTTGGAGGCTACTTGGAACGGCGGTCTTTGTACAATAGAAGTGCTTATTTTTCCGAAAGCAATGCATTGGAACCGCGGAATATACACCTTGGAATTGATTTTTGGTGTGCTGCTGAAACAGCTGTATTAGCAGCTTTTGATGGGGTAATCCACAGCTATGCAGATAATACAAATTACGGAGATTATGGACCCACTGTTGTCCTGAAGCACTGTGTAAATAACACCGTGTTTTACACCCTTTATGGTCATCTGTCAAGGTCATCAATTAAAGGTTTAAATAAAAAAACTCAAATACTTAAAAATCAAGTAATTGGGTTTGTAGGATGTTCTGTTGTGAATGGTGATTACGCCCCACATTTACACTTTCAGCTTATAAAAGATATCGAAAATTTTAAGGGCGATTATCCAGGAGTTTGTTCGGAAAAAAAATTAGGGTTTTACAGTCAAAATTGCCCAGATCCAAATTTAATTTTAAAGCTGTCAAAGGGAAATAAATAGTTCTTTTTTGTAAGAAGTACTTTCTTAAACTTTTAAGTTCGTATCTAAAAATGAAATTTCAAATCCACCTATCGATATTCTGTCTCTTAACCTAGTATCAAACCATTCATGCCTTCCGTCATTGTACTTAATATATATACTGCACTCAATTATCTCCCTGATCATAAAAGAGACTGTTCAATGGTGTTCTTAAGCTCTAACCAATGGATGTGGTTGAATTGATATAAGTATTAGTAAACTCTTATGAATTTTCCGTTGTTAACTTATCAAATACGCCCTTCGCAGAAATGATAGCACCTTCCATATATCCAGGATACCCCACAGCTACTTCAGAAGACGCTATAAATAAGCGTTCCATGAAATAAGATTTTCTAAATATTGGATGTCCGTTATTTTGATGAGCTCCTAAAGAACTTTCACTTTTTTTATAAGTCTCGTTTTCACGATTCCATAAGGTTTCATTCCGTAAACTTTGACTCCATTTAGCGTTTTTTATTGTTTTGATGTGATCGATCAATTGCCGGTTAAAGGGAAACTTAATTAGGATGACCACCTCGCCTTTATAGTCAGTCTGATTCAAGTATATCTTTTTCATACAATTTTAGTAAAGTGACTTCTTAATAATAACCAGTCTTAGGCAGGGCTCCGCCGTGCCACTCCCATAAGCATCGTAAACTAACTAAAGGTTAGTTAGTGACTATTTCTTTTACAGCTCCTAAAAAGCATTTAAAATCTAAAAAAAATGAAAAATTGGTTTGTGAAGATTATGACTTGGGGTCTAAATCTGTTATAATAGTATAAAAAAAATCACCTAGCTCCAAAGAGAAAGGTGATTTTAACAGTTCATTTTAAGGTCTCAAGGCCTATGATTCAACAAGAACCCATTCGCCCTTGGCAATTAATGGTTCTGCTTGCTTGTATTTTAAGGTTTTGGATGTGCCATTGATTATATGCTTGATGGTCACCCGGTCGTTACGTCCAATTTTTGGCTGTTCTCTAACAATGGTTTCCACCCGTTGCTGCGATCGCTTTGTATTCCCAGCGGCGCGAGCTTCTGCGGAGCGCTCGTCTAAGTTCTGAATGGTTTCCTTAGAGGTTTGCACTTTTTCGCGACGCCGCGTTTTAGCCTCCCGAATTGTATTGGCGGTTTCTTGTGGAATTTCCCCTTTAAACAAAAAGGATATTACCTCTTTATTAACCTGGTCAATCATGGCTTTAAACAATTCAAAGGATTCAAATTTATAAATCAATAAGGGATCTTTTTGTTCATGCACCGCCAGTTGTACCGACTGTTTCAGTTCGTCCATTTTTCTCAAATGCGTTTTCCAAGCATCGTCAATAATGGCGAGAGATATATTTTTTTCAAAATCTGTAACCAGTTGCTTTCCATTGGTTTGGTAGGCTTTTTCTAAGTCGGTTACCACTTGCAGTGACTTCACGCCATCAGTAAAAGGTACCACAATACGCTTAAATTTATCTCGCTGGGTCTCATATACATTTTGAATCACTGGAAAAGCCAATTCGGCATTGCGCTCCATTTTTGTGAGGTAGTGCTGAAAGGCGGTCTTATACACAGTTCCGGCAATTTCTAAGGCCTCCATTTGCTCAAATTCAGCTTCAGATACCGGAGCACTCATTGAAAAATAACGAATCAATTCAAACTCAAAGTTTTTATAATCGTTATTAGCCTTATTTTCTGTCGTAATAATTTCTGAGGTATCATATATCATATTGGCCAAATCGACGCGCAGACGCTCTCCAAAAAGGGCGTTGTAGCGGCGTTTGTAAACCACTTCACGCTGCGCGTTCATAACATCGTCATATTCTAAGAGGCGCTTCCGAACACCAAATTGATTTTCTTCTACTTTTTTCTGAGCTCGTTCAATGGACTTTGAAATCATAGAGTGCTGAATCACTTCGCCTTCTTCAAGCCCCATACGGTCCATCATCTTAGCAATTCGTTCACTTCCAAATAAACGCATCAAATTATCCTCTAAAGACACATAAAATTGGGAGCTTCCAGGATCCCCTTGACGGCCTGCACGCCCACGTAACTGCCTGTCTACACGGCGCGAATCGTGACGTTCAGTTCCCACAATGGCCAATCCACCAGCCGCTTTGACCGCCTCGGACAGTTTAATATCCGTTCCACGACCCGCCATATTGGTGGCAATAGTTACCT
>TARA_Y100000385_G_scaffold291690_1_pt1 | contig 16575 bp, 15 predicted proteins | sample TARA_Y100000385 | Tara Oceans TARA_Y100000385 (sample SAMEA2620980) | marine metagenome | biome: marine biome (ENVO:00000447); feature: surface water layer (ENVO:00002042); material: "saline water (ENVO:00002010), including plankton (ENVO:xxxxxxxx)" | depth 5 m
GCTCAGGGTGGTTCTCTAGAAGATGTCGCTCACTACGGCTGGAATGACGACTGTGGACTTTTAGTCAACTCTTCACGTAAAATCATCTACGCTTCGAACGGAAAAGATTTCGCTCAATCCGCAGCAAGTGCAGCAAAGGAATTACAAGAGCAAATGAGCGTTATTCTCGATCAGAAAAATTTCTAATAGCGCTTATCGCTAAGCATCTCGATTTTAGTCACAAAGAACAGCTTCTCTTTTTAAGAATTCTTGGCATCGTTTTAGCATAGCTATTGCTATCTCAAATGCTTTGAGTGCTCAACTATTATAGTACCTTTGTGACTTCAAAAAATAAGGAAAACGTCCCACCCATGTGGCAGTTTATTGCTAATGTTATCTTGAGAAATAGGTTTGTAATCATCGGATTACTTACTCTAATTTCTGTTTTCTTTGGTTATCAGGCTGCTAAGGGAATCAAGATGGATAACCGTTACGGTGTCTTACTCCCTAAAAATGCACAAGCCAGCATTGACTACGAACGATTTAAAGATTTATTTGGTGAAGACGGCGGAGTACTCGTTGTCGCGATTCAAACAGATTCACTTTATACAGAGACTGGTTTTCAGAAATGGAAAGAATTAGGTGACTCAATCCTTAAGCTAGACGGGATAGAGTCTGTAGTGTCAGAGGCAAATCTATTCACGGTTTTCAATGATGAGGAGAATCAACGCTTTGATGTTCATCGCGTTTTTTCAGATACATCCTACAAGGAAAAGTCCATTGATTCCATCAAAATGGAAATCAAGAATAATCCGATGTACGATGGGATTCTCTACAACGATGACAATGTTTCTCTCATGCTCATCAGCGTAGATGATCGATTTTTACTAGACCGTAAGAAAGCCACGGTTGTTCTAGAAGTTGAAGAACTCACCGATTCATATTCCAAGTACTTTGGTAAACCCAAATACGCTGGACTTCCGCATTTAAGAGTGATTATTGGGACACGTGTTATGAACGAAATGTACATTTTCGTTGGTCTCCTCCTATTTGTGACATCGCTCCTTATCTATCTGTTTTTCAGGTCTCTGAGAGTCGTCTTCATTTGTAATCTCGTGGTTGCAATTGCAGTACTTTGGTCGATTGGAATGATCGGATTCCTTGGATTTGATTTGACCATTATCATGGCGTTAATACCTCCGCTAATGATCGTTATCGGGATTCCGAATTGCATCTTCCTTATGACAAAGTATCATCAGGAAGTCAAAGATCACGGTAACAAAGTGAAGGCTTTAACGCGTGTGATTCGAAAAATTGGTACAGCCACCTTCTTGACGAACTTGACAACCTCATTAGGGTTCTTAACTTTTGTAACAACGAATTCTCCAAAACTGATGGAATTCGGTATAACGGCGTCCATCAATATCATGTTGGTATTCCTTTTATCGATTACAACCTTACCAATTATCAATTCATTGTCTAAGACGCCAAAACGACGTCACCTCAAACATCTTGAGCGAAAGCTTGCTGTTGGATTTCTTGATAATCTAGTTCATATTGCAGGGAATCACCGAAAATGGGTGTACTTAACAACATTCGCTGTAGTCACGCTTAGTATCATCGGATTATTGAGAATAGAAACTACTGGTAATCTAACTGGTGACCTACCTGAAGGAGATCAAATTCTGAAGGATGTAAACTTCATTCAAGATAATTTCGGAGGTGCGATCCCATTCGAGATTATGATCGACTATAAAGAACCAAGTCGACTCAGAAAGAAAAGTACCTTGGTTGCAATCGACAGCATTCAAAATAGATATTCGAATGACCCTCTTTTCACTAAACACGTCTCCTTTGTTGATGTATTGAAAGCCGCGAACATGGCTTATCACAATAATGATTCAACTGAATTTAGACTAGTTACGCGAAAACGAAAGCTTCAGAAACTTCAGCGCTATATAGATAGTTCAATCATTACGAATTCAAACGGCGCAGGAATGGCACTGAATGAATTTATCGATACTGCAGAACGAGTTATCCGAATTCGTTCACAGATGCGAGATATCGTTTGTTATGATGTAAGTGATAAGTCTGAATCAATGCACAAGGAAATGGATGCTATCCTAAATCCTGATCGTGATAACATTGAACGACTTTATTCACTTTACGAAAAGAAGAAAAAAACAAAATATATTGACTCAATCATTTTCGAATACCCTTCAATCTACAACTCATTAACAAGTGAAATTGCTGGTGGAAATGATACTGTATTGGAGAAGTTTGATTCCGATCAGGAGCATATTAAGACTTATTATAAGAAGGCTGAATTCAAAGATCAACTTAGAGCCTCAATAGACAACGAGTACTTTGAAGTAACGATGACCGGTGCTTCAATCCTAACTTCAGAGGGGACGAAATATTTAGTGATTAATCTATTCACAAGTCTTCTTTTTGCAATTATTGCGATTGCTATTTTGATGGCTATACTATTCCGCTCTTGGAGAATGGTACTTGTCTCGTTGATTCCAAACTTTATCCCCTTACTATTTACGGCAGGAGTCATGGGCTGGTTTGGTATTCCACTGAAACCGTCGACACTACTCGTATTTAGTATTGCCTTCGGTATTTCTGTCGATGATACTATTCACTACCTCGCGAAGTACCGTCAAGAATTAAAGACACAACAATGGGATCTCAAAGCATGTGTAATGATGGCGATTCGTGAATCTGGACTAGGAATGTTCTATACGTCCATTGTACTTTTTGCAGGGTTTTCAATGTTCGTATTCTCACAATTCGGCGGAACTCAAGCTTTAGGACTTCTTGTCTCACTTACACTGTTAGTTGCAATGATTACTAACCTTGTACTACTACCAAGTCTTCTCTTATCATTGGAGAGCAGATTGACAACCAAATCCTTCACCGAACCATTCTTCGACGCTTATACGGAAGAAAGTGATATCGACTGGGAAGATTTGGATGTTCACCCGAACCCAGAAATTGAGGACAACACTGATATTAACGACTAAATTGGGCGCATTGAATTTACAGTGCATTCAAAATCAAAATACTAACCTATGAAAGGAATTATTCTGGCTGGAGGATCTGGCACAAGACTTCATCCCCTGACACTAGCAGTGAGTAAGCAATTGATGCCGGTGTATGATAAACCGATGATCTACTATCCGCTTTCTACTCTCATGAGCGCAGGGATAAAGGAAATTCTAATCATCTCAACACCCCATGATTTACCAAATTTCAAAAAATTGCTTGGTGATGGTAAGAACTTAGGATGTGACTTTCAATATGCAGAGCAAGTTATACCTAATGGCCTTGCCCAAGCATTTGTCATCGGAGCAGATTTTATCGGTGACGATGATGTAGCGCTCGTTCTTGGTGATAACATCTTCTATGGTGTTGGAATGGGTGATCTCTTAAAGGAAAATGATTCACCTGTAGGTGGCGTCGTTTATGCTTACCATGTAAGCGATCCAGAACGTTATGGAGTTGTTGAATTTGACGATGAAATGAATGCTATCTCAATTGAAGAAAAGCCTGAAAGTCCAAAGTCAAATTTTGCTGTCCCAGGATTATATTTCTATGACAATTCAGTTATCGAAATCGCTAGAAATTTAGAACCTTCAGCACGTGGAGAGTATGAGATTACAGATGTGAATGCAGAGTATCTGCGCCGCGGCAAGTTAAAGGTGGCCATGCTAAGTCGTGGAACAGCTTGGCTTGACACTGGTACATTTGCATCACTCATGCAGGCTGGACAATTTGTTCAAGTAATTGAAGAACGCCAAGGACTAAAAGTTGGCTGTATTGAAGAACTTGCATACAGAAATGGTTTTATAGATGCAGATCAGTTACGAAAACTCGCAGAACCTCTTGTTAAAAGCGGATATGGTGAATTCTTAATCAGTATCTTAGATTAATGGAAGGACTCGCAGCGTATACGAGGAAAATTGAAGCTGGCTTGACAGCAGTGGATTTTCCGACCTCTCCAAATCAATTATATGATCCCCTTCGCTACTTTCTAACTATCGGTGGAAAGCGCATTAGGCCTATCCTAACATTGCTGGGAGCACAATTGTTTAGCGCATCGGTCGATAAAGCATTTCCTCAGGCAATTTCTATTGAACTGTTTCACAATTTCACTCTGATACATGACGACATCATGGATGCCGCACCGCTTAGGAGAAATCAAGAAACTGTACATGTAAAATGGAACAATGACATCGCCATTCTATCTGGTGATGTTCTATTAATAAAAGCTTACCAAGAATTAGGTAAAATCGATCCAGCTCATCTTCCTGAAGCATTCGCGCTTTTCAACAAAACCGCGATTGAAGTTTGTGAAGGTCAACAAATGGACATGGATTTTGAGATCGCTGAGAACGTCACGATCGATCAGTACATTGAGATGATCCGTCTGAAAACATCAGTCCTTTTAGGGTGCGCCCTAGAGATCGGAGCAATTGTTGCTGAAGCTAGCAAAAAGGACCGTGAAGCTCTTTACAATTTTGGCCAACACATTGGCATTGCTTTTCAAATTCAAGATGATATACTTGACCTATATGCAGATCCAGATAAATTTGGAAAACAAGTAGGAGGAGATGTCATTGCGAACAAAAAAACACTGCTGTATCTAACAGCATTGGAGAAAGCTACTCTCGAGCAAAAGGAGCAACTTCGTCAGCTAGAAAACGAACAAGACTTAACCCTCAAGGTTGAACGCACTAGACAGCTATTCGATCAGATTGGAACGAAACAAATCTGTCAAGAAAGGATGTCACATCACTTCGATCAAGCGATACATTTCCTACAATTAATCGATGTGAGTGATAGTTCGAAGGAACCTCTTCAGGACTTGTCCGAGTTCCTAATGCAACGGGATCAATAATAGATACCGCTCTCTTTAATCTAATAATTCATACTATCTTCATCGCTAAGATTTGATCTACTGGACGATAAAGAATTTATAGCATTAGTTAGTAAAAACAAGGATAAAGCCTTCGCTTTTCTCGTGGATAAATACGCTCAGAAAATTTACTCAACCTGTGTAAATATGGTTAGGAATCCAAAAGATGCTGAAGACCTAGTACAAGAAGTTTTCACCTCGATTTACATTTCCATTGATAATTTTAGTGGAAATTCGAAGCTTTCTACATGGATCTATGCCATTGCTTTAAATAAAAGCAAAGAGTTTCTGCGCAACAAAACTAGGCTCAAGCGACAAGGAACTATTACGGTCCTTGACGATCATGATTCGGGCATAGTTCCTTCCGGAACCGTAAACTTCTACCACCCAGGATTAGAGTTAGAAGATAAGGAGAAAGCAAAAGTTCTTTTTGATGCAATTGATCAATTGGCAGAAAATCAAAAGGACGCATATATTCTCAGTAAGATTGAGGGATATAGCTATATGGAAATAAGTGAAAAGATGGGGCTTTCTGTTTCATCAATAGAATCCTTACTCTTTAGAGCAAAAAAACGATTAAAAGAATTATTAAGTGACTATTACTATAAAAATATCCAATAGCGCATGTTATTGAATAAAGTAGCAACTAAATGGATACCATGAACAAAGAAAACTGGATCTCGGAGATTGAGAATGTCTCTGACCGAATCGCTTCAACGAAAGTGCCGGCCGATGTACTACAGCGCATCAAGGCAATACCATTTACGGTTGAAAAGAAGCTAGAAACCTTACCTATGAGAACGGTTTGGATGGTTGCTGCTAGTATTGCTGTACTGATTGCTGTAAATGTATTTGTATTTTCAAGTACAAATTACTCTTCCGCTTCCGATGACATAACCGAAACATATTTCAAACACACACAACGTCTATAATGAAGTCTACCAAATTCTATAAGCGCCTTAGCATTCTGCTGGTACTGATTAATATCGGGACGCTTGCATTCATATGGTTTGCAAGACCACCACATGGACCATCACCAGTTGGTGAACTAGCTGAAAGACTTGGAATCAATGAGCATATCAGTGAGATCAACAATCTTGAAGAAGAGCACCATAAGAAAAAAAGGAAGCTCATGTCAAAGGACAGGAAGCTACATAATCAATTATTCAAAAAAATTGGTTCCAATGAAGATGTTACGGCATTACGAGAAAAAATTGCCCAGAACTATATTGAAATTGAACTAGAAACCTATAATTTCTTCGACAGTGTTGCTGTACATTGCAACAAAGAACAGCTCTCAGAGTTGAGAGAAACCGTTGGAAAAGCCTTTGGACAGCTCAGAAAACCAAAGGGAAAATAAAGCGCTCATATGTCTAAAATTATTGCACTTTTTTACTTCTGATTCGGTTCAAATTTCGCGAAAGCTCAAACTCAGGTTCAATTCCAACACCGAAGAACCCTGAAGACTCATATACGATGGAGACCCTCAAGTTTTACATTACAAACATATCACTCCATTATGCAAATGGCGCTATTTTTTTGTCGAAATGATCTCAGAAAATCTTTTCCGCATTCCTCGCCAATTGTGCTGACATCTAACGGTGGCACCCAAATGCTTTCAATAAAAAAGCCATGGTCCTGTAAGCCATGGCCTTTCGATTAAAGAGCAACTCCACTAAAAGAGGAATTGAGTAGAATATTATTTATTCAGTAATAGAGACTTTACGGTGTCCGCAATTACTTTTCCATCTGCTTTTCCAGCAAGTTTACCTGAAAGCACACCCATAACCTTCCCCATATCTTGAGGACCGGATGCTCCCAACGTATCAATTGCAGCTTTCGCTTCCGCTTCAATTTCAGCTTCTGACATCATCTTCGGCAAGTATGCTTCAATTATCCCCGCTTGAAATTTTTCAACTTCAGCTAAATCATCACGCCCCTCAGCTTTATATAAATCATAAGTGTCAGTACGTTGCTTATACAACTTGAGGACAATTTTTGCCTCAGCAGCATCAGTCACCTCACCGGTTCCCGCTGTTGCTTCTAGCATAATCTTCGATTTAATATCGCGAAGAACTTCTAGCTTATCTTTCTCACGCGCAAGCATTGCCGCTTTGATATCGCCGTTAATTTGATCTACTAATGCCATTAATCTACGTTGTCATGTAAGAATGAATTATTGCCATTCAATGAAGTTCCGTCATCATCTTTTGAGACGCTGAAACGACTTGAATTATCTTCCTTACTCGGAATAGAATCATCTAATTCTACATTACGACGCAAGTATGCTGGCTCATTTTCGAATTCTTGAAGACCATCCGCTTTCTTAAGCTTTTGCGTGTATTCACGAATTCGATCCAATCTATTTTTTGAACGTTGTTGTTGCTCTTCCGGAGATAAAACTTTCTTTGCATCTGTAGTGTCGAGCTCCATATCCTCTATGTCATCATCGAGTGTATATCGCTTCACTTCGTGCACCTCTTCTTTTTTCTCTTTTGAGCTAACATCCCATCCGAAATCCATTTCCTTTTGAGGTTCTGTTTTCGTCTCACCCCATGTTTCTGTCTTCGGCTCAGTTGATTTTAAAAATGGCTCATCTGCTGTTTCTTCCGTAGAAGTAACCTCTCTTGCACCATTCCATAAATTACCTTTTGTAGGCGAATCCATTGGAGCTTTAATTTCAGTAGCCTTGCTCTCTACCTCTAACGTAGTAACGTTGCGCTCTGGCGCTTTCTCAAAACCAGTCAATGGTGATGAGCTAAATCCAGTTGCAACAACAGTTACACTAAGTTTTGCTGCTAAATCATCATCTTTTGCATGTCCGAATATTACATCTGCAGTAGAACCAGCAGCGTCCTGAATGTAATCTGTTATTTCTGTGATTTCATCCATAGTAACTTCATCATCACCGTAAGCGATGTTAAGAAGTACATACTCAGCTCCGCTAATGTCATTATCATTTAATAATGGAGACTCCAAAGCTTGCTCAACTGCTTTCAATGCACGATTTTCACCTTCAGCAGCTGCGCTACCCATAATGGCAACACCTGAATCTTTCATCACTGTGTTCACATCATTGAAATCGACATTAATAGCACCTGTAACGGCAATAACTTCAGCAATACCTCTTGCCGCTGTTGAAACGATATCATCTGCTTGAGAGAATGCATCTGTAATAGATAGATTTCCTGTGATCTCACGAAGACGCTCGTTATTAATAATCAATAACGTATCGACATTCGTACGCATTGCCTCTAATCCAGTTTCTGCTTGAATTCTGCGCTTTCTTCCTTCAAAGTTAAAAGGAACAGTTACAATTCCTACTGTCAAGATACCGAGTTCCTTTGCTACTTGAGCAATTACTGGGGCAGCACCTGTACCAGTTCCCCCCCCCATACCAGCAGTAACAAAAACCATCTTTGTGTCTTTGCTCAGGTATTCTCTAATTTCATCAATGTTCTCAATTGCCGCATTCTTTCCAATTTCTGGAAGTGAGCCTGCACCACGTCCTTCCGTCAATGAAGGTCCGAGTTGAATTTTATACGGTACTGGAGAGATTTCAAGTGCCTGTAAATCAGTATTACACACCACAAAATCTACCCCTTTAATTCCCATGTTGTACATGTGGTTTACCGCGTTTCCACCTCCACCACCAACACCAATCACTTTTATGATTGATGCGCTTTCATCTTTGGGCAATTCAAAATCCATAATTGTCTTTTTGTTTGTTGTTATTCGGTACTTCTAATATTATTCTTCCTCTGCAAACCACGTTTTTCCTTTCTTGATAATCGTATCAAAGAAAGACCCACGTGTTTTCTCAGAGTGCGTTTTAACTTCTCCTGTACTTGCAGCTTCTGGTGAAGAAACTGAAGCAGATTTTTCTAAATCCTCAAAGCCTTTTAGAACCAGACCAACGCCAGTAGCGTGCATCGGACTCATCATTACTTCGCTGTTATTATTTGCAAGGTGCTCGGTTGGATACCCAATTCTTGTATCAACTCCTGTTACATATTCGAACAACTGAGTGATGTGCTTCAATTGTGAACCACCCCCAGTTACCACGATACCTCCTATTAATTTCTTCTCGTATCCAGAATTACGGATCTCGTAATGAACCAAATCAATAATCTCCTCCATTCTCGCCTGGATGATACTTGCCAAATTACGGAGTGTAATTTCCTTTGGAGCACGACCACGTAATCCAGGAATAGCTACAACCTCATTTTCTTGGCTTTCGCTAGCTAAAGCAGAACCAAATTTCTCTTTCAATTTCTCCGCTTGGCGCTTCATGATTGTACATCCTTCTTTGATGTCCTCAGTGATCACGTTACCTCCAAATGGAATAACTGCGGTGTGACGAATAATTCCTTCATGGAAAATTGCCACATCTGTAGTTCCACCTCCTATATCTACAAGCACTACACCTGCTTCTTTTTCTTCATCCGTTAGAACTGCATCTGCAGAAGCTATCGGCTCAAGAATGATATCCTTCACTTTCAATCCTGAACGCTCAACACATTTATGAATATTCATAGATGCACCTACATTTCCTGTAATGATGTGGAAGTTTGCTTCTAATCGAACACCTGACATTCCAATAGGATCTTTTATGCCTTGTTCGCTATCAATGATATACTCTTGTGGCAACACTGTGATTATTTGCTCACCTGGTGGCATAGCCAACTTGTACATATCATCAACAAGCTTATTAATATCTGATTGAGATATTTCACTTTCAATGTTTGTTCGGGTATGAATTCCTCTGTGTTGGATACTTTTGATGTGTTGACCTGCGATCCCTACATTGACTGTATTGATTTTCAACTCACCCTCAATACGATCTTGAGCCTCAGCAACAGCACCTGTAATTGATTGAATTGTCTTTTCGATATTCGAAACCATCCCGCGCATCACACCAAGCGACTCGGTTTTACCCATAGATAGGATCTCTATTTTACCGTGTTCGTTTTTACGCCCAACAAAGCATGCGATCTTTGTTGTTCCAATATCCAATCCTACAATTACTTTACCCATTATAATATTCCTTTTGCGCTATTCGGCGTTTGGTTTAGTCTTACAAACTATTTGTTCATCATACTTGAGACTTATTTCACTGTACGTCTTCCAACCTACACTTGGCATTGCCTCGTCGTAAAATATTCGCAACTTTTCAAATTTCGCTTCGACTTCCTCTTCCGTTTCTGCCGATCCGAATACGATTTTTTGATCCCCCACTAGTGGTATAAGTGTAAAATCTCCGTTCTTTTCAAGGTGCAATTGACCTATCATGAGACGGAAAAAGGGATCATACCAAACATAATTGGAAATTCGATAGATATCATCTAGTTTCCGAATACTTATTAAGGAATCATTGTTAATAATCTCAGACACAGAAAGTCCATTTTTTCGATCATTAATTGCCCCTGTCACAACAACCACTCGAGCAGTGTGGGTTTGGGTTGTAGAAACAATGTCCCCATCATCATCTATGTAGAATGATTCACCAACTGAATTGAAAATTCGAGCAACTGGGTTACGCAACTTGACCTCAATCTTCCAAGAGCTTCCAATTTCAGTGAAAACTTTGACAGATTTTACTTGTGAAATGTCCGCTATTAACTTTTCGATCGCAGCAATGTTCAATTCTTCTCGAATCATCCCTTCATGAAAAAGGTCTTCACGCTCAAGCAATTGCAATAATTCTCCCTCTGTCAGGAATGGATTTTCGCCAGATTTCACCATAACGATATCTGGTTCATCAAGCACTCGCTGACTTTGAATTGAACTGATGATAAACATCAAGGCAATTATACCAAGACCAAATAGACTCCACAGCGATATTTTCAACCAGTTCGTCATTTGGCAGCTAATCTTTCATTCACTTTCGGCACTATTCGATCGATATCCCCGGCTCCAATTGTCAAAATGACTCCATCTGCATTCTGCAAGAGGCGCTCAACAGCCTCACCCGGAGAAAGCACACTCTTTTCTGCAGCCGTAATTTTCGCCAACAAAGTATCACTCGTAACACCCTCAATTGGAAGCTCTCTAGCTGGGTAAATTGGTAACAAGACCACTTCATCCATGCGACTTAAAGCAGATGCAAATCCATCAAAAAAGTCACGTGTTCGTGAAAACAAATGTGGTTGAAAAGCACCTGTAACCTTCTTCCCAGGATACAAAAGCTCTATTGAATCTAACAATGCATTAATCTCCGTTGGATGATGTGCATAGTCGTCAATATAAATCAACTCTTCGGATCGCAAGTGATACTCAAATCGTCTCTTGACACCCGAAAAAGACTTAAGCGAAGATCGAATTCCCTTTTCACTGACGCCTAGCTCAACGCACATAGCAATACATGCTATTGCATTCTCTGCATTATGTGTCCCCGGAACTCCAAGCTCAACATCACACCAACACTCATTCGGCAATTGAACATCGACCAAAAAAACGTTTTGGGCAAAACGTAAATTATACCCACGATAATCAGCCTTCTCAAGAGGATCATTCGCAGCAAGACTGTATGTAATCTTATTGGCTGCAGGAATATCTATAGATGCATGCATGACAGCAAAACCGAAAGGATCAATCAAATCAACATATTGAGTAAAGCCTTCAAGAAAGACTTCGTTATCACCATAAATATCTAAGTGATCAGCATCAGTCGAAGTTACAATACTAGCGAATGGACTTAACTGTAAAAATGAACGGTCAAATTCATCTGCCTCAACGACTGTCCACGGGCTCGTATCATGCGAAACGAAATTTGAATTAAAGTTGGTAGCAATGCCACCCAAAAAAGCATTACACCCCAAAGCTGATTCATTCAACATATGAGCGAGCATCGTACTTGTTGTGGTTTTGCCATGCGTCCCAGCTACACCTAACGCTTTCGAATTTCTGGTGATTAGCCCTAAGACTTCAGCACGCTTCAGCACAGTGAATCCTTTTGAAATAAAGTGATTCAATTCACCCATGTCATCCGGAATCGCAGGGGTATAAACTACAAGCGTTTTCTCTACAGCATTGTACTTAGAATCTATCCCTTCTCCTCTGTCTTCAAAATGGATTTCAATACCCTCTCTCTGTAAAACATCCGTCAATGGCGAAGCGGTCTTATCGTATCCTGTGACATTCAGCTTTTGATTGTTAAAATAGCGCGCCAACGCCGACATTCCAATCCCACCTATTCCGATGAAATAGACATTATCAAAAGATTTAATATGTATGTTTGGTCGCTTCATTAAGCGTTTAATTTCTCTAACTCATCAACAATAGACTCAGTAGCTCTTGGCCTTCCTAGCTTTTCTATATTCGAGGACAATTCACTACACTTTTGATCATCATTCAGAAGACTAAGTACGGATGGAACCATCTTCTCAACAGCCTCGACGTCATTTACCAAAATTGCAGCGTTCTTCTCAACCAACGCCATTGCATTCTTAGTTTGATGATCTTCCGCAACGTTCGGCGAAGGAATTAAAATGGTTGGCTTCTTGACCAGGCACAATTCAGACACCGAAATTGCTCCTGCACGCGAGATGACAACATCAGCCATTGCATACGCTAAGTCCATTCGATCAATGAACTGAACCATTTTCACGCTCCCCAAATCGGCATCCTTTAATTCCTCTGTAAGTTTCTCATTGTAAAGTTTACCACATTGCCATAAGACTTGAACGCCAGAAGCCTTTAACTCCTCCAGTTTAGCAATAACACTTTCATTTAATGTTCGCGCTCCGAGACTACCACCGATAATTAAAACGGTCTTCTTAGCTGGACCGAAATTGTAAAACTTGTAAGCTTCCTCTTTCTTGCCATCAATCATAACCATATCACGTCTTGTCGGGTTACCCGTCAAGACAATCTTCTCCTTTGGAAAAAACCGTTCCAACCCATCGTATGCAACACATATTTTTTGGACGCTTTTTGAAAGAATCTTGTTTGTTTTTCCTGGAAACGAATTCTGTTCTTGCACCATTGAAGGTACCTTTCTCATTGTAGCTGATTTAAGCAACGGTCCACTAGCATAACCGCCAACACCTACGGCAACTTCGGGTTTAAAATCCTTAATTATTCTCCGCGCCTTTAAAAGACTTCCAACAATTTTGAAAGGGAGAACAAAATTAGAAAGAGATAGCTTCCGCTGAAAACCCACTATTGGCAAACCTTTAATGTTGTATCCAGCAGCCGGAACCTTTTCCATCTCCATCTTACCTTCAGCACCAACAAATAAAATTTCGATATCTGGATTTCTTCGCTTTAATTCATCTGCAATAGCTATTGCAGGGAATATATGCCCACCTGTTCCGCCACCTGAAATTATCGCTCTTTTAATCATTCTATATTCTTTATCAATCCTTATTCTTGACGCTTGGTCAAATTTCGAATCGTATTAATTATCACACAGATTCAAGGATCAGTTCATCCTCCTCTTTAGCGACAGCCTTTTGTTGTTGCGCCGAAATTGACAAAACAATCCCTAACGCAAAGCAAGTCATCATTAATGCAGATCCACCCATCGCAAGCAAAGGCATATTCTGCCCTGTTACTGGGAATATCCCAACACAAACTAACATGTTCACTGTAGCTTGACTGAGCATCAACATTCCGATACCAATACACGCATAAGTCTCGAACATCTTTTTAGAATTGAGTCCAATCCGCATTATTCGATACAGTAAAATGAGATAGATCAATATCAATACTATGGATGATATCAACCCAAACTCCTCTACGAAACTTGCAAAATAGAAATCGGCATATGCCTCAGGAATGAACTCTTTCAACTTACCATTACCAACACCGCGACCCAGTAATGGTCCGCCGTTATAGATTGCTAACTGAGCATTATTAGCTTGAGCATTCTCAATCACATTCTCTTCGTCGGATACCTGATTTATGATTCGGTTTTCCCATGTTTGATACCTAGGGAGTAAATTCAATTCTGGAGCTGCCTTGTGAACAAGCACAATGAACACAAGTAACAACACCCCTCCGCCAATCAAGGCAAATATTTTAAAAAAAGGCACACGCCCAAGAAACAAAAGCATTAGTGAGACACCAAAGAGTATTGCAGCTGTAGAAAAATTGTCCTTAACAATCAAAGCACAAATTACTACTATCGGTAATACAACCGGGAAGAATCCTTCTTTCCATTTATTCAACTTCCCCTTCTTAGCAACAAGCAAACGAGACACATATAGGATTAGCGCTAATCGGGCAAAATCAGAAGCCTGAAAGGTTAATCCAATAAAGGGAACTCGCACCCATCGACCAGCGTTATTCACCTTTACCCCAAAGAATAAGGTAAATATGAGAATTGCAACAGATAGATAAAACGCAAACTTAGCTGCTTGATTTATATACTTGGGATCCTTCTGATGAATCCAGTACATGCCTCCCAGAGCGATCCCAGCATAAACAATATGTCTAAATAAATATCCGAACGGTGTTCCACCTTCCACCTTCACTAAGATAGGCACGAAGCTATAAACAGTAACCAATGAGAACGCTAGCATCAAGAGAGCTATCACCCATAAGACTGCATCACCTTTAAGATATTTAAGTATTTTATCCATTTAATTCCAGGTCTTCAAATGACGTTCAATTGAATTTTTAATAGGAGACCAATTATCTCTCGGCATTGAATACAAGAAAACTCGGTCCCTTTTCTTCATTGCAGACAATAAGGCCATAGCATCATCAACCCCATCAATACACGCTACATTTGTTCCAGTCTTCAGCCAGTCAAATTCAGGAGCTAGATGCCCGGCATCATAAACTACTACGGACTCCAACTTCGCGAACCCTTCTGGAAACTCATTCAACAATTTCTCCACCTGTTCTTTCGTGGCCAACCACGTAACCTTGAACGGCACCGAATAAAGCACAGCAGTCAATGAATTTGAATCAGGATTGACCCATGAAAAAACATCCATACCGGCGATTTTGCCATACGCCTGCATTGAATGTAATTCTCGTGCATCATTCAACCCTTGCTCACGCGAGTGAAGAATTTGTTCTTTGTTAACACCTATCTTAAGCTTACTCATTATAAAGATCTTACCGCTTTCTTAAACTCATTCCCACGCTCTTCATAGTTTTCGAAAAGATCGAAACTTGCGCATGCAGGTGATAACAAAACGGCCTCATCCTTCGAAGCAAGTCTGTATCCCCAAGCAACTGCTTCTAAAGCTGATGTAGTCTCAACAATTTCTTCAACCTTTCCAGCAAAAGCTTCTTTAATTTTCTCATTGTCTTTTCCAAGACAGATAATTGCTTTTACCTTCTCATCAACTAACCCAGCAAGCTCCGTGTAATCATTACCTTTATCTACCCCTCCAACAATCCAAACTGTCGGATTTTCCATAGATTCAAGTGCGAACCAAGTAGAGTTAATATTTGTTGCTTTCGAATCATTGATGAACTCAATTCCGTTTACTTTCGCAACGAATTCAAGTCGGTGTTCAACATTCGTGAAGTCCGCCAAGCTTTCGCGTACGACTTCTTTTCTAATCTCTAAAATTCGTGACGCCACTCCTGACGCCAGCGAATTTTGGGTATTGTGCTTACCCTTCAAAGCTAATTCGTGAATTCCCATAGTGAATTGATCGTTTATATTGATTGTTAGTTGTTTGTTAGTAGCAAAGCCACCTTGCCCTACTTCCTCTACCAAGGAAAATGGAGCTAATCGCGCTGCCGGTGTTCGTTTGTTTATTTCGTTTAATATGTTCTTGTCATCTGCATTGTAGATGAACCAATCTTGGTCTGTTTGATTTTGAATAACACGGAATTTGGAAGCGATATAGTTTTCCATTTTGTAGTCATATCGATCCAGATGATCCGGTGTGATATTCATTAAAACAGCAATATCTGCCTTGAATTCATGCATGTCGTCTAATTGGAAAGAGCTCAATTCAAGCACATACCAATCAAAGTCCTTCTCAGCAACCTGTTTTGCAAAGCTTTCACCAATGTTTCCGGCCAAACCAACGTTCATCCCGCTCTTTTTCAAGATGTGATAGGTCATTAATGCCGTCGTAGTTTTTCCATTACTTCCAGTGATGCATATTGTCTTCGCACCCGAATAATAGGCTGCGAATTCAATTTCTGACACCACCTTAATTCCTCGATTAATGATCTCAAGCATCACCGGAACCGTATTTGGTATTCCCGGTGATTTGATGACTAAGTCAGCCTTCAGAATCCGCTCCAATGAATGGACCTCTTGCTCCCATTTAACGTCCAGACTATCCAATTCCTTCACGAAACTTTCACGGACAGATCCGAAATCAGAGACAAAGACCTCCCACCCCTGCGCTTTCGCAAGAATAGCTGCTCCTACTCCACTTTCGCCGGCTCCTAAAATTGTTATATGTCGCTTTTCAGCTGCCAACTATCTAAGTTTGAGCGTTACAATTGTGAATACCGCTAGAAGAATCCCAATAATCCAAAATCGCGCTACGATCTTAGCCTCATGAAGTCCCTTCTTTTGGTAATGATGATGGAGCGGCGCCATAAGGAAGACTCGTCGACCTTCACCGTAACGCCTCTTGGTTATCTTAAACCAACCTACTTGTAGAACAACTGATAAATTCTCAACAAGAAAAACTCCGCATAAAACAGGAATCAACAACTCTTTTCGAATTGCAATTGCAAATACT
>TARA_Y100000385_G_C13109316_1_pt1 | contig 16568 bp, 13 predicted proteins | sample TARA_Y100000385 | Tara Oceans TARA_Y100000385 (sample SAMEA2620980) | marine metagenome | biome: marine biome (ENVO:00000447); feature: surface water layer (ENVO:00002042); material: "saline water (ENVO:00002010), including plankton (ENVO:xxxxxxxx)" | depth 5 m
GCGGGTAACTCGGGTGGTGATTGGAGAGCGTCATTGGGAGACGATATTCGACATGATCCGAGTCTTGCTTCAATACAAGATGTAAACGGCCTTGCAAAAGGCTATGTTCATGCCCAGCGTATGGTTGGGGCTGATAAAGTGGTTATTCCAAAAGAAGACTCAGGTCCTGAAGATTGGAATGATTTTTATAACCGTTTAGGTAGGCCAGAAAAATATGAGCTAGACCGCCCTGAACTAGGCGCTGGTTTAGAGTATAACCCTGAAATGGAAACCAAAATGCTTGGGCTTATGCACGAGTCAGGTTTATCTCAGGCTCAAGCTCAAAAGCTATATTCAGGCTATATGAACTATATTAACGAAGGCCATGAAGGTATAACCGCAGGTAGAGAAGCACAGGTTGCTGAGTGGGATCGTGAGATTAGGCAAGAGTTTGGAGCTGCCTATGATGAACGAGTAGGCTTAGCTCAGCGTGCAGCAGCAGAGTTTGGAGGTGATGAGTTTCTAGGTTGGCTGGATGAAACTGGTTTAGGTGATCATCCTATGTTTATTAAGATGTTTTCTAAAGTAGGCATGGGTATCATGGAAGATAGCGCTGATACATCAGGTAGAGGCAACTCATTCACGTTAACCCCAGATGGAGCTAGGCAAGAAATTGCTAGGCTACAACGTGATCCTAACTTTATGAAGCAGTATAGTGACAGTGAAGTAGACGGTCATCAAGCTGCTATAGAAAAAATGCAAGGCTTATTTGGCTTTGCATACCCGGAAACTTAATATGGGTAAGACTAAAATGGGATTGTGGGCTAATATACATGCCAAGCGTAACCGTATAAAAGCCGGGTCTGGAGAAAAAATGCGTAAGGCGGGGTCTAAAGGGGCTCCGTCTAATGCAGACTTAAAACGATCGCAAACTAAAAAAGGAGCTTAATATGCCTAAAAAAGGAAAAGGTTACGGCGGCGGTAAAAAGAAATGAGCGAAGTTGATGTAGCAGTTTCTAAAAAAGTAAAAAAAGGCAAGACTGCTATGACCGGTAAAAAGAATCCTATGTCTGATGCTGCCAAGATAAAATCACTAGGCGACTCAATGTTTGGAGGTATTGGCGGTGCAATGGGTATGGGTACTAAATTAGCTAATAAGTGGAAAGCAAAAAATAGTGGCAAAAAAGATTAAAATAGGCTATTTTGACGAAGAGTTCCGTAAAACAAAAATGGGACGAACGGCTAGTACGCAAAATAAATATGTTGAATATCAGAAACGATTAGCTGAACGATTAGCCGTACCTTCTACATATCTTCAAGCAGCTGATGCTCTTATTAAGAAACAAGGCAAGCTAGATCCAGTTACGAGCGCTATAAAATCAGGCGCTCGCGGTAAAGGGGTAACTAATCCTGAAGCCGCTATTAGGGGTGCTGAGTTTGCTGGGTACTCTGGAGCAGATGCTCAGGGTATTGTTAGACGTGCAGCGGGTAATACCGGTGGAACAAAATTAGGATCATAGTTTACGTAACGCTAAAAATGCGTTATAGTAATCATGGGTAGCGGTTTTACCGTCCAGAGTCATAACGCCCAGACTATAAAGGGTAGCAGAGGTCCGAAAGGGCAGCCGAAGCGTTAAACTTAATGTTGAAAAAAGGAGGTAAGGACTATGTCCCTACAAATAACGACAGCCTTTGTACAGCAGTACAAAGCAAACGTCGAGCATCTCCTACAGCAGAAAGGCTCCCGCCTACGTCCCTTTGTAAGGGTCGAAACTCAAAATGCTGAGTTTGACTTTTATGACAGGATTGGCGCGACTTCTGCTCAAGAGGTTACTGGACGTCATCAAGATACTCCGCTTATTAACGTGCCGCATGACAGACGTAGAGTCTCATTGCGTGACTTTGATTGGGCAGAGCTAATCGACCGTCAAGATCGAATCAGAATGTTGATTGATCCTACATCACCTTATAGCCAAAATGCTTCAATGGCACTTGGTCGTAAGATGGATGAGATTATTCTCGAGTCTGCTTTCGGTTCTGTTCAAACAGGTAAAACTGGTTCTAGTACAGTTACATTCCCAGCTGCTCAGCAAATTGCTGTAAACTACGTTGAGAGTGGTTCTGCTACAAACTCTGGTTTAACCATTGGCAAACTACGCGCCGCTAAAGAAACACTCGATGCTGCAGAAACTGATCCGTCAGATCCTCGTTACATTGTTTGTACTGCTAAGCAGATCACTGATCTACTACAGTCAACTGAAGTAACAAGTGCTGATTTTAACTCAGTTAAAGCACTCGTCCAAGGCGACGTTAATACTTTCATGGGCTTTGAGTTCGTACGCACTGAACTCGTAAATGCTGATGCTTCGTCTCACCGTAGGGTTCTTGCATATTGTAAATCTGGTCTGCTGCTTGCAGTTGGACAAGATGTCAATGTGGATATTGGCCCAAGACGTGATAAACGAAATAGCACACAGGTTTATTGCTCAGCTTCTTTCGGCGCAGTCCGAATGGAAGAAAAGAAAGTTCTTGAAATCAAATGTGCGGAATAGGGAGGGATTGAAAAATGGCTACAACTAATTCAACACAGTATGCTAATACTCAAGCAACTCCGCGTGTTATGAATGCAACTCATGAAGATCGTGGGCGTGTTCGAGTAAAAGCATTTGATTGGACTCAGGTGGGTACAGGTACTGCTGCAGATCAGCAGTTTCTTTGCCAGATGGAAGCCGGTGCTGTTAGAATTCTATCAGTATCAGTAACCTTTTCTGCGTTTGGCTCAGGCCGTACTCTTGACTTTGGTCATACGGGTGCTGCTGATGAAAATGGAACAGCTATTGCCGCTGATCCAGATGCTTTTGGCGCGGATCAAGCTATTGCTACAGCAGGTAACGCTGTTATCGAGATCAACTCACAGATTACCACTCAAGACGGTTTTGTGTTTGCTGGTCAAGTTAACGACGGTACGCAACCTGCTGGTGCTACGCTAAATGGTTACGTAACTTACGTCATCGACTAAGGAGCTTGTAGGGCTAGGTTAATTAAAAAGGCCTAGCCCTACAGACCAATTATATGGCAGCATCAGATATAGAAGTTATAAATAGGAGCCTTGCACTATTAGGGATTGAGTCTATTACGTCTCTTTCAGATAATAGTAAGCAAGCATCAACTGCTCGCGTGTTATTTAATGATACGCGTGCTGCTGTATTTAGATCACATCCATGGAACTGCTTGACAAGACGAGCATCATTACCTAAAGATGTTACAGCTCCTGTTTACGGCTATGGAAACCGGTTCGTATTACCCGCAGATTTTTTACGTCTATTAGAAGTAGAAGATCCTACACAAACGTTATTTCAATTAGAAAGACGACACATACTTTCTGATGAAGGGCAGATGAATATTAAGTATACGGCGTTAATTACAGATGTAACTCTGTATGATACTCTTTTACTTGATACCTTGTCATCTAGGATTGCAGCAGATCTTGCCCAGCCATTACTACAGAGTACTTCTGCTATGGAACAAATGTGGCAGATGTATGAGCTTAAATTAAGAGAAGCTAAATTTGTAGATGCACAAGAGCAGCAACAAGATGTGCTTGATGCAGATTATTGGCTTGAATCACGACAAGGGGTAATAAGGCCAAATATTAATACACCACCGAGGTAGGCATGGCTAAAGTAACGCCCATTCAAACAAATTTTACGGGAGGAGAAATTAGCCCTAGATTGCTCGGTCGTGTTGACTTAACAAAATACACTAGCTCTGTGCAGCGGTGTGAAAACTTTATATGCTTTCCTCATGGCGGTATAACAAAGCGCTCAGGCACACGTTTTATCGCCGAGGTAAAAGATAGCAGTAAAAAGACTCGTTTAATCCCTTTTATTTTTAGTACCGTTCAAGCATACGTGCTCGAATTTGGTCATTACTATGTACGCTTTTATCGTAATGAAGGGCAAATCCTACAAACAATAGGTACCTTGCCTTACGAAATTGTGTCTCCTTATTCACAAGATGATCTAGACGAGATTAAATTTACTCAGTCTGCAGACATTTTATACCTTACGCACCCTGATTATCAAACAAGAAAACTAAGTCGTACAGGGCATACAGCTTTTTCTTTTTCAACGCTTGATGCTATTGACGGCCCTTGGGGAGGTATTAATACTACAAGCACTACATTTGCTGCCTCGGGTACGACAGGCAGCGTTACAATTACAGCATCAGCTGTAACAGGAATTAATAATAACACGGGGTTTCAAACAACAGATGTTGGGCGTCATATTAGGTTACTACGGACAGGGAAATGGGGAGCCGGAAAAATTACGGCCCGGGCAAGTACCACCAGTGTTACAGTACAAACGTTTACCGATTTTGATTTTGGTGACACTACCGCTACTACTAATTGGCGTTTGGGCATATGGTCAGATACTACCGGCTGGCCTACAACGGCCACCTTCTATCAGCAGCGACTCTTCTTTGCCAACAATACGACGTCACCTAATACTTTATGGGCATCAGAGTCCGGAAATTATGAAACTTTCTCCCCAACCAACAGAGACGCAGAAGTACTAGACGACTCTGGTTTGGATCTTACGTTAGCAACCGACCAAGTAAATGCAATCAGATGGATGTATGGAGCTAAGCAGTTGCTTCTTGGTACATCTGATGGGCCATTTGTTGTTTCTTCAGGAAGTGATAACTTGTCGCTTACCCCCAATAACGTAACTCTTAACCGGGAAACAACAGATGGTACTGCTAATTTGCGTCCTGTTGGTGCTTCTAGGGCCACTATTTTTATTGATAGAACCAGAACAAAGATCAGAGAACTCGCTTATAATCTCGAGGTGGACGGCTTTAGTACTCCTGATCTTACTCTTATTGCTGAACATATTACTACCGGTAACGCCAAGGAGCTAGCTTATACGCGTTCGCCTGATAGTTTAATATGGACACTATTAGATACCGGCGAATTAAGATGTTTAACGTACGAAAGAGCACAAGACGTTGTAGCTTGGCATAGACATATATTAGGCTCGGGTTCAGCTGGATCAGCTAAAGTTAAAAGCATTGCAGCAATACCTTCAGCTGACGAATTAGAAGAGCAGCTATATATGGTTGTTGAAAGAACAATTAATGGTGCTACTAAACAATATGTAGAATTTTTAGAAAAGTCTTTTGACCAGGCAAAAGGAGACCTTCCTAAAGATGCTTTCTTTGTAGACAGTGGGTTAACCTATGCTGATCCTTCTACTGCTGTAACTTCTGTCTCTGGGCTAGGTCACCTTGAAGGCGAGTCTGTACGTATATTAGCTGACGGCGCAAACCATCCAGATAAGACAGTCAGCTCAGGATCTATAACATTAGAAAGATCTGCTAACACCGTTCATGTCGGTCTAGGTTATAGAGCTTTAATGAGAACGCTAGATCCTGAAGTACAAACTGAGTCAGGACCTTCTCAAGGTAAAACCAGAAGAATTGAAAGAATTACAGCTAGAGTTGTAGATACCTATACTCTTAAAATTGGTCCTAGCTTGACAAACCTGCAAGAGATCCCGTTTCGTACACCATCTATACCTATGGGCTCATTAGAGCTATTTACAGGTGATAAAAGATTACTGTTAGCTCATACACCTGATAGACAATTTGATTTATATTTTGTGCATGAAGATCCTTTGCCTTGTACTATTTTGGCAGTAATGTACGCTCTAGTGGTGTCTGAACGATGATAGTTGTACCATTTGAAAATTGGCATTTAGACTTTTTAGAGCCAGAATATCCTATCTTTAGAGAAGGTATAAACTGGGAAACACAAGCAGTGGCTCAAACCTTGTATGAAGATGGACACTATTATGCAATATTTGGAGCAGTTCCCATATGGCCAGGAAACGTTGAAACTTTCTTGTTTACATCTAAGAAGTTTAAAAACCGTAAATTGCAGTGTATAAGATTAATTAAGCAGCATGAAAAAGTACTTGTCGACTTTTTAAAGCCAAGGCGTGCACAAACAACGGTACCTACTACTAACTGTGTTTGGCAGCGCTGGTTAGAGTGGCAAGGGTATGTTAACGAAGGCGTGATGACAGCGTTTGGGCCAGATGGGCGCGATCACTACAGATATGCGAAGGTGTACTAATGGGGTTTGAAGTTGCAGTAGTTATGATGGCGGTTGGTACCGCAGTTTCTGCCTATGGTCAGTATCAAGCCGGTAAGGCTCAAAAGCGGGCCTATGATTATAATGCTCAGATACAGCAGCAAAATGCTCGTATTGCAGAAGAGCAGGCACAGTACGAAGCACGTCGTCAAGAAAGTCGTACGCGTAAAATGCTTGCAGCGCAACGCGTGGCCTATGCTGGGTCTGGATTCCAATCTAATGCTGGGACAGCTTTAGATACCTTACGTCAAACTATGACAGAAGGTGAAATGGATAAAATGGCAATATTATATGGAGGTGATGTGGAAGCAGTTAATCAAAGATCTCAAGCAGCTCTGTCTAGAATGCAAGGTAAAGCAGCTTATAAAGCGGGCATGTTTAATGCAGCAGGAACACTACTTACTGGAGCAGGTCAGACAGGAACGACTTATTCGCAAGGTAAAGCGCTAGGGTTAACATAATGGTACAGGTTCCTAAATATTCAGATCAAGGCGGAGAGGTATCATTACCAACGCGTAGGCTAACTCCTATGAGCGGTCAAGCAATTCAGCAGCTAGCAGCTCCTGGCCGTGCTATGGCTAGGATGGGTCAAGCAGCTACTGGTGCTGCTAAACAGTATGCTAACTTTGAAATAGACCAGGCTAAAAAAGAAGCTAAGATGTGGGTTGTTTCGGCTGAAGCAGATCTTAGAGAAGAAATGGGAGCGTTAATTGAAGATGAGCAGGTTAAAACAGATATAAACAATTACTATTCTAATGACTCATTTAAGGACGGTTCAAATCCAAAGACATATACTAATAGGATAAAAAACGGTTTTGATTCTGTTATTAATAAAGAAACAGATGAAGATGACGGTAGTAAAAATCAACGCTATAAAGCTCCTAATGAGTTTGCAGCAGACCTTTGGGCAGATAGAAAAAACCAGTTGCGCTCAGCTTTCACTGTTCAAGCTATGGGCTATGAAGGTGAAATTAGATCTAAAGCTAAGCTAGATAAACTCACACAATCTTTTGACAAGTATAATAGTCAAGTTGTTGCTAAACCAGAGTCAATTAATATAGCAATGTCGTCTATTAACACTTTAACAGATGTTAAGGATGACCCAGCAACTAAGGAAATTGAAGGCGGTATAAAAGCCAAGGATTTAATTGGCGTTGCTAAAGCCGCTAAGGCAGATCTTGTTTATCATGCAACCCTTGGTTTAATTAGAGACGATCCATTTTTAGCCTTTGCTATTCTTAAAGAAGGTAATAAGCCTGATGCTACGGTTACTATTTCAAAGGGCGAGTTTGCAGGTAGAGGCAGCACAAAACGACCTCAAATTAGTCACCCTGTCGGAGACCACATAAACTTGTTGCCTGCAGATGTTAGATTACAACTTACTAAAGCTGCTAAGAATGCTGCATCTGTTGTAGGTAAACAAGAGCTAAACGATTTAGGACTTTCAGTTCAAGAGCATGTTATTAGTTTAAATTCAGGCGGGCCAGGTGTTGAAGCCTTTAATAAACCAAACGGCATTGAAGATGCCTACGTTGGAGTATACGCAGGTCCTTACGGAAATATTAAATTAGACATGCTGCCTGATCTTTATAGCGATATGAAAATATCGATGGCTAATGCCAAAAGTAAAATTAAAGTTGCTAGAGCTACGGGCACTATTATAAACGGTATGCACGAGATGTCTACTGACGATGTCATTGTTATGGCCCGTAGCATACTGGATTATACTAAAAGCGATGATGTAAATGAATTAAGTACTAAGTTTTTGTCAGGACCTTTATTTCAAGACGTCGATACAAAAAACTACACTATTGCAGAAAAAGCCCAGTTAGCTCAAAATCTATCAGGCTCAATTAATTCTATGCTAACGCTAAGAACTTCAGACTTTGGCGAGTACGCAAATAACATTGACCATATTCAAGCTATTAAAGAGCCAGCCGACAAAAGAGATGCTATTATTGCCTATGGCGAAAATATTGGTATACCTCAGCCTAACTTGTTGACTAATCTTGAAGCAGGAAAAATAGCAGCTCAAGCAAAAGCCTTAAATAATCCAGACATGATTTTAAATTGGATTGATCAGTTTAACGACGAATATGGCGAGCACAGCGGTCGAATTTGGTCGCAGCTTAGTTTAATGGAAGGCGGCTTAGGAATTGAGTGGCAAATTATAGGAGCTTTTAATAAGTCTAACGCTGGTCCTATGCTTGCAACGGCTATGCTTGCTGATCAAGACGTGCTGTCAAAAGAAATAGCGTCATACGGACCAGGGTTTACTAAAACTAAAGTTGATGCAGCAGTCCACGGAGCTATGGGCGAAATAATACACACAATGACTGGAGGAATTGCTGGTCGAGAAGAAACAAGTACTGAAATAAGAGAGCTGTTTATTTCAGCAACTTTGCAAGAGGTACGTAAGAGTGGTGGTAAAGTTGATCCTGTAAAAGCAGCCAATACAGTAGCAAAAACTTTAAAAGAACAAATACAGTTTGTTAATAACAACGATGCTTCCTTTTACGTGCTGCCTCAGCATGTTGATAACAACGGCTATAAAATAGACGCAAATGTTGTTAATGAAAATATAACTGATATTATTAATAATAAAGAAAGTTTGATTACAACCTTAACTAGTATGGGCGTTAATGTTCCAGGCTCTATGATTCCTCAAGTTAATCAAGACCAGGCCTTTGCTTCAGGGTATTTTGCTGATTATTTAATTAAATATGGCAAGTTTGTAATGTCTGATGATGGTCAAGGTCTTATGCTAGTGTATCCTGCGCTTGCTGGCTCAGAAGCATCTTCAACAGGTGGTGGCCTGTACGTACCAGTAGAATTAAATAGAAAAGGTACTGATGGAAAACCTGCAATTGTTGAAATACCATTTAATAAATTAAACTACGCTCGAGAGCCTGGCTGGTGGAGTAGAAATACTTTCGAGTGGATGGGCGGAATGAGTGACAGCGAAATTGACGCCGCTAAAAAAGCCGCTAAAGAAGGCAAGTCAGCAATTGAGGGCGGTCAATGAGTTTTATAAAATATAATAAAACTTATAATCCTCAGTTTTCAAATGCAATGGGCTTAGATTTAATTGCTGCCACTGGCGATACTGTTACGCAGCAAGCGCAAGAACGTGGTTGGAAATACACCGGTTATAACTCTCTTGACCGTATGGATGAAGTTAATAAAATTCAAGCCTATGCTGGTGCAACTCAAGAAGAAAGAACTGCTTACGACAATTGGCAACAAAGCGATGATTTTGTAAAATCATTTCAGCCAACGCCTATGGGCGGCACTATGGGTATGTTTGGCGTTAATCCATATGGAATGGGCACTCCAGCGGCTAGCGGCAATTATGACGTAAAAGACATTGGTATAAGTACTGGGGATATTAAGAAAAAATACCCTGACTTTTTTGATAAAAATGAAAATATTGAAATGCTTGAGCCTGAGGCTGCTAATGAGCTTTACGGCATAGAAGGTAAACTTAAGTTTTCAGAGCCTGTATCTAACCTAGAAGCACACGTTTTACGTGAAAGAAAAGAAGCAGAAATTAAATTTAATTTTGCTCTTGAAAATGCTTATGGTGCACAGTTCTGGAAAGGTATGGGCATAGAGCTTTCAATGGCTCTAGTTGATCCTGTCAGCATTCCACTTTTCTTTATTCCTCCCCTGGGTGGTGCAAGAGTTGTTGGAGCTCTAGGCCTTACCGGTTCAAAAATAGGTACAAGAGCTGTAACTGGTAGTATGGCTGGTTTGTATGGCTCAACAGCAATAGAGCCTTTTATTTATACTGCAGCAACACGAGAACAAGCTGACTATGGCTTAGCTCAGTCCTTTATGAACATAACTTTTGGTACTTTAGTGGGCGGAGGATTACACACAGTTGGCGGGTCAATTGTTGACGGTGTGAAGTACATGAGAAAAAAGAGGCATGCTAAAGCGTTTGATACCGCTGTTAAGCAAACTATAAACGGGGAAAGCGTAGAAGTTAGTCCTATTACCCACGGAACAGAAGCACCCGTTCATAAAGCCCCTACAAATGATCCTGACGCTCACGTAGTTGCAGGCGAGGGTGATACCCCACAGCAAACCTTTATTCAAGGTGACTCAGAAGGCCCAGTTTCTCCTGGTGCAACTGCTGAGTATAAGCCTCATACAAACGTACAAGAATCTCTTAACTTAATAAAAGCAACAGAACAAGCTGCCCCGTTAAGTGGTGTTAAATTAAAAAATGCTTTGGCTAATAGTACAGAGTATCAAGCTGCTATTACTGCCGCTGAAAAACAAGGCGCTACAAATAATATTGCTTTTCGTATTAAAAACCAGAATGGAGATTTTATTCTTGTTCGTGGTGAAGAAGGTGGTTCGTTACGTCTTTTTGACCAAGAACAAATAGGAAGTAAATCAGGAGATTCATTAGAGCTTGGTGAAAAAGCTCACATGGCTATGTTAATGCACGGCGTTGATATGGCTGCGTCTGACATTAAGTATAAAGGTTCTGTTAAGTTTAAAGACAAAGAAATGACTCACATCATTGATGTGGAGAATGCTAGCTTTAATCCTAAGATGAATCAAAACAGTGTTGTTGTTGCCTCTCCAAAAGAAGCAGTAAAGCTATTTTCAGGGGATCCTAAAATTGCAGCCTTTGACGATGCAATGCCTTCCGGCCAAAAAGCCGTTGATGAAGGCTTAGCAGAATTTAAGGAAGGTGATTTTCTTCCTGATCAAAAAGCTCCTCAATTTGATGAACAGCTTTTAGATACAAATCTACAACAAACAGGAGAACAAGCTGGTACGCAAAAAGGTGGTTTTTATACTGATGCAGCTACTGGCCAGCAGTTTTACGTAAAATACCCTAAAGATGTTCAAATGGCTAAAAATGAATTTTTAGCTGCAACGTTGTATAGAATGTTTGGCGTCGCTTTTCCAGAGACTAAACTTGTTGGTAATGAAGCAGGACAAATCGTTGGTGTAGCTTCTAAAGTAATACCTGGCGCTAAGATGGTTACCCCAGAAGACTTTGCTAAATTACCGGCAGACGTTAAAAAACAGTTTGCTGATGATTTAATTGTAGATATGTTTATGGGCAATTGGGACGTGGTTGGTAACGCCCCTAATTTTAATATAATGTTAATGCCTAATGGTAAAGTTATCCGTATAGATCCAGGCGGAGCTTTAGCATTTAGGGCTCAGGGCGGTCTTAAAGATATTAATGAGATGGCCATAGATGAAATATCATCTATGCTTAGTCCCACTAAAAACCCAACTACTTTTAAAGTGTTTGAATCTACTGGACTAACGCAAAAAGAATTTTTAGAAAAAGCTCAAGTTGCTGCAGCTAGAATATTTGAAACAGACCAGTCAGAAATAAATGCTATTATTGATATTTTAGATTTTAGTCCAGATATAGCAACTAAATTAAAATCTTTAATTACAAATAGGCGCCAAGCTCTTACAGAGTATAGCCCTGCATTTTTACGGACTCAACAAGCAAGTTCTACTAAAAAAGGTACCATTGTAGCAAACAGCTTATCATCAGCTAAAAAAGCTCTAGGCAAAATGAACAAGTCACAAGAGACTAAGCTGACAGTTCAACAAGGAAAAGTACTAAAGCATTATACAAGCAATGGGTACTCTTGGATGAATAAATGGCTGCGTGGAAAAATGTCTGATGCAGAAGCTACTAGTATGGCAAAAAATGTTGGTCAGTACGTAGGTATTGATACTCCTACAGCAGCACAAACAAAAGAAGTTTTAAATCTTTATACAGGTATACTAGATGAAGCTATTAAGAAAAACCAGCTACCGCAAGACCTTAGTGTTTGGCGTGGCGGTACCCCATATACCGCTTTAAATGGTGTTAATGGCCTAAGCCTAAAAGGTAATTCTACAGCCGATGGTGCAACTGCCAAGCTAATGATTGGCGGTCAGTTTAAATTAAGTGGCTTTTTATCTACAGGCTTATATAGAGGTAAGGCTTTTAGTTTTGGTAGCGGCTCAGACCTTAAACTTAAAATCAATTTAAAAAAAGGACAGCCAGCTTTATATGCTGGAGAAAATAAGCACTGGTCTTTTGGTAATAATGAGTCTGAAGTTATTTTACCGCATGACACTACTTACGTTGTGAAAAGCGTTGTTAATACAAAAAACAGTCAGTTTATCGAAGTTGATGCTTTACTCCCTGGGGAAAAAATGCCTCAGCAAATGCCTATGCAGCAGCAAATTCAGATAGCTAAAAAACATCAAGAAAGCGGAAGCAACGCAGTAGCTGATATTGATGATGCTGATGTTGATCTTCAAATGGATCCTAATCAAGTTAAAGAAACTTTGTTGCCAAACGTAAGTAAAGATATGGCAGATCAGGAGCAAGCCTTTAATGACTTAGTTGAGCAAATTAACGCGGAACTACCTAATATGAAGCCTCAGTATATAAAAGCTGTTACTGACGAGCTTAATGCAATAAATAAAGAAAGCGATCAAGCCCTGTCTCAAGTTGGTGAAGTTTATGAAGCAGCTAAGGCAGCAGCGGTTTGCGTAAGGGGAGCAGCATGAGTATACAAAAATGCGTTGCGATCATTAAAAAAGCAAATAAAAGTGGAAGTATCGATGATAAAGCAGCAATGGATATGCTTGAAGAAATCGATGATTTTATTTCTAATGTTAAAAATGCAGACAACATAGACCAAGCCGTAATGCAGCATTTAGCTGAAAAGTTAAATGACTCTATGCTTGCTGTAAAAATTGAAAAGCGTAACAGAGTAATTAATGCCTTGGCTAAAGCTAGAGCCCGTAATCTAATAGACACCTTTGAAAATAGTCACGAAGGTATTATGTCTTTGTTAGGTGGTACATTAAGCGCTAAAGCCAGGTCTAAATTTAGTATTGATGCCCAAGCTAAATCTTTAGCAAATAAGTACACTGGCAAGTTAATTAAAGATTTAGAAGCTGACGGTGATGACCGTATATTTATGGCTGGTAAAAAAATGGACGACGACATAGCCGCTGAAATGTGGGAAATTAAACCAGGTGGTAAGCCTGGTGTTACTGGAAATCCTGCTGCTCGTCGTGTAGCAGAAAAAATACACAGGATCCAAGAGCTAGCTATTAAAAACTCTAATGCAGCAGGTTCTTACATTAAATCATACCCTGGCTATGTTATGAGACAAAGTCATGATATGCTTAAAATCAGAAAAATAGGTAAAGATGATTGGATTGCTTTTATTAGGCCACTACTAGACGAAAAAACATTTAAAGGCGCAGACCCCATGAAGTTCTTAGAAGGGGCTTATAAAGGATTGGCTGCAGGAATTCATAGAAAGAACCCTGGAGCAGATGATCTTGCTGCACACCTTAACGGGTTTAAGGGATACGCAAATCTAGGTAAAAAAGCTAGTCAAGAGCGTCTTTTACATTTTAAAGATTCTTCGTCGTTTATGGAGTATAACCGAGCACTAGGGACCGGGGACCTTAGAGAAGGCGTTATTCAAGGATTAACTCAGACTGCGCATAATACTGCTTTAATGAGAAACCTAGGAACTAACCCTCAGTCTATGCTAGACGATTTAGTAGCTCAGTATTCAGACAAAGCTGTTAAAGATGGAAACATAAAGGTTTCAGATCAGTTTAAAAACCAGAAGATTAAAAACCTATATCAGGAATTAGACGGCTCAGCTAGAATGATTGCTGCTCCTAACTTGGCTAAAGTAGGAGCAATAACTAGGGTTATTGCAAACCTGTCAAAGCTAGGCGGTGCTACTGTTTCTGCTATGACTGATATACCTTATCAGGCGGCAGAGTTTAGGTATCAAGGAGGTAGTCTATTAAAAGGTTATACAAATGCTCTTAGGAATTTAACCCGCGGCCGAGGAAATAAAGAACAAAAGCAAATAGGCCGAGCATTAGGTGTTGGCTTTGATGGAGTCACAGGGGATCTTATGTCAAGGTTCCATGCCAATGACCAGCTACCAGGGATGGCTGCTAAAGCTCAACAAAAGTTTTTTAAAGTTAATTTAATGACTTGGTGGAATGACTCTCACCGTACTGGCATGGCATTAATGATGAGTGCTAACTTAGCTGATAATGCTAATTTAAACTATAAGCAGCTTGGTCCAAGACTTCAAAACGTGTTAAAGCAATATGGCATTGAAGATCTTGAATGGGATATATACCGCAAAGGAGCCGTTAAAGATGCCGGTAACAATCAAGGCGTATTTATGGTTAGCGAGGGTTTAGAAGATCTTTCAGATGATGCCATTAGAGCATACATGAAGTCAAAAGGTAAAACTGTATTTAATGCTAGAACTCTTAATGAAGCTAGAGAAAACTTAGTTGCTATGCTAGATACCTTTTTTATGGATAGAGCAGATTATGGTATCCCAATGCCTGGTGCTAGAGAGCGGGCCATGATGAATCAAGGCTCAGTAGCTGGTACAGCTACAGGGGAAATGTATCGTTTAATGATGCAGTTTAAATCTTTTCCTATTACGATTGTTCGTCGCGGTTTAGGTAGAGAAATTTATGGTCAGGCAGATGGAAAAGCAGATATTTCAGGTGTTGCTCAGCTTTTAGTTATGAGCACAATCTTTGGTTATGGCGCAATGCAAGCTAAAGAAATGATTAAGGGACGATCACCTAGAGAGTTTGACGCTCAAACAGCCCTTGCTGCTATGATACAAGGGGGAGGCCTAGGTATTTACGGCGACTTTATCTTTGGTGAATATAACAGATTTGGTCGTAGTTTTTTATCTACGCTAGCAGGTCCTACCTTTGGTCAGATAGATGCTATTGCAGAGCTATGGACTCGTGCTAGAAGCGGCGAAGATGTAGCAGCTAACTTAATGAAATTAACAAAAGATAACACCCCGTTTATTAACGTATTCTATACTAGGATGGCTCTTGACTACTTGTTTTTGTACCAGTTACAAGAAAGTGTAAATCCAGGGTATCTTTCTCGTCTAGAACAGCGTATAATGACTGAAAATGATCAGCAATTTTTAATGCCACCGTCCCAGGCTATACCATACGGCGGGGGCGATAGGCTGTTCGAAGGAGTAAGAGAATGACAATTGCAACGGAGGTAAAACGAGTTGTAGAGCTAGGAACAGGAGCAACAAAGACTTTTTATTTTAATGCCCCTGTTGAACTTGTAGATGACTTAGCTGTTTACACTTTTGATACCACAACAAATGTAGGCGCGCTACAAGTACGTGGCGGCGGTGGAACGTACGACTATACTTTATCTATAAACTCGTCTACTAAATACGCAACCGTTACTCTTACTACAAATTTACCGGCTACATACCGGATAATTATTGTACGTAAAATCAACATTACACAACAAGTTGACTATGTTGAGGGTGATCCATTCCCTGCTGAAACCCATGAGGGTGCCCTAGATAAATTAACACTAATTGCAACAATGCTTAGCGAGCAGATTGATAGAGCTCTTAAAGTATCTATTACCTCAGCTACAGTTACAAGCATCGAAATTTCAGAACCTGAAGCAGGACGCGCTTTAATCTGGGATCCTGCCGGGACGGCTTTAATTAATGGCCCTAACTCGACAGACATTGCCGACGCACAAAGTAATGCTAGTGCAGCTGCCGCGTCAGCTATATCTGCTGCTGCTAGTGCAGCTACAGCCTCAGGTATATCTAGCTCTTTGTCTCCAGGTAATGTTAAAATTAGTGCTAACGATACCACGGCTAGCTTTGTTGAAAATAAATTAGTGGCTGAAGCAGGAATAGCAATGGTTACTAACAGCGAAGGCGGTAACGAAACTCGGGCAATACGACTTAATAATGCGGCATCTGCAATTACTAAAGTGCAACTTGTCCAAAACTTTATATAGGAGGTCTTAATGAACTACAATAAATTGATAGTAAAGGTTCATCCGACAACAATCGGGAATCGATACTACATAGATGGTATGCTGACCCCCACGTTAAACTTGGACGAGGGATCATCATACTACTTGGATCAATCAGATCCATCAAATACAGGTCACGCAATTCGTTTATCAACTACCTTAGACGGTACACATAACGGAGGCTCTGCGTATACTACAGGTGTTACTACAAGTGGTACGCCTGGATCAAGTGGTGCTCACACACTAATTAAAGTGCAATCAATACCTTTGCAAACCCCGGAGCTATTTTACTTTTGTAATGCTCACGCGGATATGGGTGGTCAAGCAAGAACTAATGATACTACTGTTAATAAAGAACCATTATTTGTTGGTGACTATAGGCAAGTACACACTGAGCTTAAAGCAAGCCATGCTAACGATCCAGTATTAATGTTTAACCCTGGTCGTAACGGTTCTCGACTACATCAAATAGCGCTAAGAAATGAAGATACTGCTAACGCCGTAACTCTTGACTTTGGATACTACACTCCAGTTTTTGATACGCTAGCCGTTAACCTGGTCCCT
>TARA_Y100000385_G_scaffold72775_2_pt1 | contig 16563 bp, 16 predicted proteins | sample TARA_Y100000385 | Tara Oceans TARA_Y100000385 (sample SAMEA2620980) | marine metagenome | biome: marine biome (ENVO:00000447); feature: surface water layer (ENVO:00002042); material: "saline water (ENVO:00002010), including plankton (ENVO:xxxxxxxx)" | depth 5 m
GTTATTTTTATCTAATTTTTCATAGTAGTAAACAGCAGGCGGTAACAAGTAATTAAGAGCAGCTCTGACAAGGTTTTTATGTGTCTTTCTATAACTATCAACAAGTACGTAGAAATCGAGCATTTTGCCCGGTTTGTCTAAATCTCTCAAGGATGAACCATAGTATATTACAGCTTTTACTCTTCCTAAATGCCGTTTGACTATCGTGTCGCATATTTTTGAAACACGGGGATTAGTTAAGATGTTTTCCTCAGATAATATATCAATAATTGTTTCGTTCATCTGATAAACTTTATTGGTTTTGTTGATGATATAATAAATCTATCTGACAATTTAAGTAATTCTCCGTCGAGCATGCATGGCCCGGTATAATAGAATTTAATTTTAATGGCGTTCCAGCTTAATAATCCATATTTTTTTCGGGATTTATTTTTTTTCCCTAGCCACAAGCTAATCACATTTTTGAAAAATCTTTTATAATTACTGGAGGCATAAGTAAAGCGTAACGGAAATTCTTCCTTACCCCAAAATGGATCAAGCTTAAGAATTAAGCTCGGTAAAGTAGTAATTATTGAGCCAAAATGTAGACTATCTATTGTATGGTTTTTTAGCGTTTCAATATCAATTTTTATCTTAGTTGGTTGTACGATTTTGTTCTTCTTCTTAAGCCCTTTTATCATACCGCCCAGTACGGCTGCTGACCCCCCAATTCCGCGCTGGTGAAATCTTTTTTTTGTATATTCCGTCATCTGTGGCAGTGCTCCGCTGGAAAATAAGAATCCATAATAGCTATTATTTTTATCATCGGTAATTGATAGCATAGGAAAATTTATAGTGCTGCCGATTTTAAAAGACCTTTCTAAAGCTTTTATTGAGGTTGATTTGATACCAATATTTCTTGATATTTGGTTTGTATTTCCACCGGGTATCAACATGAAAGAAGGTAGAGTTAAATTTGGTGATTGTTTTAAAAACTCTGTCATGACACCATGAATTGTGCCATCTCCTCCTTCTATGCAAATGTGGGAGGCATTATTTTTTAGTGCTTTACAGACAATTAATTCTACATCAGAGAATTTCTCTAAACTATGTAGTTGCGCATTAAATCTTTGGTAATTTTTTTTTAGAAAGGAACCTCTTTTCAAAACCCCCGCACTATAAGGGTTATAAATAAAATATAGTTTCGAGTTATCAGAAACCATCTATTTGAGGCTTTCCGTTTTCAGGCAAAGCCACGTTCCTAAAATTCCAAATACAGCTATTGGTAAGCAAATAGCAGTTGACACGGCCATTCCGCCTGATGCTGCAAATGTCGCCATAGCACCATCAATTATTAAAAAGAGAAACCCTCCTCCAAGCCCAATTATTAATGTTTTATCGCCAGTATCTTGCCTTCCTGTACTTTGCATGAGAGGTACAGCAACAAGAAGTAAAACCCAAGCAGCTAAAGGCCGTGTTAATCTATGTGCATGCCAGAATGTATAAGCAAACCTTGGTTTAGAGCCGGAGTTGCCTTCTTTGCTAAAATTACGCATTTCTGATATTGATAAATCTCTAGGTTCGGCAGCTAATCTAGCTATTGACTTGGGATTTTGCCGCGTAACCCAAAGTCGTGGGTTTATGTCTTGCTCAGCTTTTCGTGGTTCACCGTTTGCTTCTTTAGTGGTAAGCAGTTCTATTCCCTCTAGAGTCCAATTTTTTCCTTCGTAAGTTGCTTTTTCAGCCCATAAAATTTCGTCTACTGAGCCAATTTCTGATCTTTTATAAAATTCAATATCACCAAGGGTGTTGTAGTCTAAGCGTTTATTAGCTTTTATAATCCTCCCATTATCTTCCAGCCAAAGGGGGTTTTCAGGAGTTATATTTTTCACTTTGTATTCTCCAATTCCCCATGCTTGAAGAGAACGGACTGCTGGAGCGATGCTAAGGTCAATTATAGTAATAGAAGAAGTAGCAGTAAATAGTACGACCGGCGTCATCAATAATAATTGTCTTGGAACTGATATCCCAAAACCCAGTAACGCAACTAATTCATGTTGTCTAATCAGTTTAACATAAGTGAGCAGAACGCTTACTACTATTGTAAAAACAAATATTCTGTCAAAAATAACTGGTGCTCTTAAGCCCATATATTTGAAAGTATCAATGAACCCTCCACCACCAGCAAGAATATCACTGCCGTTTGCAAGACTATCTAGAAGTCCAATTAAAACCAAAAAACCAAATACAGTTGTGACCCAGATGGCGAAGAAAGTTTTTGATAAATAAGAGAGAAGTTTAATCATTAATTCAGCTTTTCTTTTGCTGAGAAAATAGCATCAACTTTATCTCTTACTTTTTCTTTCATGTAAGTGATGTAATGTGAAACTGCGGTAAGAGGGGGTTGCCCCATTTTAAATGCACTCTTTCGAAATAGCCAAAAAGCAAATAATGCTACAATAACTATTGTAGGCCATATCCCTGTCCATGGAGGAATTTTTCCAGCCGCACCAAGGCTTTGGCCAAATTCAAGAGTTTTTTGGAGTGAAATTAAAAATATAACACCTATGGCAATGCCTGCTGAAGACGGGTTGCGTCCATAGTTTAAGCCAAATGGAACTGCAATAAATGGTAGTATTAATAATAAGATAGATTTGGATAATCTTAGGTGTAAGGCTGCATTATTTACGTTTTGGGTTACCTTGAATTCTGTGTAATCACCTTTTCTATTGCCTAATAGCTCTAATGAGGTCATTTCCCTCTCATCATCACCACGTATTCTGAAGTTTATTTCACTGGCTACCCCAGCTATGGAGCTACTTTCAAAACTAAGATCTCCATCCAGCTGTTTTTCTTCTAAAACTTGATAAATTTGTCCCTTTGAAAGCTGCAATACGGGTTCTTGTGTTTTTTCCCTTACAATTAGTTTTCCTTGTTTTGCCGTGGTAAGTCTCAATTGGTTCTGTTCATTATTATCCTTATTCTTTTCATAAATAAATATTGGGCCAATTGCAGCACCGGGTAAATCGGTACCTGCAAAAAAAGTTCGATTGCCAACAGTAGTAAATGTGCCCTCTCTTAGGGCGGCTGTAAATGATTGTTGTTTCACGGAGTGTTCTACTTGTCGGTAATTATACCTCCCAACGGGTTGCATGTAACCTTCGATAAATAATGTTATTATTGCTAAAAATAAACCTAGTATCAGGAAAGGCTTTGTCATCTGAAACAATGAAACCCCCGCCCCGAGAGCTGCTGTAAGCTCACTTGATTTACTGAACCGATCCACAGTTATTATGACTCCTAAAAGAAGTGCCATAGGTACGGCTATCCCTAGATAATAGGGTAATAAATTAATAATCATTTGTGAGGTGTCACTCGCCGGGTTAGATGAATTGGCAACTACCTGAAATATTCGCAACAAGCGTTCCATCAAAAGTACGCAGCAAGCAAATATAATAAGCCCCCCGATTGTGACGGAGGCCTTCTTCATTAGATATGCATTAAGTTTTCCCATATATTATTTAACTACTAAAAAACCTTTACTTCATATGGCTATAAATCATATAATTATATAAACGGCCAATACATTAATGGTCGCATTATAGAGGCTTAATCGTGAATGCAAACTTCATTAACAATTTTTTTCTTAGTTCGTCGCTTGTTTTATATTTTTTAGCCTTTTCTTATAATAGTTATGCTAATGATACATCATACTTGAAAGGATCTGAGGTGGGTCCCCGGGGTAAGATATCTGAAATAGGGTTAGAGAATAATTTAGAGCTATACAAATTTGATGAAGCAGACTCTTGCGTAGATAAATCAACTCAAATTAGAACATTAATTACCAATTTATCAAAGTCTGGAATAGTTAAGGTTGAGCTCTTCGGTAAAAAGAATTTTATGAAAAAATCGGGAAAGTTAAGAAGAATTCGTGTTCCTGCAGATAGTGATAGAATTAGCTTGTGTATAAATGTACCAGCGCCAGGAGAATATGCTTTAGTTAGTTATCATGACAAGGATGGAAATAGAAAATTAAAAAAAGCTTGGAATTTGAAACCCAAAGAACCCTATGGGGTGTCGAATAACCCGGTAATAGAAAGCTTACGACTACCAAGGTGGACTGAAGCAAGTTTCTATGTACCGCAAGAGGGCATTGAGGTTGTAATAAATTTAGTAAAACCCTAATTGCTTGAATTATATTATTAGTTTAAGTGATGCATCCTTATTGTTACGGAGCCTAAGTGCCTTTATCCTCGTTAAAAATAGAAATTGTGAGTAATAAAGAGCAGATTATTAGGTTTTTAGCCTTACCTGATAAAATTTATAAAGATGAAAGCTCCTGGAGGCCTCAACTAAAATTTGAACGTAAGGCTCAGATAAGTCCAATTAGTAATCCTAGTGCGCCCAGTTTTGATAACAGAGTTCTTTTTATAGCAACCAAAAACGGTGAGGATGTCGGTCGCATTGCTGCTTTTATCAATGAGGACCATAATAAACATTCTAAAAAAAATGATGGTTTTTTTGGTTTTTTTGATTGTCTCGCAGATAATTTACTTGGACAGCTATTGTTAGAAAGCGCTGAGAATTGGTTAAAGGGCCGAGGTGTAGAGCAAATTATAGGTCCTGCAAATTGGAGTGTAAATGAAGAGTGTGGCCTTTTAATTTCAGGTTTTAATACCCCGCCTGTTGTTATGATGCTACATGGTAAGGAGGAATATAAGGAAATTGTTGAAGGCTTTGGCTATACAAAGGCAATAGATATGTTTGCTTATCAAGCTGAATTATCGGTTGGCTACCCAAGGCCGAAAATAACCCAAATGATGGTAAAGTCAGCAGACCGCAACAGTGATATTAAAGTTCGATCTATGCGATCGGGTAAATTTAGAGATGAATTAAATATTGTAATGGATATTTTCAACGATGCATGGAGTGAGAATTGGGGTTTTGTGCCATTTGATGACACGAAAATAGAACACATGGCCAACGAAATTAGGCCCATTATGTTCAAAGAGGGCTTGTGGATCGGGGAGTATCAGGGGAAACCCATAGCTTATATCTGGATGATACCTGATGTAAACGAAGCTATAGAGGGTTTAAATGGTTCAATTCTACCATTTGGCTGGGTTAAATTATTTTGGCGTTTAAAGATAAGAGGGGTTAAACAGGCAAGAATTCCCTTAATGGGACTGCGTAAAGAATTTCATAATACCAGAATAGGTTTATCATTGGTAGCCAAACTTTGCGAGACTGTTTTTGAGGCGGGTAGGAAAAAAGGCTTTAGTCACTGTGAATTAAGTTGGATACTGGAGAATAATTCAGGGATGATATCAATATGTGAACAAGCAAGTGCCGTTCCTTACAAAAAATATAGAATGTACCAAAAGAAAATATAATGGTTAATGTTATTATCTTAGCTGGGCAAAGAAAAGGGGTGAAAGACTCTCTTTGTTTAAATGCGGGTGTCAGTCATAAAGCTCTTGTTCCAATCAATGGTACACCTATGATAGATTTTGTAATTAAAACACTATTAAAATCAAATCTAAACAAACCATTTGGTGTTTCTGGATTTGATGCGGGTCACCATAAATGCTTAGAGGAGCTACCTAGTGATGACGGGCCGGCAGGAAGTGCGCTGATAGCGTTGACGAAAAGAAATGAATTCCCAAGTCTTTTAACAACCTGTGATCACCCACTTTTATCTACAGACATGTTAAAGATTTTTGTTGAAAAGGCTCAACGAAATGGAGCAGATTTTTCTATGGCATTTGCAGAAAAATCTGTAATACAAAATTCCTATCCTACCCGTAAAAAGAACATATTGGAATTTTTCAGATATATCTGTTTCTGGTTGCAATTTGTTTTATATTGCTAACCCTAAAGGGTTGGCAATTTTTCAGTATTGGGAAAAAGTACAACACCTTAGGAAAAACCCAATTAAATTGGCGATAAATATCTCATGGTTCTTGTTAATAAAATATTTATTAGGAAGTTTAAAATTAAAAGAAGCCTTTAACCATATTTCTATCAAACTGAATTTATCGGCTAAAGCAGTCATCATTCCAATAGCTGAGGCGGCTATTGATGTCGATAAGCCAGCTGATAAAGACTTGGTGGAAGAAATACTAAATGGACCAAAATATGCGTCCTAATTTAAATGTTCAATCCAAACATACCGTGGGAAGGCGCATAGCTGCAAATACAGGTTTGATGGTAGCATCAAAGTCGACAGCTGTTTTTTTAGGTTTGGGAAGTATATTGCTGGCAACGAAAAGTTTAAGCGCCTCTGAATTGGGTATAATACTTTTTTTACATGCTTACATGCTTTTCTTTTCTGAAGTGACTGCTTTCCAGTCATGGCAGTCGCTCATTAGATATGGCACAGATGACCTCAAAAATAATGATGCTACCAGAATATCCGCGTTATTAAAGTTTGGATTAAAAATTGATGCTATTTCTGCAGTTTTTGGTTTCCTTATATCCATTAGTATTTTTTTTGGTGTTGTTAGCTTATCAAGCTCTATACCTGGCTTACTTAACACCGACTTACCTTATGTGATGGATAACCTTAAATATTTTGCAGTTTTTTACTGTTCTTTGATTTTATTAAGACAAAGGGGAGTTGGGGTCGGTGTCTTTCGTTTGTTTGATAAATTTCATATATTGGCAATTCACGGCCTTGTTATGCCAATCACGCGATTTTTAGGTGTTATAATAGCAGTAAACAATGATGCAGGCTTCACAGGATTTCTTCTTGCTTGGTACATAGGTTCAATGGCTGCCTACTTCTTTCTGCCTGCAATGGCTCTGTTAGAATTAAGGTCTCGTGGTTTATTAATGTTAGTTATACGTACAAAGTCCCCGCTTTTGAAAGCAAGAAGTGGATTATGGAAATTTATGATTAAATCCAATATTGACTCTACACTATCTGCTTCAACGACACATTTACCGGCATTAATGGTGATGGGAGTGTTTGGTTCTACATGGGTGGCTATTTATAGAATTGCTGAGGAAGCGGCCAAATTACTCTCCGAAGGCTTTAAACTCCTTGACCAGGTAATTTATCCTGAGCTTGCTAAAATGATAAGCCTCGGCGAAGCTGAAAAAATATGGGGATTAGTTAAAAAGACAGCGATATCATTATTGAGTTTTGGGCTCGTGATCGCATTTATAGTAAAAGTTGGAGGGCCTAATTTATTAAGTATGGTCTTCTCTGTTGACTATGCGATGGCTGCACCACTTGCCTCACTCCTAATTTTTGCAGCGGCTGTGACAGGTATAGCTGCTCCATTATATCCAGTTTTATATGCGGCAGATAAACCTGAAAGAGCTATTTACGCCCGCGGAACGGGAGTCGTAGTCTATATTGCCGCTTTTATATTTCTGAGTTTCTTAATCGGAAAAATGGCCCCTGGTTGGGCAGCAATTCTTGCCAATATTACATCTGTTGGAATCTTAGTTTATTTAACTCAAGGTACATTAAGAAGTGTCATTGAGGGTAAAAAATCAAAATTAGATGTGCGTGTTGATAAATCGATAAACTTCATAGGAGTTTCCGAGTTGAAGTTGTGGGGTATGCCTTTAGTGAAATGGCAACGGCGTGCAATGAATAAGGCTGCATCAGATATTAATTCAGGGGTTATTTATTTGCAATTAAATTGGGTTTTATCGTCAGGTCTTGCTAAAGCTTTTGCTAAGGGAAATAAAATGGCATTAATTTCTGGTGATAAAATTATAGGTACTAATGGGATAGAAAAAGAGACAGCACTCAAAATAATTGGAAAAAATTCTGATGTTTTAATAGGAACTAATATTGATGGGTATAAACCAGAGGATTTAGATAATGGTTATAACAAGGCGCTGAGAAAAACAGAACAACCTTATGCCCTTGATCTTAACAAAACACCACCATCTGAAATTATGCGCCGACAATTTGCGAGCTCCTATAAGGGCATAACTGATTTTGTAACTAAGTGGATTTGGCCTATCCCTGCATTTCATGTCACACGTTTGTTTGCTGCCTTAAGATTTTCACCAAATATGGTGACTACTATAGGCCTTGTATTAATGTTTGCTGCTTTGTATTATTTTTGGGTAGGTGAGTGGGCTTTAGGTTTTCTGACGGGCTGGCTCATGACATTTTTGGATACTGTAGATGGCAAGTTAGCAAGAACTACTATGACTTATTCATGGTGGGGTAATATTTATGATCATGGCATAGATTTAATTCATCCACCGTTTTGGTATTGGGCGTGGTTTGCTGGTTTAGGCGGTGTATTTACTTGGCAAAATCTTCAATCTGATCTCATGAATTTAACCTTGGCGGCTATTTTAGCCGGATACGTCATTGATAGAATTATCGAAGGTATTTTTATAGCTAAGCATGGTTTTCACATTCATGTATGGAAACCTATTAATTCTTTCATGCGGTTTATTACTGCGCGCAGAAATCCAAATATGTTTGTGTTCATGATAGGAATATGTTTTTTACCATTGTTTCCTGATGCAGGTAAATGGGGTTTCTATGCAGTTGGAATTTGGACTTGGGTATGTATATTGTTTAATCTAATTGTATTATTTTATAGTTTGTTTTTGCCAAAGCCAGCACAAAGCTGGATGAGTGGATAATGAAAAACATTATAATATTTGATCTTGACTACACATTGACCAAGAAAGGTACGTGGGGGAGATTTGTCCTTCATACTGTTAAGTATAAGCCTTGGATATGGCTACCTTTGATATTATCTGCAGGTTTTGCGCAGTGGCGTTATAAAGCTGGTTATACCCCAAGAATATCTGTTAAGCAGAGTATGATGAAATGGAGTATGGTCGGCCATTCGAAAGTTAAAATGAAAAGATTAGCTTATGAATTTGCAAAGAAGGAAGTTTCTCATGGTCTACGTCCAGGGGCTATTGAGGCACTTAATCATCATAAATCTTCTGGTGACATAATAATTATAGCAAGTGCAGCTGTTGACCTAATAGTGAAGCCCGTAGCAGAGTTATTAAAAATTGATCATTGGGTTGCGACTAATATGAGATGGACAAATAACTTTTTAAGTGAAGAATTTGCATCGAAAAATTGCTATGGTTCCGAAAAACTAGAAAGAGTAAAGCAACTATTAGATAATATTCTAGCGTATAATAGGAAAGAAATCTTTATTAAAATGTATACTGATAGTATTTCAGATATTGATATATTAAGGTTTAGTGATGCGGGGGTTGCTGTCAATCCAGATAGAAAGCTAGCTAAAGTCGCTATTGACGAAAATTTTGAATTGGTTAATTGGAACTAAATTTTTATAATAGGTTTAATTAAATGCAAGCTATAATACTTTCTGCAGGGCGTGGTTCAAGGCTGTTGCCTTTAACAACTGATTTGCCAAAATGTTTGCTTCCTGTTGGTTTGTCATCTGTTCTTGCACTGCAAATTGATACTTTGTTAAATCGAGGAATAGAACAAATAACGATTGTAACTGGATTTAACTCTCACCTAGTTGAAGAAGAGGTATTGTCACTTAGATACGGAGAAAAAGTACGTACTCTTTACAACCCTTTCTATCAATTGGCAGATAACTTAGCTTCTTGTTGGATGGCACGGCAAGAGATGAATAATGACTTTCTACTTATAAATGGTGACACGTTGTTTAGCCCTGAATTACTAAAAAAGGTATTAGCCGCTCCACCAAAAAATATATCAGTAACGATAGACCAAAAGGAACATTATGATGGTGATGACATGAAGGTTTCATTGAGTGGTAATCAACTTACTGCGATAGGTAAAACATTGTTACCTCAACAAACTCAAGGTGAATCTATTGGTATGTTGCGCTTTATGAAGAATGGTCCAAGTATTTTTAAGAACGAGTTAGAGCGTTTGATGAGAATGGAAGAGGGTACTAAAAGTTGGTTTTTATCTGCAATAAATGGTTTAGCGCTATCAGGTAAGGTAGTTGATACCACCAACATTAAGGGAGAAACTTGGGCTGAACTCGATACTCCCGAAGATTATGAAATTTGTTTGGACTTATTTGGCGGAAGTCAGATGCAAAGAAAAAGACTTGCTGCTATTAAGTAGTTATTAAATTAATTATTGAGATTAATATATTCCAAATGAATAAATAAAATTATAGTAGATATTATTAATTATGAAAAAAGTAATTGAAAAGCCTAAACATTTACAAAATCCCAGAAGGGCTTTTGTAAAAAGGAATGGTAAAAAGCTTGTGAGAAAAATTGCAAGCTTTCAGTCTAGGCAATCAATTGTTCCAGATAGCCCGAAAATTGACAATAAATATTTTCCATTCCTTAAAAGCTTCACAGACAATTGGCTGGATATTAAAGAGGAAGCATTGGAAGTAATGAAATTCAAAGAGGTCATACCTGGTTTCCAAGATATTTCACCAGACCAATATCGCTTGGCAACTGAAAATAACTGGAAAACTTTTGTTTTGTTTGGATTTGGCAAAAGATTAGCAAAAAATTCATCTCTTGCTCCAAAAACATCAAAATTACTTGAGGCTGTTCCAAACCTTCAGACTGCTATGTTTTCGATTTTAGCACCAGGATATCATATACCGGCTCACAGTGGAGTTACAAAAGGTATACTGAGGTCTCATATTGGATTGATAATTCCATCAGACTTTGAGAATTGTCGTATTCGTGTTGATAATACCATTACACCTTGGAAAGAGGGCGAGATTTTTGTATTTGACGATACCTATGAACATGAAGTTTGGAATGATACAGACCAAGAGCGAGTTATTCTTTTATTTGATTTTGATAGACCTATGAAATTTTGGGGTCGATTACTAAATGCTACTTTTCTCCAAGTAATGAAATTCACTGCTTTCTACCAAGACCCAAAGAAAAACTTAAAGTCAGCTGAAGACAGACTTGAGGATGCTATTCGTAAAGCGGGTGCAAATATTGAAGCAATGAGTGATCCTGCATCTTAAGCAATTAATATATTAATTTGTTTATTGCTAAAGGTAGCTCCTTAAAATGTTGTAATACATAATCACCTCCAAGTCTTCTTGCGGGAATAGTCGAATAGCCATATTGCATTACTATAGAGGGAACTCTTGCTTTATGAGCTGATATTACATCTGGTAAACTATCACCTACCATTATAATCTTTTTTTTAGTTCCCCTATGACCGGCGGCGGTCCAAATATGATCTGGATATGGCTTATTCCTGATTAAGTCATCTGAGCCAACAATTCGTATAAAAAACTTTGAAAGCGATAAGTCTTTAATCAACGGTCGTGCTAAGTAGCCTGGTTTATTAGTGCATATTGATAGTTCTGCTCCCTTTTGTTTTAAACTATTAAGAACATCTCTAACTCCGGGGTATGGCTTGCTCAATAAACACATATTCTTGGCATATAAGTGCATAAATATTTCCTGTAACTGATCCAAACGGCAACTATTTACTTCTTTTTTCTCTCTCCTTAGTGCCTCAATAATTAATTTCCTTGCACCGTAACCAACATTTTTGCGTGCTTCTTTAAAGTTTGTTTTAGGTAGGTTTTCAAGTGCTATAACATCATTTAGAACCCTGATAAGATCAGGTGCGGTATCTATAAGAGTTCCATCAAGGTCAAAGCAAATGGAAATATTTTGAAGATTTTTCATATATTTACTATAAATAGAATCGCGTTCTTAGTTATCATGGTTTAATGTTAAAATAAGTCAACGCCGTCGAATCATCTGGGAGAGTGCTTTATGGGCCAAAAAAGAGCTGCTATCATATTAGCTGCGGGTAAATCATCACGTATGAACTCTTCGCAGTCAAAGGTCCTACATTGTGTTGGAGGTCAATCTATGCTTGCATGGTCTGCATCTTTGGCTCGAGCAGCAAATGTTTCAAGAGCAATATGTGTTGTTGGCAGCGATAATGATGATGTTAAAGAAGCTGCAAAAAACCTTGGTCTTGATATTGCAATTCAGCAACAACAACTGGGAACAGCAAACGCTGTTATGGCCGCTGAAGAAATACTAGGAGATTTTTCTGGTAATATTATGGTTTTATATGCAGATACTCCATTAATTCAAATAGAAACAATAGAAAAAGTCTTTACTAGTCTCGAGGATAAACCCTCAGCTGTGGTTTTAGGTTTTAATACAAGTGAACCGAATAGTTATGGAAGGTTAATAACTGAGGGAGATAGGTTAACTGCGATTGTTGAAGCTAAAGAGGCTCGCCCTGATCAACTTTTAATAAGCCTCTGTAATAGCGGCATTATAGCATTTTCTTCAGAAGAATTTCACGAAACCCTCAAAAAAATTGATAATGAGAATACCAAGGGTGAATATTACCTTACTGATATGATAAAAATTATGTCTAAAGAGGGAAAGGTTTCAACTTTTGTTATGGCTCCTGAGCATGAGGTTTTAGGTGTTAATTCCAGAAAAGACCTAGCCTTGGCCGAAAAGTCTTTCCAAGCTCGAATGAGAAATAACGCAATGGAGGCAGGCGTTACTTTGCGTGACCCATCGTCAGTTTATTTCTCTTATGATACAATTATTGAAAGAGATGCAGATATAGCTGCAAACGTTGTATTTGGGCTCGATGTTAAGATTTCCTCAGGAGCAATTATTTATCCTTTTTGTGATATTGAAGGATCATTTATATCCACAGGATCCAAAGTAGGCCCCTTTGCAAGGCTTCGACGGGGTTCCGTTTTGGGTGAGAATACCAAAGTAGGAAATTTTGTTGAAACTAAGAATGTTCAAATACATGCGGGAACTAAGGTCAACCACTTGTCATATATAGGTGATGCAGAAATTGGTGAAAACTGTAATATAGGTGCTGGAACCATAACATGTAATTATGATGGTTACAAAAAGTACAAAACCATAATAGGAAAAAATGTTTTTGTTGGTACTAATTCATCTTTAGTCGCGCCAATAAAAATTGGTGACCAGGCATTTTTAGGAAGTGGAGGTGTAATAACTGACGATGTACCATCAGGTTCACTAGCTTTAGCAAGGGCAAAGCAAGTCATTAAAATAGATTGGGCGCATAGATTCCGGAAAGCCCAAATAAAAAGAAAGAAAAGTAACTAATGCAAATCACTAAGGAAAACGCTGCGCTTGCTGCCTTGGAGTATATTGAAGATGGGATGACCTTAGGCTTAGGATCGGGTTCTACGGCAGAGATATTTATAAAACATTTAGGATCGCTAGTGGCCGATGGAATGAAAATTATAGGGGTTCCAACATCAAAACGGACGGAGGCTGTAGCAATTGAAAATGGCGTACCTTTAATTGAACCAGATAAAGTAAGTAGTATTCAATTGACAATTGATGGAGCTGATGAGGTTGACCCAGGGTTTTCACTTATCAAGGGCGGAGGTGCTTGTTTGCTTCGAGAAAAAATAATAGCTCATGCCTCTGATAAAATGATTGTGATAGCAGATGATAGTAAGATTGTTGATACTTTAGGTGAATATCCATTGCCAATTGAAGTAGACCCCTTTGCAATAGCTCTCACTGCTGAAAAAATATATAATGCATTAGTTAACAGTGGTTGTGAAAGTGCCGTAACTGTCTTGAGACAAAAAATAAATGGAGGTGGTCCGTTAATAACTGATGGTGGTCACTTTTTACTTGATTGTAGTTGTAAAAAAATTCCAGACCCTGCCGAAACAGCTTTTCTATTATCAAAAATTCCTGGTGTAATGGAACATGGCCTATTTGTGGATCTAGCTAGTATAATTATTGTAGGCTTTGAAAACCATGCCAAAGTCATGGAAAAAAACTAAGGAATAAAATATCAATGTCAAAATTTGATTATGATCTCTTTGTAATAGGTGCAGGGTCTGGTGGTGTACGCGCGGCTAGGCTCGCTGCACAAATGGGAAAAAAAGTTGCTATAGCTGAAGAAAGTAAACCTGGAGGGACCTGCGTAGTTAGAGGATGTGTACCAAAAAAATATTTAGTTTACGGGGCAGAATATGGCTCTTCTATTGAATCAAGCAGAAAATATGGGTGGTCATATGAAAATTTAGATTTTAACTGGAAAAAGTTAAGAGACTCCATTCAAAAAGAAGTGGATCGTTTATCAAACATCTATTCTAATATTTTGAAAAAAAATGGTGCAGTTGTATATAATGAACGTGCAGAGTTTATTGATAAAAACACAGTGATATTAACATCAAGTAAGAAAAAAATTTCCGCGGATAAAATACTGATTGCTGTTGGTGGTCGGCCTTGGTCCCCTGATATATCAGGCGTAGAACATGCGATAATTTCTGATGACGCCTTTGTTCTTGAGAAATTACCATCGTCTATTTTAATAATTGGTGGTGGTTATATAGCCTCGGAATTTGCTGGTATTTTTTCTGGGCTTGGAGTAAAAACTACCCAAGCATATAGAGGTAAACATTTACTAAATGGTTTTGATGAAGATATTCGACTTCATGTAGGTAGTCATCAGGAAGCTAATGGTATTGATGTTCGCTTTAATATTTCACCTATAAAAATTAATGTAGATGGTAATTCTTACGATACGCATTTTGATGATGGTACAATAATTACCGCTGACTTGGTATTCATGGCGACGGGACGTCGGCCCTACACATCAAAGTTAGGACTCGAAAGGGTAGGCGTAAAAACTGATACCATAGGAAGCATTATTGTAGATGAATTTTCTAAAACTACTGCTGAAAATATATATGCAGTTGGCGACGTTACTAATCGAATAAACTTAACTCCAGTGGCTATCCGAGAGGCACAGGCATTTATCGAAACTATTTATGGATCAAAGCCAGTAGAATATGACCACAGAAATATAGCAAGTGCTGTGTTTACACGTCCTCCCATTGGGGTGGTAGGTTTGAATGAACTTCAAGCCAGGGAGATCTATGGTGACAATATTATGGTTTATGAAACAACCTTTCGTCCGATGAAGAATATTCTTAGCGGCAAGAAAGATAAGTGTTTTATAAAATTAATAACTGAATCAGCAAGGGGAAAAATTATTGGAGTCCATATTATTGGCGATGATAGTCCGGAAATTATTCAAATTTTAGGTATTTGTGTAAAAGCAGGCTTAACAAAGGCTGATTTTGATAACACCTGTGCTGTTCATCCAACGTTAGCAGAAGAAATAGTAACTTTAAGGCCACGAGTTTAAATTTAGCCCGATTTGCTTTAATTCTATCTAGATTTTAATATATCTAACCTGTAAGTTCATATTTATGACAAAAAGAATAGCACTTTATCCAGGAACTTTTGATCCAATGACACTCGGTCACTTGGATATTCTAAAAAGGGCCAGTACACTATGTGATAAGTTGGTAGTTGCTGTTGCTATAAATCGTAATAAAAACCCTTTATTTTCTCTTGATGAGCGTGTTGAAATGGTTGAAAATGTAGTATCGCCATTTCGCGAGAGAATAGAAGTCGAAGTAAAACCTTTTGAGGGCTTATTAATTCATTACACTGAACAAGTGGGTGCTACAATGATAGTGCGGGGCTTAAGGGCTGTATCTGATTTTGAATATGAATTTCAAATGGCAGGAATGAATGATCGTTTAAATCCTAATATCGAAACTGTATTTTTAATGGCTGACCCTCAATACCAAACGATTGCTTCTAGATTGGTAAAAGAAATAGCTAGGCTTGGAGGAAATGTTTCACAGTTTGTAACACCAGAGGTGGAATTCCGTCTGAAAGATAAGTTTACATGATCAAATACATAAGTTTATTATTCTTATTTTTAATTTTCGTCTATCCCGCCGCTGGCGCTGCTGATTCAGTAACAGAAAATGCAGAAGTTTTAGTTACTAATAACCAAGACATTCCTGATGAAGCATGGAGAAGCCCAAATCCAGAGAACATACTATATATAGATCTTGAATATGGTAGAGTCATAATAGAGCTGTACCCAGAAATAGCACCCAACCATGTAGCGCGCATCAAGGAGTTAACTCGTCGGAACTTTTATGATTACATTGCCTTTCACAGAGTTGTTGAAGGGTTTATGAACCAGACTGGCGACCCAAGGGGCGACGGTACGGGTGGTTCAGATTTGCCTGACTTAATAGGTGAATTTACTTTTAGAAGATCAGATTTAATGCCCGTTTCATTAACTGGTTCAAAGCAATTGGGTTCAAAAAAAATACCGGTCGGGTTTTACAAGGCGTTACCTGTAGCTACTCAGCCTATTGTTCAGGCCATGTTTACCAGAGATGGCATGGTATCAGCTTATGGTTTACATTGTAAGGGGGTAACATCTATGGCTCGTAGCACAGAGCCAAATACTGCCAACAGCCAGTTTTTTTTGATGCGTGATATTGCAGACCATCTAAACGCAAAATATTCAATTTGGGGCAATACATTAATTGGTCATGAGCATTTAACAAAAATCAAGGTGGGTTCAAAAAGTGATAATGCTAGTTTTATTCCCGATATTATGAAAAAGGTTCGCCTAGCTTCTGATGTTCCCCATAGTGAGAGAGTAAATTTTCAAATTTTAAAAACAAATAGCATATTTTTTAAAAACTATTTAAGTAAGCTCAAAGAAACTGAAGGATCAACTCCAGACGTTTGTGATATTCGAATTCCAACCCGTATAAA
>TARA_Y100000385_G_scaffold155393_1_pt1 | contig 16560 bp, 33 predicted proteins | sample TARA_Y100000385 | Tara Oceans TARA_Y100000385 (sample SAMEA2620980) | marine metagenome | biome: marine biome (ENVO:00000447); feature: surface water layer (ENVO:00002042); material: "saline water (ENVO:00002010), including plankton (ENVO:xxxxxxxx)" | depth 5 m
AAAAGCAGTAACAACATCTTTAAGTATATCAGCTAATTTAATATCTCCTCTATTAGACTTTATTTTACTATCAGTAGATACATCTAAAATTTGCAAGTTTAATTCTGCATCTGCATTAGCTATATGTAGTTCAGCAAAAGGTGCAATAAATTGTAGTGTAACATCATCACCTTCTGAAACGTATATACTACCAGTAAAGGTGTGGTCTTTAACTGTTACTTGTCCAAGTGCAGGTGCTTCATTAATAAAAACATATCCTATTTGTGTATCGTTTGCGTTTAACCTTAAAGCACCAAACATAAAATCTACTGTGTTATATATTTTTACTGTATAACTTATGTTTAAGTAACAATCGTAAGGTGCAGTAAATACACTTGTGTCGTGATTAAATACACCATCTGTATCGCCACTCTCATTTACAAAATCTATGACTGTTGCATCATCTGCACTACCACCAATAGCAGTTGCAGGATTTACACCTACGTTATCTGTACCACTACCTGTATCAGCAGTAATACTAGCAGTAGCAAAATCACTTGTATTATTGTTTCTGCCTGTATCAAAGAATATATCTTGAAAGTATGTACTATTAAAGAAAGTACTATCGTAAATAAAACCAGCATAGTTAAATATCTTATCAATAATGTATTTAAGATTTACATTTAGTACATAGTGTTGCTTGTAGTCAATATATAAGTTTTCATCATCTGCATATATTTGACCATCATTGATTAGTGGATAATATACGCTATCAGTAGTACCACCTTGTGTTAATGCTACTACACCTGCCCAACTATTTATAATATTAGTTGCGTTAAATTCGTGGTTAATATCTGTTAAGTCTAAATCATTTATAGTAGCATCTGCAAGACTTTCTATAATATTAGCTACATCATTAAACAAAACAACGTTATAAGTTATCTCTGTGCTTTTCTCGACCACGTTTAAGAGCCTTAAAAAGCCTTCTAATACTAATACATCATTTGAATATAAATACGCTTTAACGTTCTTATATACGTTGTAGTTATTTGAATATCTATCTAAATTATAAAAGTGTTCAAAGAATTTGTTATTAGTTTTAGTAGCAGGTAAGTTAAAATCTTTAGAATAACTTGCGTTCTTGCTTTCTATATCCCTAACATCATCTACTTGTAATGTCAATGCAATATTCTCGTTACCAAAAGTATCTAACTCTTGTAACTCATTAGTTACTTGATTTTGTACTACCAGTCTTATCATAGTCGTTGTACTCTCTTATTGTGTCCTTTTTCTATTGTTATGATATATTGCTTTAACATATCATTTGCAGAAGTTTGTTTTACATACTCTGTTTCATTTATAACAACAGGTTCAAATATATCGCCTGTTTGCATATATACATCAGGACTTAAAAACAACTCCTCTAATATAGCAGCTTCTTCTTCATTTACAAAGTCAGTATTAGCTTCTATTGTTTCTGTTGCATTTACGTTAAATACTTTAGTGCCACCATCGTAAGTACCTTGATTGTAATATGAAGCACCTATTATATCGCCAATGAAAGTTGTAGAGTAAGCTGGTATCTCTCCGTAATTTTGTTTCATCACACTCTTGTTAATCTGTGTGCTTCTTGTAGATTTCTTAGTGAAGTTATAGTAATCCCAAGCACCTAAACTATTTAAAAACGCTAAACGTATAGTTTCATAACCTTTGCAGTCTGCACCTACTATGTTAAATCTATATCCTTGACTTACTGCACCACCTGCATATACTGCCGTAACTATATAGTAAGATACATTGCTCATATCTACACCTGTATTTGCTAAGTTTTGTGTACCACAACCAAAGTATAGTAAACCTTTATCATTATCACCTACAAGTGGATTTATAAAATCAGCACCACCATTTGTAACTACGTTAAGTACTAATTCAGTATCAATAATTGTATCATTAGCATCATAGGTTCTTACTTGAATACCAGTAATTCTACTATCTTCATAGAACTCTCCATTTAAAAAACCTACGGTATGATACTGTCCTAGTTGTATGTTTTGTTCTGCACTAAATACACTAAGAAACTTTTTCATATTAGAGTTTAGCAAGTAATCACTAAAGTCTTGTGAACTATAACCGTCTTTGTGTTGTGCTACCGCATTTAAAAATAATAAATTAGTAAATACTATTGAAAAGACTTGTATTATTTCACTATTAGGAGTTAAGCTATATTCATAACCACCTAGCATAGCTACTTGATTTAGGTTTCTTCTGTTTCTACAATACTCATCTATTGTATGTACTGAATGATTACTGTTAAGCATTTGATTACCTTGATGCCTACTATACACACCATTCAAATCATAACCCCTTTTATCTGTTTGTGTGTAGTCTTGCAATACAGATGATATTCTAAACAAGGCTTTATTGTTACTATCTAAAGGTGCTTTTAATATAATTTCTGCATCATCAATATATAATTTTATAACATACTTAACATTATATAAATTTAAAGCAACTACTGGTATATCTTCTGCTTCTATTACAATATCTGAATAAGCAGGTGCTAAATATTTTACGTTACCTTGACTTGTGTTAGTTAATTTTACTGCCATTTTACATTTCTTTACTTACAAATTTTAAAAACTGTTGTGTGTCGTTTGCGTATGCCTTTATAAACTCCTGTGGTAAATCTCTATATGCTACGTTGAAAGCATCTGTAAAAAAGTTAGTAGGCTTTACTCCATATAGCTTAATACTTCTAGCCATTGCATACACTAAACTCTTACGCTTAATAAATCTACCCTTCTCATCTCTTGCACCTTGTATGCCTTTCCTAACTACCCATTTATCTATAACTCCTGATGGTGGCTGCTTAGTTGTGTACTTGTAAGGTGAGTTAGGTGCTTTAGCACTTGACTTACTACCCTTAACCCCTTTATCTACAAACTTAGCATAACCCTCTGCTACAAACGACATATCTATCGCTCCACTTGGATAGACCTTAATAAAGTACCCTAGACTACTACCTAAATCACCACTAGCATTTTTGCCTTTAGCGTTTAAGATACCTCTAGCAGTCCTTACGACCTTTCTACCAAAGGTGTCTAGTACCTTATCTACGTTGCTCATTATACAGTAGCAATTACTAATTCAATGTCTGCACCACCAGTAGCATTATGCACATAGATACTTTCTATATCATCTACACTTGTTATTGCTGCCTTTGCAGTTGCACCACTTACTTTACCATTAAACATCTGAAAACTCTCTTGTGGATTTAACTCTAATGCTCCAGCTTCGTTATCGCCTGATGCAGTTACTATGATAGAGTTAGTATCATCTAAGTTTGTTATTCTAATGTACTTAATATCTTGAACATCATACAAATCATTTACAGTAGTATCACCGAATTGTGCTACAACGTGAGATGTACCTGCATTGATTGTTAATATTCTTTTTGAGTAAGTAGCAATATCTGCTATGCTATTTGTTACTGTCTGGTCGTATGACGTGCCACCTAAAGTTATTTCCTCTTTAATCTGTACTGTCAACGTTGATGGTGTTACTGTTGTTGCCATTTTTTAAAATTTAGTTCTTATTATATTATATATTATTAATACTATTAAATTAATATCTATACTATATATATATTTATATAGTGTATATATTCTTGTTTGTGTTACTTCGTTGTTACGCATTTCTTGTAACTCGTTCATTATTAGTTAGTTGCGACATTTCCACTACATTGACTTGCATTGAAGCCAACTTCTATACTTATGTTAGCAGTCCAGCCACTTACCTCATTGTCAAACCTTTCAGTAAATGGTTCACAACTTACACTTGGACTTATAGCTACTTCTGTTTGGAAGTCATCAATAGTTGTAAAGCTAGTAGTTTGGTTTTTCAGTAAACTGATAACATCACCTATTGTTTCTAGTGTATCACTTAACACATCTTCTTCATTGCTCTCGTCTTTACTCACTAAGTCCATTACAATAATTTGAAACGTGTAATTTAGTGTATGCTGACCGAATGATGCAGTATTAGTTGCAACGTGCATAAGTGGATATGTTGTTTCTGTTAGGTCTATTTCAAATATATCACCTATTGTAGTTGTGTTTATCTGTGAATGACTAACACCTATTGTATTAAATACTTTGTAAAGCATTTTAAGTGTTACATTCTTAATCTCTAAACCGTTTGTTAATATCATTTTCTTCTCTGTATGTGTGTTAAATCCTTTTGGTATGCTATGAAGTTAAAACATTCATTAACCGTTAATTCTAATACCTCTTTAAACCTCAATATATTACCATCAGCTAAATTATATACTAAACTGTACCAGCCATACTTTTCTCCGAACTGTTCTTCTTCTGTCTTAAAAGTTTCCTGCGTTCCCTCCTCGATAGGTTCTTTGAATAAACTTGAGTAGTGGCTATGTAATCCGTTGCGATAGTCAAAAAAAAACTGCTTGCACCGTTTACTGTGTCAATACTTAGGTTATCCCTAAACAGTTCTGCTCGTTTCTTAGCAGTCCTATAATCATAATCTTCTACCTTGTACTTCTCTCCCTTCTGTTCTTTGATAGGTCTATATAAGATAGCCATTACACTATCCATAGCACTCCAACCTTGTCCTAATTTATTATCTAAATCTACAAACTCCTTTAACTTTAGTTCGTGTAAGTTAGGGTGAAAGCCATAATCTACACCATTTATTGTTATAACTAGGTTTAAATCTGTATTAGCTGCATTTTCCATTAGCTTTCCTAGTTGTTCCATTACTGCATCTATATCTGACTTCTTACAACCTTGTAATAGTTCAGCAGGTGCATTGGTAAAACTGCTAATAGTTATTATCATCTTCTCTAACTCATCTTCTATGCCCTCTACTTCTGTCATAAAGTCCATATACTTACCTAATGATACTTGCGACCAGCTTGTAGGTATTGAGTAATTGATGTCATTGATGATTAAATCCATAATATAAAATATAAAAATTAAAATTTGAGTATAATAGTCTTACTGTATGTAATATTGTCCTTGTGGTTTCAGTTCGTAATACATTCTCATTGCTAGTGCATCACTAAAGTCAGGAGAACGACCAATAGCTAGTTTAACTGCATCTTTACTTACTAATTGTAGCTTAGTGTCTTTGTCAAAGTTCTTACGTCTTACTTGCTCTAATTCTTGCACAATATAATTCTTGTACGTTATATTAGTACAGTTAATATACATCTTAGACTTATTTAGAGCGTCGCTAAGAGCATAATAGCATTGCGTCTTTAGATTGATATAGTTTTCATTTTTAAGTGCCTTAGAATTGTTTACAAAGCCTTTGCATCTTAATATATCTTTAACACCACCACCTACTCCGTCATCATCAACTATGATATTACCTAGTGCTACGTTGTAATTTCTCTGTATTATGCGTATTTCATCTGCTGCTTGTGTAACGCTATTAACATCTAATACCTTAAAGTACTCTGCTCTTAAACCATTCCAATACACTATAACTGTCTTATCCTTACCAAACCTAGCTATATCGGCAGTTATGTAACCTGTACCTGTTGGTGTGTCCTCTAATTCAAATGCACCTAGTATAGCATTGTAGTTTATTAGCTTATCTTCACTATCATCGTACTCCCAATTACCAAATAGTAATCTTTGCTTACTGATATGGTCTAGCTTTTCTAGTTGGTCTTTATAGTGCTTAGAGATATGTCTATTATCGGTTACTAACGATTGTATAAACTTTCTGTAAGCTGGTAGCCTATTCTCTTTGTGTGGCTTGTAGAAACTTGTATATACCCATTCTTTACTTGGGTTACAAGTCATAAGTATCTTAGGTGTTAGATTGTATTTGTCTAGCTTATATCTAATCCTACTACTTACTATCTGCTTTGCTTTTTCTGTAATTTGGTTACACTCATCTATAAATGCAGCAGTAAGTTCTAATGAACCTAAACTATCAAAGTTCTTATCTGATGGGTATTGAAATAAGTCTTTTAATATAACCTCTGAACCGTTGTAGAATGTAATGATATTACTTGATGCGTTGTATTTGTAATGTATGTTAGCTTTTATTTCCCATTGGCTACAAACATCTAAGAAAGTATTTAGTGTAGTTTTCTTTAAGCTATCTAACTTACTACGACCTATCATACATCTGATGCCATCGTACTGTGTGCATAGAGTTATTATCCAAGCACAACCTAAGTAAGACTTACCACCACCTGCTGCACCACCATATAGTACCTCTGTTGTAGTATCATCTGTTAGGTATTCTATTGCTGACCATTGTTTATCCGTTAGTTTCGCTTTCATCATCTCGCATTAGAGTTATTGTAATAGGCTTAAACTCTCCTGATATATCTAACTCTTGTTTCTCTACATAACCTCTTTTCTTACCTTTAGTCTTTAGGTAGAATATGGTAGCTTGTGTTTTACCTTTACCTATCTGTTTGTGTAGTTGGCTTTCAGCAAAGTCAATAGCTACATCATCAATACTCTTTACTGCTAACTTATATGCTTCATCTTCTTTTAGCCATATGTAGTGTGTTTCTCTTGATATACCTACTAGCTTACAAGCACCAGTAACTACTCCTAAAGTCTTTTCTAATGCTTCTAGCATTGCTATCTTACCTTTCTCTGTTCTATCCTGCATAAGTGTCAGATTTTGTCAATTATTTACCACATAAAGCACACACTATTTTGTCCTTAGGTGCTTCCTCTATTTCTTCGTCTAAGCTATTTAGTACATCATCTTCATTCTGCCATACATCTAACCCCCAATCTTCAAGTTCTACACTATCCCATTCATTAGCAAGTATATCCCAATCCCAATCACCAAAGCCTAAGTTGTCTTTTATTATAAATTCATTCTCTTGTTCCTTAGTAATGTAACTTGCAACTATTACAGGTACTTCTTCATAGCCTAATTCTACTAATGCTTTGTATCTCATATTACCACCTAGTATAACACCATCTTCGTTTATTACTATTGGTCTAAGTTCTAGCATCTGTGGAAACTCTTGTATAGACTTCTTTAGCTTTTCAAACTTTGCCTTATTAACTAATCTAGGATTAATAGGGTTATTGCGTATTTTATTAATAGGTACTGATTGCATTGCTGAATAATTTATCGTTAATTCTATCTAAGTCGTTCTGTTCTTCGTTTAGATGCTTCTGTCTTTTTAGTTCAAAGTTTAAATGGTCTATTGCCTTTTGTATGTCTTTAGATATATCGTTATTAGGTTTCTTACCACATCTCATTAAGTATGCTAGTGCTACACCTAAGTTATAGTTGTTGCCACAAAAGTCCTCTATGACTTCGTGTGCTTCCATTTTGTAATAAGTTCCTTTGTAGTAATTTGGTGTGTTCATAGTTACATATGTAAATCAGTTCTCTTTGCTATTGTTCCATTGGGTTTCTTTATTATACCACCGTACCCTTTGTGTTCTTTTATGTACTTACCATAGGTCTTACACTCCTCACAATATGTTTCAGGCTTTATTACTTCGCCATTAACTATCTTCATTGTGGTCTTATGTACCTCAAAGGTTCTACACTCACATTGATATTTCATTGACTATCTTTTTTATACCTTGATAACAAGTGTTAATACAACTACTGCAATTAGAAGTTGTCTTATAGTTTGTTCTATGTATCTCATTGTATAGGGTTATCAATTCAGCTTTTGCTTCTTTGTTCTTTGCTCTACCACTTTTGCAGAACTCCCATACCTTTAGTATTCTTTTTTTTTGTTCTTCTGTTACCATTTTCCTTTAGGACATTTTTCTGTTTTCCAAGCTGCTTTAGTTTCTATTGGGCAACCACATATACTACATTCTACATCAGGTGTTAAGTGTGGACAACGTGAGCAAATGTATGCTCTGTCGTAATATGTAGTAGCATCTACATTCTCCATACCACCTAACAATCTTTTACTTACTGCCTTTAGATAGTTATAGGTCTTTACCATTAAGTTTGGAGTGTCCATTTCCTTTCTCTTGTCCATATCTATAAAGTTTAATAATTCCTATTGGTTCGTGTTCATCACTTAGTACTATATCTACATCATCAAACACCATCTCATCTAAGTTTATTATGTATTCTAGTTGTCCTCGCTCATCATAACATTCTATGATGCTCAAGCCATACCCCACTAATCTTTGTAAATCATCATAAATCATTACGCTTATCTTTTAATCTTTTCTTTATATACTCTTTAACCTTTTTAATAGTTATGTATATATTCATTCTACTTATCTTGGTTTTTTTACTAAGGCTAGAATAGGTATATCTTTTGCCATCATTATCACCAAGTACATACAATCTAAATAGTTCTCTATCATACCAATACAATTCTGATAGTATATCATTTATCACATCACTATCTTCTATTAAATATAAATTTTCTTGTGTGATTTTTAAATTATGTAACATCAAATCACTATGGAAGCTAATATCTTTGTAAGGTCTATTGTACTTATAGTAGTATTTAGAAGTCTTAGAATAGTAGTTGTTCTTACATAGCCTAATGAAATACCACTTTATCTTCTTGTCTTTTATAAGTTGTTCAAGTCTATCAGTATCTTCGTACAATGACATAAACACTTCCTGCGTAACATCATCTAAATCTTTTGCTGGTATGAAGTTTGCAGCAGTTTGTACTAAAGTTGTATATAACTGATTATCAATCACATAGCATTATACTAAAAAATGTGTGTAAGTTTTAAAGTGTTGATAAATAGTTTTGAACGAAGTTATAAACCACAATATCCACTATCACAATCAGTAAAATCATCATCAAATAACTCAAATTGATTAAAACTATTCTTTATCTGCTTATAGGTTATCTCTGTTTTAAATCTAGCATTGTTCTTGTTTTCTTCTTGTTTTATAAACCAATCAAACTGCTTAGGTGCTTTATTACTCATATGCTTTAACATTATTGTATTACGATGAAAACAACCAACACAATTATTTGCATAGGCAAATCTTACAGGTTTATCTTTCCAATAATTTTCTATATTATCTTTAAATATCCCATCGTTAATTAGTGGGAATACTGGAACTCTGTATGGTATTGTTTCCCATTTGTTTCTGCCATTATTAGACTTTTCCCAAGTACCTTTCATATGTTCTACACCATCAACACATCTATCTAACATAGCTTTAGCTCTACGTTGTTCATTAGCTCTAAAACCTATCCTCATTTCTACTGGCTCTTGATTAAATTTATCTGCCCACCAATAAAATATAGGTTTTATCTTCATCTCAATAGTGCAAAACCTTTGTACTTTATTTGGTAGGTAAATCTTATCACCTCTTTTTATAATATCATCAAATGTTTCACCACTTATCCAATCTATCTTTTGTCCTATGAATTGTTCTAAGTCTAGCATTGTATAGATTATTGTGTCTTGCTCTAAAGTTCCTATAAATTCTTTACATAGCTTATCGCTTACTATTTGTCTTACTTTTTTATCAGGGAATAAACAATCTACATCATCTGTTCTTACTAATGAAAATACATTTGCATCTGCTGGATAATTAGCTGCTATATAACTTGATGTTTTACCACCACTTAAACTGTTTACTGTTTTCATAATAAGTTATTAACTTTCTCTTTGTAAACTTCTATCAGATATTCTAAATCTGACTTTGAGTATTTAACAGATTTGTGGCTAAGTGCTACTATCTCATCTACTGTATCTCTGCCTAGTTCAGCTACTAACTTGTTGCCATATATCCATTTTTGTCCTTCATCAAATAGGTTACACTTAGGACATTGTGGTCTGCAATTATGTTCGTGCCATCTCGTACTGGTATGCTTACGACTTTGAAAGTGTCCATTGTGCATCTCTTTAACGTGTTTAATAACACCACAAGTATAGCACTCTACCATACCACTATCATCAGCATATGCCCATCTAATGTATTGGCTATATACCTTGTCTAGTTCTTTTTTGAGTTTTGCGTGTGTTTTAGCTTTCTTTGCCATTCTTTATCTTTCTTTTCTAATCTCCATTCAAAGTACAGAGTAAGACCTGTGTACATTATTCCTAGTATAATTGCAATTAAGTATATCTCTCTCAAAATAATTCTGTTTGGTTAATGTCTTGCTTTTGTATGATACCCATAGCAGTATCTAATATAGTTTTACCAGCTTCATAGTCTACTAAGTTTCTTGCTATCTTTTGTGTTCTTTGTTTTCCTTTATATTTATAAAAATCGTAATCGTGAAACTTACACCATTTTGGCATATCATCTTTTAACTCCATTATAGGTGTTTTTCTTTTACTTAAAATATTAGGTAAAGGAAAATTAGTCCAATATAAATGTCTGCCTCTTTTTTTTCCTTGTATTAAAGGTACATAATATGGTATAACATTTTCTATACAATATTTACCATCAAACCATTTATTTAAAAATATTATTTCTTGATACAATTTCATATCAGGGTAAACAGATTTTTTTGCTGTGCTTCTTCTAGCAAATCTAGCTTTACTATGTGTAGGGCAAGGTGGCGAAGTCCATATAAAATCAAACTCTTGATAGTGGTCTAGCAGATATTGATGTGCATCTCCTACTATTACTGTATCATTAGGAAACCTCTCTTGATATAACCTAGCTAGTTCTTCATCTAACTCTACTGCTGTTATATCGTGTTCATCTCCCCACTTATATCGGTTACCACCTAGACAAGCATATAAATTTAATATCTTCATTTTAATCTCTTTGCTTTGTTGATAGTCATAGCTATTGCCTTTTGACCTTCTTGATGTTGTTGGTATTCTGTTAGCCTACCTTGTCTGCGTTTTTCTATGGCTCTTTGCTTATAGTCTTTAATCCATACTGACCAAGTTCTAACATTGACAAATGCACTTGTACCTTGTTCAGCATTTCTTAATCCCTTATCAAATGCAAACTTAATCTCATCTAACGGTAAATTAGTGTGGTAAGTAATTAAGTCGTTGTATAATAGTTGTGCCATACCTTTCATCTGTTCCTTGTCAGGCTTCTGACCTAAAGATGTATAACACATACCTACTAAGTCAATGCAGAATAGTTTTACCTCATTGACTTGACCAGCTTTTAACATATCAAATATTCTCATTTCTTTTTCTTTAATGCGTAATACAATTTGCTTTTCTGTCTATCATAGACTGTTTGTCTATCTTGTTTCTGTGAATACTCGTAACCCATTATTAACATAAATGGTGAACAAGTTACTAATTTCTTCTTAGTCATTTAACATTTCATTTCTAACACTCTGCCAAGTGTCCATTACATTATTCTTTTTAGTTCCAAACTTATTCTCGTTCTTACTCCAAGTCTTTAGCCTACGAGCAATATCAAAAGTCTTTTGTAGTTCATACCTCAACTTAGTCTTAGACTTGTTAGGCTCTGTCCAGTAATCAACAAAGGCTTCTAACATCTCTACACTATACAGTTCTTTAAATGCAGATACCTCTATTAAAAACTTGTTGCTAACTGTGTCTAGGTTTCTTTTAGTTTTAGGCTTGTCATTAAGCTGGTAAGATTTATAGTTTACAACAGTTATAAGAGAGTTTTTAGTACTACTAGCTATGTCTATATACCCTTGACTTTTTAGCTTCTGTAATCTCTTATAGATAGTAGATGGTTTAAGGTGCAGTTCTTCACTTGCAGTTATCCTACCAGTAATAAACTGACCTATATCAACCTTCCTACCAAAAACCATATTAGGAGTAGTGTTGGCTTTTAGTATGCACCACACAAATACCTTTAGTAGTTCTGCATCTGCAAACACTCCGTTATCTAATATCTTACGATGTAGCTTAATATACCCTTGCATTAGTTTATTGTTATGTCAGATTGCACAAAGTTATCATTTATTTTATCATACACACCTTTTTCTTTCAGTTGTGCTTTCCACTTATCTTGTGCATTAACTTGTCTTTGTCTGTACTTCAATCCTCTTAGACTTTCGTTTACCTCTTGGAACTTTGCTCTATGTCTTTTTATAGATACAGGACTGCTTAACTTGTCGTTAGCCACCAGCTTTAACAAATCACTAGCAGTCATTGTGTTAATATCTAAACCTTTTAGCCTTAGTTCTTTGTTCCATATGTTAGCAGTTAGCTTGTTATCACTATCTCTTAACGATGGGTACTTTGTAATCATTTCTAATACTAGGTCTTTTGTTTTCATTGTAATAAGTATTTACGGATTTGTACTAAGTCTTGTATTGCACTATCTATTTCATCAAGTGCTTGTAGTTCGTTTAGCTTGTCAACTCTCTCTGACTTGCTTTTATACTCACTAAATACCTTATCAAATAGTTCAACATATTCAGGATACATATTACGGTTTTGTATGTAATCCTTATGTAGCTTTAAATAGTGGTAGTAGTTAGTTCTATGCTTACAGAAGTGTTTAGCCAACTGTGATGGTTTTATACCACACTCCATAAGTATATTACATATAACCATTCTACCTAATACTTGCTTAGTGGTTTTCTGTTTAACGTTAATATTATCTTCACCTACTCCTAATTCTTTAGAAGTAATATACATTAGTAATTCTATCTCTTTATTTATATCCACTATCTTGTAGTTTTATGGTTATCGTCATCGTTTAAAATCTTGTAAATGTTTGGCTCTATCTCTTTTATCCTACGATAGATTGCTCTAACATCTTTCATTACCTCTTGCCTTCTGGTCTTAGGTACATCAACCCCTGTTACCGAAGTAACTAGGGATTGTGCTTTTTCTAACAATTTACTTGTTCTTTTCTTCATAATCGTAAAAATCTTGTATGTTATATCCCTTACTAATTAGTTCAGATGTGTAGTCATATAACTCTTTATCTGTGCCTACAAAAACAATACCCTTAGCACTTACGTTATCTACATAACCTTTACCTGTGTATGTATCTCTTTTAGCAATAGCACCTAAACTATTATTCTTAAAAGTTATCAAAGTTTTATTGACTGTATTATCATCTGCTTGTGGTATAGTTCTAATAATAAATCTTTTGTTAGGTAAGTCTAACAGTCCATATTCATTTTTAGCACACTCATAGTCAGAGCCTTTGTTAATATTATCTTCTGTATAGAATGGGAATGTTTCGTACATAATTAAAATGGCATATCGTTAGAGTTATCTACTTTAGCTTTCTCTCCTTTAAGTACCCAATTAGAGAATATCTCTGCTATCTCTAATACATCACTAGGAGAACCACCATTGTTACATACAAAGCTAGTAGCGTTAGTCAGAGAGTTCTGCTTAACAATCATTTCTTGTACGTTGTCATTCTTAGCTTGTGGCTTAAATGAACCACCACCTTGTTGGAATGTAGATACTGGTTTAATTTTAGGATACTTGCCATCTAAAAACTCATAATCGGTTTCTTGACCAATAACAAATTTACATTGTTCATTCTTAGACATAGTTTGTCCAGTATCATCTCCAATAGTTACTTCAAATTTATACATTAAACCGTATTGACCTTCCCAAGTACCGTTTGCTTGTACGTTTTGTACAATTCCTTTCTTAATCATTTTTTAATAAGTTAAATTAATAATTCCAATAATATCTAGCACTATTAGTAGGGTGGCTAGACTTAACCCTAAAGCGTATGTTATTTTTGTATCTCTGCTCATTTCTTTAATTGTTTTTGTATCATACCTATATTCATAAAGTACATCTCTTTCTTAGCCATCTCTAATCCTTCTGCTATGTCAAAGTTACCTTCTGTAATATTTTCTATACGATGTTCTTCTATTCGTGCAATAGTTTCTTTTATTTCTTCTAATGCAGTTGATAGGTAAATGTGTCTTTCTTTCTCGCTATTTACGTTGTAGTAACTTGGGAAAGTTTCTTGAAATAATTTTTTTAGTTCCATAATTGTTAATAGTTATTTTGAGCAAATATATATACTTTTTTTTAATTATCAACAAATTATAGTAAAAATATTAATATAAATATATAACTACTAGATAGTATTATATATTAAATAATATATATATAGGGAGTATTATTCTTAGTTGTGTTCCTTTGTTGTTACGCTATGAATGTAACTAACTGATTATAAGGACATTAGGATATTTATAGGAAGTGTACCGTTTTCTTTGACTACCATACAACCAATAGCAGGTTTCTTACCAGCTTTAGCATAAGCCATTGCGTAGCTTTCGTGGTCGATACCACAACCTACTTGACTACCAAAGATACGATAGTTCTGACCAACATAGTGTTCAGTATAGCATTGTGTGTGTAAGTGTCCTTGTACTGTATTCATCATATCACTACGACATTTACTACGTGCAGTACCAGCTTCACCGTGAATATATTGCACATCATCTTTTACATAGCGTTCTACAAAGTTCCATTTAGGCACTTCTAAGACATCTTTGTAGCTTTTAATCCACTTACTAGGGATAGCACTCGTTTGTGCCTTACGCATTATTATACGGTCGTGATTACCTATTAAAACAGTTGCAATAGGGAACGCTTTGTACCATTTAGCTATTTTACTTATAGCTAAGTCTAGTTCATCACCACCACCCATACCATCTGCTGATGTTTCGTGATAGCTTGAATAGTGGTTATCTATGACATCACCAATGAATACAACCTCATTGCAGTTATGTGTGTGGTATTGTTCTAGGCAAAATTCTAAATAGCCATCTAAACAGAAAGGCTCGTGTATATCGCCAATAACCAGTATGTTATTAGTTTTGTGTTTACGATAGTTTTGTAGTAGTAGTTCTTCATCAGGCTTTAATCTATAACGATTGCTTCGCATTTTCCTTGATTTTAATTACTTTTTCGATACCTCTGCTTCCAAAGTATGCAGAGAAGCTAACTAGCAGTAAACTTTGGTATATCTCTTGATACCCATTAGCTAATGTAAACTCTCCTATATTACCATCTAAGAAGCTGATTATCACAAATATAAACAAAAGAAAGATAAGTGATGCAGGTCTAATATTTTTAGCTAACATACTACTGTTAACATCTGCTTCCCATCTTCTAGTAATATTATCTTCTATTGTTTTAGTGTACTCTGTTTCTAAAGACTTTAGTTTATTCTTTAGTATTAACTTTTCTTCTTTAGATGTAACAACCTCATCTACGAGTTCTGTTACACCACCACTAAATAATTCTTTAATTATATTTCCTATTGGTAAAGCCATATTGCTGCTGGTTTATCATAATCCATATCAACGTGAATAAAGGTCTTAGCTATTCCTATTCTACGACCTAAGCCAACTTTGAATAATGCGTTAAGTATTTTAGTTCTATCACCACTATTATTGCAATGCAAATCAACTGCTCTACAAGGTACTTTGATGTGGCTGCTTCCTACTCGACCACCTACCTTTAAATTATGTGCAGGTTCTCTGTATGCACTATTTACTCTAAAGACTGTATCTGCTATGCTTCGTGCTTCATCTAATTTGTGTAGAAAGTCTATACACATCTTACCACCATCAGTAGTAGGTAAGCCACTACCCTCTAATGTTGGACAGTCAAACTCCTCAAAATCAAAATTTTTTAACATCTACCTTGTCCTTTGTATTTCTTTTTGTAACCACTCTGACCTTTAGAAGCGTTCTTAGAGTGTCTATTAGGTCTTTTCTTACTTACCTTTTTACGATAAGTGCCACCAATAATCTTTGCCATTACTTTCTTTTACGATACGATATATACTTGTCTATTGTATAGATGATTGATACAGTTAAAAGTATAATCTGTAACACTTGCTCTACGTTTGTAAAGCTAATCATCAAGCTGACGCTATTTAGACCTAGTACGTCTAGGTTTTGATTTATCAGATTTTTCATTTTCCTTTTTGTTTAAATAGCTTTTTAGCTTTGTAATATTTTCTTCTTTTATTTTATATGTCGTAACTCGCATCTAAGAAACTTCTAAGTGTTATTCTATTGCTTTGCTCATATTGGTCTAATACTATACCACTAAAGTATGTATCTTTTGTTGGTGCTAAATCACCATTACTATTTGTAGTATATTCAGGAAACAAATGATTGTTGTTACATAAATAATCTACTAATCTTGTAGCGTAGTATTCAGCAGTATTCTTTACTATCTCTCGCATATACTTAATATCTTCAAGTGATGCTGGTGTAGATGTTTCTGAAATTTTACGCACTATATCCTTGTTCATTATTTTGTAAGATAAGAATGGTAAACATTCATACAAAGCGTAGTGAATTAATACAGGCTGAATATAATCATCTGTAAAAGACTGATAAGCACCTGTTAACGTATCACCTGTTATATCTGCTTGTATCTTATCGTACAAGTCAGTACCTAATAACTGATGTATATGAATGTCTTGTGCTACCTTAATGTATGGTAACAATAACTCTACATCTACATTACCATTGATAGTAGTAGATTTCTTTATAGTGTCCTCACTTACAAATAATACTGCCATATTAGTATATGTTATTTAGTTGGCTAATTGCTTTAGATAAAAATTTAAGTCTTTCTTGAATACCATCTTTAGCTTTACGCAAGTCATCATCTAAACCAAAAGTATCTCTAGTATATCCTAATTCTTGTA
>TARA_Y100000385_G_scaffold291799_1_pt1 | contig 16546 bp, 14 predicted proteins | sample TARA_Y100000385 | Tara Oceans TARA_Y100000385 (sample SAMEA2620980) | marine metagenome | biome: marine biome (ENVO:00000447); feature: surface water layer (ENVO:00002042); material: "saline water (ENVO:00002010), including plankton (ENVO:xxxxxxxx)" | depth 5 m
GACCCGATTTCCATGATACCCTGATTGTGAGTTGCAGGGTCAGAATTTAATATGAGTTCATCTGCAAGAGCTTGAAATTCCTTTTGTCCTTGAGTTGAATCAATTGGCGTGTGTACGTCAAAAAGTCTACTAAGGAATCTGAACACATTTCCGTCTACAACGGCTCGTTGCTCGTTGAATGCAAATGATGCAATTGCTGCTGCGGTGTATTTACCAACACCTTTAAGTTTGATGATGTCATCATAAGTTGATGGGAATACCCCGTCAAACTCATTTACTACCTGTTTAGCGGAAAAGTGTAGATTGCGCGCTCGACTATAGTAGCCTAGTCCTTGCCAGTCATTGAGAATATCAATTTCATCTGCATTCGCAAGTGCTTGAATGTTTGGGTAGTTTCTTACAAATTTTTCATAATAGCTCTTGCCTTGTTCGATTCTGGTCTGCTGTAATATTATCTCGGATAGCCAGATGAAATATGCATTTTTTGTTGACCTCCATGGAAGCTCTCTCTTGTTTTGTCTATACCATTCGGCGATTAATAGGTGAAAATCCTTCATTAGGGGAAAAAACGAAATTTAGTGAGGTAAAACTAAACATATTAACAAATCAGTGTAGTATTTTTGTCGCAAATAATTCGATTAAACTATTTTAAATCAAGGATATGACAAAAGCAGATATAGTAGCAGATATTGCAGATGAGACAGGTTTAGAGAGAGTAGAAGCATTAAAAGCTGTTGAGGCATTTATGGCTTCAGTGAAGACGTCTCTATCACAAGGTCAAAACGTTTACCTAAGAGGTTTTGGAAGCTTTATTGTTAAGGAAAGAGCTGAGAAAACAGGGAGAAACATCTCTAAGAATACAGCGATTATTATTCCAGCGCACAACGTACCTGCTTTTAAACCTGCAAAGACGTTTGTTGAGGAGGTTAAAACTAAAGTAATTGTAAAGTAATAGATAAGTTGATCGGAATTCGCAGATTCCAATTGATTTTATTATTTTTGCACTCCTGATAGTTCGGGGGTGTTTTTTTTCACTTAAATGTGAGAAAGACTTTTGAGATAAGAAGTTAAACAGAAAAATATATAGATTATGCCAAGCGGTAAAAAAAGAAAGAGACATAAGATGTCTACGCATAAACGTAAAAAACGTCTTAGAAAAAATCGTCATAAGAAGAAGAAGTAACTCTTCTTTTAGTCATTACGGGAGCTTAGTGGTACTATATTATCACTAAGTTTTCTGTTTATTTATTCATATAATTTAAGCTTTCGTGGGTTTAGAATTAGTAGTCGATACCAGATCATCTGGTACCTGGCTTGCTCTGCTCAAAGACGGTAAGCTTATTGAGTTACATGAAGAACAAGGAGGTAAAACCGAGTTCGTCGTTGGCGATATTTATCTCGGAAGAGTTCGTAAAGTAGTACCTAGTTTAAATGCTGCTTTTGTTGATGTAGGGTATGAGAAGGATGCTTTTTTGCATTATCTTGATCTCGGCCCACAGTTCAATTCACTTAATAAGTTTAGCCGCGATACATTGCGGAACAAGCAAAGCGTAGCAGATTTACTTTATTTCAAAGCGGAGAAAGATATTCCTAAGGATGGAAAAATCAAGGAAACAATCTCTTCTTCGGCACCGATATTGGTGCAAGTTGCCAAAGAACCGATTTCAGCCAAAGGACCTCGTCTCTGTTCAGAGATAACCTTAGCGGGAAGATTTTTAGTTCTGGTGCCCTTTTCAAATAAGGTATCAATCTCTCAAAAAATTAAAGACAGCGCAGAACGGAAACGTTTGAAAGATGTTGTCAATGGAATACGTCCGAAAAACTTCGGAGTCATCATTCGCACAGTCGCAAAGGGTAAGAAGGTCGAAGCTATCGACCAAGATTTACACAACCTTGTTGACAAGTGGAAGAAGATGCATGAAAATCTTAGAGGTGCTAAGCCACCGACTCGAGTATTGGGTGAGATTGATAAAACATCATCAATTCTTCGAGATTTATTGAATGCAGACTTTAAAGCGATTCATGTGAATGATCCTACTATGGAGACTTCCATAAAGGAATATGTCTCGAATATTGCTCCTGGACGGGAGAAAATAATCAAGGGGTATAGCGGAAAAGTTGCAATTTTCGAGCGATTCGGTGTAACACGCCAAATCAAAGCATTATTCGGGAAGAAAGTACCACTTCAGAGTGGAGGCTATCTCATCATTGAGCATACCGAGGCGATGCATGTTATAGATGTCAATAGTGGTAACCGAAAGGGAGCTGATGGGCAGGAAAGTAATGCATTGTCAACGAATATCGAAGCAGCTCAAGAAATTGCTCGTGTCCTTCAACTTCGTGATATGGGAGGTATTGTGTGTATTGATTTCATCGATATGCATGAGCGCGCGAATAACAAAGAGTTGTTTAATGTCCTTAAGTCAGCGATGAGTAAGGACCGCGCTAAGCACAATATTATACCACCGTCGAAATTTGGAGTTGTAGAGATTACTCGTCAACGTGTTAGACCTGAAACAGATATTAATACCTCTGAAACGTGTCCTACATGTAAAGGTACAGGTGAGGTTCATGCAACGATATTGTATGCTGAAGAGATCGAAAATAACATTGATTATCTAGTCGGTACAAATAAGGAACGTGGTGTTACGCTAGAGGTTCATCCTTACCTAGAGGCATTCTTTACCAAGGGAATAATTTCTCGACGTATTAAGTGGTTCTTTAAGTACAAAACATGGATTTCTGTGCGTGGTAATTCTGAGAATCATTTCTTAGAGTATTCATTCAAGAATAAAAAGAACGAAGAGATTACGCTCTGACATGAAGTCAGAGCGTAAATACTCTCTTCTTGAAGCCAAATCTCGGCTCGAAGCTCTCTGCGCATATCAAGAACGGTGCACCTTTGAGTTAAAGAAGAAAATGCAATCCTGGGGGATTGATCTCGAAGATCAGGATATTCTTATATCTGATCTTATTTCCAATAATTTTCTAAGTGAAGAACGATATGCAGAAGCTTTCGTTTCCGGGAAGACACGGATTAAAAGATGGGGTCGAATTAAGATCCGAATTGAACTCAAAAGAAGATTTATCTCCGAGTACTCCATTAAAAAAGGATTGGAGAGCATCGATCAAGATGAGTATTGGTCAAATTTACTTCATTTAGCAGACAAAAAGTGGGGTGCCACAAGCTCTGAGAGGGATCAATTCAAACGCAAAGTAAAAACCTATCGATTCCTATCTACTAAAGGATATGAGACGGATTTAATCCGTGAAGCTGTGGAAGAAGTAATTAATTCACAATAAACTTCCCGTAAAAAGCCTGCTGTTCGTCGAGATAGTCCGTGTATTGAACTCTGATTTGATATACACCGACTCCCAGGAAATGTTCTACCTGAGCATAAGTTTGCTGTTCAAAGGAATCTGTAAAAACGAGTCTACCAGCGCTATCATAAATGAATAACGAAAAGGCATCGATAGTTTTGTCAGTCAGACTAAGTGTCAATGGGTTTCCGCTGATTTGCGGGTTTGGGTAGATTGATAATTCTCCATTTCCCATAGAAGAAATAATTTTAGCAGGAAAGTCGAACAGAAATAGTCCGTTAACTCTATCACTCACTACAATTCGCCCAGAAGGGAAGTCTGCATATATGCCCCATGCGCCTTTCATTTTAAATAGTTCTTCCTCTTTGGGGTAAGTGTCGTATGAAGCGACCTCCAAAGGTGTGGCTGCTCTCAAGTCATAAATCCTTAAGCCCTCATTGTAATAAGCAACATAGGCGAAATGACCTTTAATTGCGATATTATGCGGTACACTATTGTTTTCAAAATTGGTTCCGAAGTATCCTGTGATTGTTGCTAGATTGTTTGAGATAGAGCAAACTTTGATCTTTTTCCCCATCGTCTCATCAGCGAACACATATTTAGTTCCATCTTCTGATAGAGCTCCCTGGTGATTATAGCCTTGGTCCTGATAAAAATTCATGTTCTGCAGGTATACTGGACTAGAAGGATTAGTAAAGTCGTAAACTCTTAAACCATCAAAACCACAGTTTAAATAAACAATTTCTTTATTTATGTAGGCGTCATGAACTTCCGGGATGTCCCCAGGTCCGCTATAGAGGAGGGTTGGATGTTGTGGGTCTGCAAGTGAAAAAACCTGCATGGGTACTAAGGATTGAAGAACGTCATTAGAATATGCGGTGATGCTGCAAGCGTAAAGCAGTGCATTCATTGTGTCGACCTTAACATTGTGAACACGTCCGAATGTACTATCGTTTTCTGCCACAACAGAAATTGATCCCGGTAGGTTTCCTATGTCAATGATCTGGAGACTACTTGCTCCTTCGTCGCAGACTGCGTATAGAAGGTTTTGGTAAACTGCATAATCCCTGTGGACTACAAGGCTATTGCTGTACTTTCCTTCGATAAACCCAGCATCTTCAAACGTATTATCATTGGTAAGTCTGAAAAAGTGTGATCCTTCGGTAGATCCAGCAACTACATATTCTTCTCCTTGAACGGTGAAGCCGAGACATTCACTGTATCTAACTCCGCTCGAATTGGTAATAATAGAATCTTGTTTCCAATGATCAAGTAGCTGCGTGTTTTTTGACTCCTGAGCGAGCGAGTTACCAAAAAAAAGAAGGCAAATGATTAGCCTGTACATGATCTATTAAAAATTGTTAAAGTAAAGATAAAACAATGCTGAGAATTATCGGTTGCTAGTTCCTCATATAGTATTATTACTTATTTTAGCGACACTTTACACGATTTAAGTGTCAGACTCTATAGTAATCATACCAACGTTCAATGAAATTGAAAATGTCGTGCGCATGACCGAGAAGGTTATGTCGCTAGAAAAGGACTTTCATATTCTTTACGTAGATGATTCTTCGCCGGATGGAACTGCTGACGCAATTCGATCTCTTCAAGAACAATTTCCAGGACGAGTCCATTTAGAAGAGCGACAAGGAAAACTTGGGCTTGGTACTGCATATATCCACGGATTCAAGTGGGCATTAAAGCACGAGTATGAATACGTCTTTGAAATGGATTGTGATTTTTCTCATAATCCAGATGACTTAATTCGATTATATGCTGCTTGCCATGAAGATGGAGCTGATGTAAGTATCGGTTCTCGTTATTGTAAAGGCGGAAAGGTAAGCAACTGGCCGCTCAAACGAATTTTAATGTCTTATTTTGCGAGTGTTTATGTTCGCATGATTTTATGGGTTGGAATTAAGGACACTACTGCAGGGTTTAAATGCTATCGAAACTCAGTACTCTCAAAAATTAATATAGATGGTGTGACTTTCAAAGGTTATGCTTTTCAGATCTGTATGAAGTATGCAGCAAAGAAACATGGCTTCAAAATTACAGAGGTACCTATTACTTTTGTAGATCGAGAGTTTGGGGAATCTAAAATGAGTACGGGGATTTTTAAAGAAGCATTTTTCGGTGTATGGAAAATGCGTAGAATGAAATTATGAGTTCAGCAACAATACTTCGGTCAGGAACAATAGTTAATGAAGGCAAACAATTTGTCGCAGATATCCTGATTAGAAATGGTCGAATTGAAAAAATCGCTTCGACACTATCAAATGAAATTAATGCGGAAGAAATCAACGTTTCAGGAAAAATTGTTCTTCCAGGATGCATTGACGATCAGGTACATTTTCGTGAGCCTGGATTAACGCACAAAGGAAATATTCAAACTGAATCAAGAGCAGCAGTCGCTGGCGGGATTACTTCATATATGGAGCAGCCTAACACGAAGCCAGCAGCGACTTCAATTGAAGAATTGGAGAAGAAGTATCAACGGGCAAGTGAAGTTTCAATAGCAAACTACAGCTTCAACATGGGTGCGACCAATGATAATCTTGAAGAGTTGAAAAAGGTCAGTAAAACTGACGTTGCTGGAATTAAAATATTCATGGGTTCTTCAACAGGGAATATGCTCGTTGATGAGCGTGCTACCTTGGAGGGGATCTTTCAATTGGATCACCAGCTTATTACGCATTGTGAAGATGAAGGAACAATTCGCGCAAACTTAGAAGCTGCAAAGCAAAAGTATGGAGAGGATATTCCATTTGGCATGCATCCTACTATAAGAAGTGAAGAGGCATGTTATATGAGTTCATCTGCAGCGGCCGATCTAGCTAAAAAGTACGGAAGTCGTTTGCATATTTTTCATATTAGTACGGCGAAAGAATTGGAATTATTTGATAATTCAATTCCTTTAGAACAAAAGAAAATCACAGCGGAAGCATGTATTCATCATATGTGGTTTTCTGAAGAGCAATATGAAGAAAAAGGAGCGTACATCAAATGGAATCCTGCGGTTAAAAAAGCAAGTGATCGAGATGCAATTTTCCAAGGTGTATTGGATAACAAGATTGATGTAATCGCGACGGATCATGCACCTCATACCATGGAGGAAAAAGAAAACTCGTATTTGAAAGCACCATCTGGAGGACCTTTGGTTCAGCATGCATTGTTAGCGATGTTAGAAATGGTAGAGCAAGGTAAAATTACTATTGAAAGAGTAGTGGAGAAGATGGCTCACGCGCCAGCAATTTTATTTAGAGTAGAAAACCGTGGATATATTCGTGAGGGATACTTTGCTGACCTCGTAGTTGTCGATCCGACTAAATCTGTCACGGTGACAAAAGAGAATATCTTATACAAGTGCGGATGGTCGCCTTTCGAGGGAGTTTCATTTTCGAATGAAATAGAAATGACATTAGTGAATGGAAATGTTGTTTACAATAAAGGCGAAATTATTGAAGGAACAATCGGAAGTCGACTTTTATTCAATAGATGAAGATAGTCATTGGCATAGCAGCATTATTTATATTAATTGGGTGTTCTGCCGAAATTGAGCGAAAACCTGAACCTGAAGGGTTGATTCCAAAGGATAAAATGGTTGTTGTTGTCCGTGAGATGGTCAAACTCGAATCATTCGTTCAAGCTAAGTATGTGCAAGTCTCAACCTATCATAAAGCGATGGTGAATTCTGGAGATTCACTTCTACTTGCAAATAAGGTAACACGTGAGCAATATGAAGCCTCGATTGACTATTATGGTTCACGACAAACTGATTTACAGGAAATTTACACGGAGGCTCTAGAAGACTTGAACCAAGAGCTAAGTAAATTAGAAATGGAGCGGAATAAATAGTAGTCTAACTAACTCCTTTTCCACTTTTTCATGTATTTCCAGTTTCATGGTTTTCCCTCCTCAAGCCATTCTATTGCCTCAGTAGTTCTTTTGTCTTGTGTTGTATCTGTTTTAGCTTCAGAAATCCATTCAAGATATTCAGTTTTTTGCGAGGGACTAAGGTTCGTATATCCAGAATTTTCTAATGTATTTTGTGTCAACAATTCTCCGAATTTCTGGGGCATGGGGTACTGTTTTTTTTTACGAGGGATCGTTGATTTTATGCTTCTTGCCTTGTTCATTAAGTACCATCCTTCTTGAGTATAGCTAAGAAGAATGTCCTTTCCTGGCAATTGCTCTAGGGAAGGAATCTTTCCAAATTGACCCATGCCAGATTTCTCATTCTATAGTGAAAATATTTTTGGGTCTTTCATTTGCGGAGCGAACGAGAATCCAAAAGTTGCATAATTTTTAAATGACGCCATTGAAGCTAGCATAGACCTTCTGTGAGTGAAATAGGGCATATTCCATTTGAATTCTTCTTTGGCTTAAGGACAACCTTCGTTCATGCATTCTCGCAGATAGGTAAGGATTGGACGTGCAAAATCTTGTTGTGCTGAAATATAGTCGGTGTAATTAGCAAATTTCATAGAGCTTCATTTATTCGCACTTGTAGCCAGCTAGTTCTTCCTTGTTCACCTCTAAGCCAGTCCCAGTAAAATTCTGTTGACAAAGTTGAAATAAGCAATTGCAACTTATGCATACAGGATTACTCTATCTTCTAGGCCAAGAACCTTCAATTGACGAATCGATTCTTCGTTTTCATGATTTGGTTGGGTAGTCAGTTTCTTAGCTTATTCGGAGAGTGCAGCGTTTATATCTGACAAATTCACCTTTTGATAGTCTGCTTTTAATTGTTCTACCTTTTCCTCATCTTTCCAATAGTGATTCACTGCATCAGCATGATGCATCTAACAGTATTCACAATCATTAGCCTTCGAAACAACCAGTGTAATCATCTCGCGTTACACCCTTTTGAGAGGAGATTTCTTAAACATTATCGTCTTATATAAATCCATATGATTTACAATCGATTCAGGGTTCAAGCTTCGAATCATGTGCACGTCAGCAAGCTTTCCTCGAGACTTGATGAGATCATCATAAATTTCTCTTAAATCACCGTCAGACTCTTCTTAGTCAACTACATCAATATATGTCATATTCTAAGTTCTATGATTTTTTACGATCAGGATTGTTTTTGACAAAGCTCGACCAATTTGAGCCTTTAGCTTTGTTATGTTCTCCGATTCCTTTCGAATAATGGTGACACATAGCTGCTGCTAAACCGTCAGTTGCATCCAAATACTTTGGAAGTTCTTTGATTTTAAGAACCTTTTGTAGCATAGCGGCAACTTGTTCTTTTGATGCTGCACCTGATCCCGTAACAGCCTGTTTTATGCGTCTTGGTGTATATTCTTCAAAGGGAAGATCGTGAGAGAGTGCTGCCGCAATTGCGACTCCTTGAGCTCGACCAAGCTTGAGCATGGATTGTACATTTTTCCCGAAAAACGGTGCTTCGATTGCCATTTCGTCTGGCTTAAATTCTCGAATAATACCGTCCAATCGATCGAGAATTCGCTTAAGCTTATCCGCATGCGTGGGTAACTTGTTGAGTTGGATAATTCCAAAATTTAATAGTTCAACTTTTTTTCCTTTTACATGGATTAGTCCGTACCCCATCACTGTAGTTCCTGGGTCAATTCCTAGAATTATTTTATCTTCAACGCTCATAGTGAACTTGGACTACTTACTTGGTTTATCTTTAAAACGAATTCGTTGCTTAAAACTAACAAAAATCGCAAGATTGTTTTCTTTTTACTGAAGTTGACGCTCTTTGCTGGTGTGCTTTATATGCTTTATATGCATTTGAATGGAGTCGCTGATAGAGTTTGGTCAGACTTCAAGTTCGAAAGGCCATTGTTTCTCGTGATTGCTGTTGTACTGGTTTTTCCTAATATAAGGATTGCTTACCTCAAATGGAAGGCTACTCTCAAAGTAATGGAATTGGGCACCGACCAGAACCGAACTATGCAGTCCTTTTTTGCTGGAGTAGTGATGGGGATGGTTACACCCAATATGATGGGAAACTTTATTGGCCGTTTTTACTATTTTGATAAAGAGCAACGATCTACGATCACTATCCTAACCCTTTTTTCAAATTTCGCTCAATTGTTGGCTACACTATTGTTTGGCGTTGTATCTGCTTTAATTTTAGGGGAGATTTATATAGTAGGTGAGGGAACGTATTATATCGCTATCCTCATCGGAGGAACATTGTTGGCGTTCTTGGGGTACTTCTATTCGGATCATGTTTTGAATCTCGCTAAGAAAAAATTAAACATCTATCGCAGTCGAGAGATACTAAAATCCCACCCTAAATATCGCTGGCTCTTAATCGGCTATAGTATGATGCGTTTTGCAATTTTCACATTGCAATTTTCCTTAGTGATGTATTCCTTCGGTGAAAGTTATTCGTGGGAATTGATTTTAGCTATATGGCAGGTTTACATGATCACACTTGTTATTCCCTCGCTTTTCTTTGGCAAGCTTGGTATTAAGGAATTTGTTTCGATTTCAGTACTAGGCGCACTTGGGATGAATGAGTTTTCAATCTTGTTTACATCATTGATAATTTGGTTTGTTAATTCACTAACGCCTGCGTTGGTAGGTTTAATAATCTGTAAGCCGTCCAAAGCATGATAGGAGCAACTATAGTATTTCTTTCAGTATATGTCATCTTCGTTGGTGGGATTGCGTTAGTTGGTTTTCTTTTGAATTCTAAGAAGATTAAAAAGGCTGATAAATCTCAACTGATTTGCGCTGATGATGTCACGGTACTGATTCCATTTAGAGATGAGGAAGAAAGAATAAGTGTACTTCTCGACAGTATTCTGAAATTGGATAAATACCCGAAGGAGATCATTTTTATTGATGACCATTCTACGGATGCAGGTTCTGACTTGATCGCTGAGAAGCTTACAGAAATACCTTATCGAATTCTTAACTCTCCAGAAGGCCAGTCAGGAAAGAAACGAGCGCTGCGCCATGCAACATCAGAGTGCACTTCTAGATACATCCTTACATGGGATGCAGATGTCTATTTTGAATCTGACTATTTCATCAATCTAGAAAAACTTCCGGATGCAGATATGTATCTATTACCAGCAGTCTTAAAGGCTGAAAGCTCTATGGAATATTTGTATGAAATAGACGTAGTTCTTGCTAACGCGCTGAATACAGGTTTAGCTGGATTAACACGGCCAATTATGGCAAGTGGAGCGAATTTCTTCTATAATCGAGAGGTCTTTAATGAGGTCGATGATTTAGATTCCCATAATCATATGGCAAGTGGTGATGATACATACCTGCTTCGTGATTTTAGAAATAATGATAAAGATGTTCGAGTTGCGACAGGCATAGACTGCGCAGTCTTTACAGAAACTCCTAGAACCTTTCGAGAATTCATTGATCAACGTTTACGCTGGGTAGGGAAGACAACTGATATCAAGGATAATCTCGGGACATTCATTGCTATGTCGCAATTCATCCTTGCTATCACATTCTTTGGTCTGCTTGGTGTCTCGGTATATTTAGGTGAATGGAAGATGTTTTCAGTCTTATTCATAGGGAAGGTGATTGCGGATCTAGTATTGTTTTTTCCATTTTTTCTAAAAATGCGGCGTTTACTCACGTGGTCACTAATTCCGATATATGAGATCCTATTTCCTTTTTATTCGCTTCTATTGTTCATCTTGATGTTTACGTACAGCCCTACATGGAAGGGGAGAAGAATCAAGTAGATTTTGGGTCATAAAAAAGCTCCTTAATCACAGATCAAGAAGCTCTTCAAAGTATTGTTTCAACTAGAATGGAAGGTCATCATCATCTGCAGTTTCAGTGCTTGCAGTGTTTGTTGTCTCCGTTGCAGTGTTTAAGTTCATATCTGAAGGTCCAGATTGTGGCATTCCTGCTCCAACCTTTTCGATTCTCCATGCATCCAAAGTGTTGAAGTATTTAACTTCGCCTTGAGGACTAGTCCATTCACGACCACGTAGGTTAAAAGAAACCTCTACATTTTCTCCTTCATTGATTCCATCAAGCATAGAACATTTGTCCTGTACCGATTGGAATAAGATATCTTGAGGGTACATACTCGATGCATCGTTAATTACGAATTCTCTCTTCGCGAATTTCTCTGTTACCTGAACAGTGTCTTTGATTAGTTTAATCGTTCCTGTTAATTTGAACATAGTCTATTTGTTAGTTGTTAGTTGTTGTTTGTTTCTATTATCCGTTATTGAATGAAAGCAAGGTCATCCAGGCTTCCTCCAATTTATTATTACTCAATAAGTTCTTTGCTCTTGCGTGAAGTTCATTTTCCAATTTTGCCGGCTCATCTTCCATTGAAACGAATAAGTCACTTAGCTCAATGAGCTTGTATTCATTCACGTCAGTCTCATTTGGTAGTTCTTCAATACCAGCAAGCTGTCCAAGATCATTTCCAGTCAAGGTCTTGCTATCACGTATGTCTTCCGGCAGCTGATCAAAGCCAATACCCACCGTAGTGATTGGTTTTGTAATCTCAAACATGGAATTTTCGTCTGCCTTGCAATACCAATTACCTCCCATTCTTGAAACCAGCTCTATTTTATGTTGATCGATCATTTGATTGTCGTTTAAAACGGCTTCACTAATGTGAATCTTTTGCACTTCGCAGATTACCAGGTTTCCTGCACCGCCTTCATTGCCAAGTTCTTTGACATCGATCACTTTGCATTCGAATTGAACCGGTGATTCAGCAACACGCTGAGGTTTGATTGTTTCAGAATCGACTGATGTAAAACCAGCTTTTTCAAATTCACTAATCCCCGGGGCAAATGGTGAACTCGCAAGACTCATTTGGTGAACCATGTCGTAATTTACAATGTTGATCACAACTTCTGGTACAGCTTTAATATTATTATAGGTGTCCTTGGTTGTGTTCGTTCTCCCACTTCTAGCAGGTGAAAAAACCATGATAGGTGGGTTAGCACTGAACACATTGAAAAAACTAAATGGCGCAAGATTATCGTTCCCATTTTCATCAATTGTTGATGCAAAAGCAATTGGTCTAGGACCAACAGCACCGAGTAGATAGTGATGCAGTTTTGGAACTGGAATTTCTTTTGGATCAATCGTCAACATAGGGGGCATTTTTTTGCTTGACAAAGGTAAGATGATTTGCAAGGCATTTAAGAAAACTAATTGAAGTTTTATCCACATTTTAGATGAGATGTCAACCAAATAGAATTTTCAAAGTGTTAATCATTCATGAGGACGCTAAAAATTGTTGCTTTTTTCTCAATTTGTATTCGCTTTTTAGAAAAATGTCATATCTTTGCCGTCCCGTTAAGGGGATTTGAAATAGCTCAACGACAAACGTGTCAAAGGAGCAGAAGCGGATGTGGTGAAATTGGTAGACACGCTAGACTTAGGATCTAGTGCCGCGAGGTGTGTGGGTTCGAGTCCCTCCATCCGCACTTAAGATTGAAATGGTATAAGTGATCTTATACCATTTTTTGTTTGTACATAAGTTAAAAGCAAAATGATGAATGTAGTTCGCGAAAACGTTGATGCGTTAAATGCAATTCTAAAAATCACGGTTAAATCCGAAGATTACCAACAGAAAGTTGATGATACTTTGAAAGATTACCGTAAGAAGGTGAATATGCCTGGATTTAGACCTGGTCACGTTCCTAAGGGGTTGATTCAAAAACAATATGGAAAATCTGTATTGATGGACGAATTAAATCGAGTAGTGAACACTTCATTACAGTCTTACCTTACCGAGAATAATGTAGAGATTTTAGGAAATCCTATTCCTAAAGCTGATACTGAGGTGGAAGGTGACTTCAATAAACCAGGTGATTTCGAATTTACTTACCAAATTGGTTTGGCTCCAGAAGTTAAGGTATCACTTTCGAAAAAGAACAAATTCGACTACCTTAAGGTGAAGGTTGATAAAGATTTAATTGATAAGCAAATCGATGATTTACGTCGTCGTTATGGAAAATTAATTTCTAGCGAAGAAGTAAGTGATAATGATTTGATCTTAGCTCAGTTTGTTGAGTTGAATGATGATGAGTCAATTAAGGAAGGAGGAATTCTTCATTCTTCAACTGTCTCAATGGAATTCATTAATGACAAGAAAGTTGTTAAGGCGTTGAAAGGTCAGAAACCAGGTTTTAAAATGATTGTAGACCCTGCAACTGTTTCTCGTGGTGGAAAAGATACTGCTGCAATGCTTGGTATTGAAGAAGCAGCATTAGAAGCTACTTCTGACAAATTCCAATTAACAATTACAGAAGTTAAAGGAATGGAATTAGCTGAGCTAAATGTTGAGTTATTTGATAAACTGTTTGGAGAAGGTGTTGTTGGAGATGAGAAAGCATTGCGTGAGCGTGTAAAAGCTGATCTTGCTGGAATGTTCATCAACGACTCTGATCGTATGCTAACAAGAAGCGTATATGACGATCTATTGGATAAAACAAAGATGGAATTACCTGATGAGTTTTTGAAAAGATGGATTAAGCTTTCAAACGAAAAAGAAATCACGGATGAAGAAATCGAACGTGATTATGAGAACTACGCGAAGAGTCTTAAATGGCAATTGATCCAGGGTAATATCTTTAAAACAAATGATATCAAACTCGAAAACGAGGAGGTAATCAATTATACTAAAGGCTTATTGGTAAATAACTATTCACAATACGGTATGCCGGCACCTGAAGATAAGGAGTTGACTGCATCTGCTGTTGAGTTGTTGAAGAATCAAGAAGAAGCAAATCGAGTTTACGATATGCTTGCTGAACAAAAATTGACTGCTTATTTTAAAGAGTCAGTTAAATTGAATGAAAAAGAAATTAGCTACGATGATTTTGTTGCATTAGCGCAAGGTTAAGAGTTAGTCATTTAGATATTAAAAAAGCCTCGATCGAAAGATCGGGGCTTTTTTAATATCTAAATGACAATGAATTTTTATTGCTTATGTAGGACCGCGTAGGCATTTGTTACATTACCCGACACGCCGTTGTAGTGTGTGTAATTGATCTGAAGGGAGTCTCCATGAAGGATATAGTAACCTTGATTATTGGCTAATGAGCCTCCGATACTTCCGTATATGAGGTATGGTTCGCCGATGGCGTGACCATCTTAATTTTCAATCCGAATCCCATACTTGTCCGATTGTGAATAAAAGCTTCTGATTTATTTATGTGCTCAAAAGAATAATACTATTCGTATTCACCAAGAATATCATCGTGTGGTGCGTCAATCGACTTCTTATTGCACGATCCTATTGTTATTATTATAACTACGATAAAACGAGCGTATGCAAATCTCAATGTTACGGTTAAGTATTAGTGCTAATCTAAGCGTAAACAAATATCAACCGGTTGACCGTAACACAAAAAAAAGCGCTCAGAATTAATTCTGAGCGCTTTGCTATTTCTATAAGACTATCTTATCTAATCACTAACTTCTCCGTGAATGATCCTTTTTCAGTAATAACAGTAACATAATAGATACCTGCCATTAAATCTCCAGTGTTAGCCCCGATTTTGTGCTCTCCAGCAGGATATGTTCCAGAAGCGATGTTTCCAACTTTCTGTCCGTTCATGTTGTAGATTACAATATCTGCTTTGATTTCTTGGCGAAGATCAAGTACAAGTGAGAAATCTCCTTTTACAGGGTTCGGTGCTACTGTGAATCCTGCAAACAGTATATTCTCGTTGATTGAAGCTGCGCTCAATGGAGATTCATCAGCATTCATGATCTCACGTTCTCCAATTGTTGTACTGTAATAATTTACAAATCCAACTATGTTGATTTTAGTTTCATCATAAGTAGCAGGAATAACATATGTAAATGTTTCTGAGTATGTTGATCCTGGTGATACAGTTGAAGGAATTACTCCTGAATTACCATATGCTCCACCTGGATTAGCTCTAAGAACGTGATTGTGAACAAATCCAACAATCGGATCTCCAGCTCCCTCATATGGGTGACCAGCAGTCGTGTTCGTGAAGTTTACTTGATCGTAACCACTACCAGTTCCAGTTACACCGTCTTCTGTGATTTCAAGATTAAAACGCATATCACCTGAGGCATAATCAACGTAATCAGCAGTAACAGTTGCAGTAATTGTTCGAGTTGCAGCGTCATAAGAATGACTAACTCCAACTTCAACAGGAGTATACTTCCCAAGTCTTGAAACAGCATTTGCTTCCCATGCACTGCGTGAATGAGGCTCATCTGCCTCGCCAGGGAATACAAAACGATCTATTAAAGCATTTGGATAAGCTGTTACACCGAAAGCTGATCTAATTCCTTCCGCATACTCCATGTCATCATTATCGTGAACAGTTACACCAATAATTTCTCCAGGGTATGAAGTAAGCATATCTTCAAGAACTACCGCTCCATCAACACACCATCCGCACCATGCACCACTAAACTCCTCAACAACAACAGCTACACTTGAAGCCCCTGTTCCATTCGCAGAAAATACATCTTCACAGATTTGATCATTACAAGTACGCTCATCAGCATTCCCGTTAATGTTGTCTGCCCAAATACAAATTGTGTGATTTGCTCCACCAGCAGGAATATTCCAAGGTGTTGCATGAGAGAATGTTGTAGACGCTCCAGTTGCAATATTCACACCTGTAATGTTGTCAGTAACAGCTGTTCCTCCGTCAATAGAGTAGTTGAGGTCGTACGAAGTAATTGGCGCAGAACCATAGTTAGAGATTTCTCCACTAACAGTGTTGTTTCCAACTGAAACCATTCCACTTAAATCGCTAGCTGTGATAGCTGCGTCAGTTGTGATACCATCCCAGAAGAATGAGTATACAACATCATCATTTCCTGCTGAGCCAACTCCCGGATATGAAAATGATGGCCCTTCTGCCATTGTTCCTGCTGAACCAGCAGCGTTTTCACAACCTACAGTTCCAGTCATTCCTGAAGCATTTCCGTAATTTAATACAATGTCAAAATCACCACATTCATATAATCGAATTGCGGCGTAAAGGAATCCAGTTCCACTCGCTGGTGTTACTGAGTACCATTGGATCACATGAACTCGATTTGGAGCTGTACCATAGTTGAATGATACAACTTCGTCAGGAGATCCAGATCCAGAAATAACCCCTAGGTCATCCCAAAATGCATAAATCGCATTATTAGGTCCACCTGCACTTGGAATTGCAGCATTTGCTGGATCACTGGTGGTTGCCGCCGCATCAAAGGTTATATAACCATTATCACTTGCCTTATAAGACGTCAC
>TARA_Y100000385_G_scaffold277956_1_pt1 | contig 16517 bp, 19 predicted proteins | sample TARA_Y100000385 | Tara Oceans TARA_Y100000385 (sample SAMEA2620980) | marine metagenome | biome: marine biome (ENVO:00000447); feature: surface water layer (ENVO:00002042); material: "saline water (ENVO:00002010), including plankton (ENVO:xxxxxxxx)" | depth 5 m
TTCATCCTGAAGACCTCTATTGGGCCGAATATATTTTCAGTATTTCTTTCTTGGCGTTGTTAGGTGGTATTAGCGCTAAGATTGGAGGGAGTTCAATATTTAAGGCAATTTCACGTGTGATTATTTGGGGGACTATTACGATGGGCCTAAGCGCCTTGATTGGTACTTTGGTTCAAGTTTAGTATTACATTTGCAAATATGCCAACAAGAATAAATAAATACCTGAGCGAGATTGGTCACTGTTCTAGGCGCGGTGCAGATAAATTACTTGAACAAGGCCGCATTACCATCAATGGCATAGTCCCGGAATTGGGTGAAAAAGTGCAACAAGGAGATGTTGTAGCCGTAGATGGGAATATAGTTGGTGACCGCACTGAAAAACATGTCTACATAGCACTTAATAAACCAAGAGGAATCGTTTGTACCACAGACCAAGGAGTAGAAAAAGACAACATTGTTGATTTTGTTGGTCATCCTCAACGGATATTTCCAATAGGCCGGTTAGACAAGCCATCCGAGGGGTTAATTTTAATGACAAGCGACGGTGACATTGTAAATAAAATATTGCGTGCAAGAAATAATCACGAAAAAGAATACGTGGTTAGCGTGGATACACCTATTAATCAAAACTTCATAACTAAAATGCGTAATGGTGTACCCATTTTGGATACGGTAACTCGTGAATGCTATGTGGAGCAGATGGGAGCGCGCAGTTTTCGAATTGTTTTGACCCAAGGTTTAAATAGACAGATACGTCGCATGTGCGAACATTTAGGCTACCGCGTCACTAAACTGAAAAGGGTGCGCATCATGAATATTAACCTAGATCTTCCATTAGGTGATTGGCGTGACTTAAAAAAACACGAACTAAACGAATTGCGACGTTTGTGTGAAACAAGCAGCAAAACAATCAATTAAAATACAATATGAACGTAGATCATATTTTTACAATTGCTAGTTCAATAGCGTTTTTAAGCTGGACAATCTTAGTCATTTATCCCTACAGCTCTAGAGTTCGAAATTTTTTATTGGGAGGTGTAGTCACCTGTTTCTCTGTTATCTATGCCAGTTTATTTTTATGTTATTTTGATCCGGAATCCTTTCAATCGTTTTCTACTCTTTCAGGACTTCTTTCTTTATTCTCAAATAAGGAAGCTGTTTTAGTAGGCTGGATACATTATTTAGCGTTTGATCTACTAACCGGTTTATACATAAGTAAGGATGCTGAAAATAATAAACTTAATCACTGGCTTGTTCGGCCTGTATTCCTTTTTACATTCATGGCTGGTCCTCTTGGATTTTTGTTTTATGTTATCATTCGAACAATAAAAACACGTAAATACCAATTTTAATGTCCATTAGCGCACACGTTCAATTTGTCCCCTTACAGTCTAGAGAACCTTTGTCAATAATTGACAAGGCTATAAATTGTATTAAACATTCTGGATTAGAATATGAAGTGGGGGCCTTTGGCACAAGCATAGAAGGAGAAAGATCAGCAATACAAAAATTAGTTCAGCAACTCCTATCGTTTGACTTTTGCGATGAGTTTTTGCTTAATGTTCAATACCATGTTGGCAACAATCGTTTATTGAACTTAGAAAAGGTATCTAAGTTCAGATAGATACAATTTCTCAAGCCGAATTGCGTAGTATATTTGCAGCCGCTTTGAGCGGAACACTCTAAAACATCATTTATGTCTAAAATTCTGTACACAAAAACAGATGAAGCGCCAGCGCTCGCTACACATAGCTTTTTGCCAATAATAAAGGCATTTACATCAAAGGCAGGTATTGAAGTGGAAACTAGGGATATTTCATTAGCGGGACGACTATTGGCAAACTTTCCGGATTTTTTAGAAGAACATCAACGCGTTGCTGATGCACTTAGCGAATTGGGAGAGTTAGCAAAAACACCCGAGGCCAATATTATTAAGCTACCCAACATTAGCGCCTCCATACCCCAGCTGAAAGCAGCCATAGCAGAATTGCAACAAGCCGGTTTCGCACTTCCCAATTATCCAGAAAACCCCAAAAGCAAGGAGGAAAAATCTATCAAGGCAAAATATGATAAAATTAAAGGGTCTGCAGTAAATCCGGTTCTTCGCGAAGGTAATAGTGATAGACGTGCACCAAAAGCAGTTAAAAACTATGTGCGTAAACACCCTCATTCCATGGGTTCGTGGTCATCAAATAGCCAAGCGCACGTAAGCAGCATGACACAAGGTGATTTCTACGGGTCAGAAGTCAGTACAACTTTGGAGGAAGCTTCAACAGTTAAAATCATTCATACAAATACCAACGGCAAACAAACTGTTCTAAAAGAAGGTATTGATTTGCAGGCGGGAGAAATTATAGACTCTGCAAGGCTTAGCATGAAAGCTTTGAAGTCTTTTTTCGTGGAACAAATTCAGGAAGCCAAGCAGCAAGGGGTTTTGTTCTCACTTCATATGAAAGCCACCATGATGAAGGTAAGCGACCCAATTATTTTTGGTGCTTGTGTTGAAGTCTTCTTTATAGAGGTCTTTGAAAAATTTGCTGATGAATTTGCTCAACTTGATATTGAGGTTAGCAACGGCCTAGGCGATGTATTTTCCAAGATTAAGCATTTAAGTGAAGACAAACGCGCGCAGATTGAGAATGCCTTACAAAAAGCAATAGATGACGGCCCTGACTTAGCAATGGTTAATAGTGAGCGCGGAATTACCAATCTTCATGTTCCATCTGATGTGATTATTGATGCTTCTATGCCTGCTATGATTCGTACTTCAGGTCAAATGTGGGATATAAGCGGGGCTCCAAGAGACGCTAAAGCTGTAATACCAGACCGAAGCTATTCATCCATATATCAGGCCACAATTGATTTCTGTAAAGAAAATGGTGCGCTGGATCCCACCACCATGGGTAGCGTGAGCAACGTAGGGTTAATGGCTCAGAAAGCTGAAGAGTACGGCTCGCATGATAAAACCTTCCAGATGATGGAAGCAGGAAAAGTTGACATAGTCTCCAATGGTATAGTATTGCTTTCTCAAGATGTGGAAGCCAATGATATCTTTCGAATGTGTCAAGTCAAAGATGCACCTATTAAGGATTGGGTTGGATTAGCTGTTCGCAGAGCTCGAGCTACCCAATCACCAGCAGTATTCTGGTTAGATGAGAATCGGGCACATGATGCGCAGCTTATTAAAAAAGTTGGAGCTTTTCTCCCTGAGCACGATCTAAAAGGGTTGGATGTTTTTATCATGTCACCCGAAAAGGCTACAACCTTTAGCTTGGAAAGAATCGTTCAAGGGGAAGACACTATTTCAGTTACAGGAAATGTTCTTCGAGATTATTTAACAGACTTATTTCCAATATTGGAAGTGGGTACATCTGCTAAGATGCTCAGCATTGTCCCTCTAATGAACGGCGGAGGTCTCTTTGAAACTGGAGCAGGTGGATCTGCACCTAAGCATGTTCAACAATTAACTTCTGAAAATTACCTGCGTTGGGATTCTCTTGGGGAATTTCTAGCGCTTGGAGTAAGTTTAGAGCATTTTGCAGAAAAGGATGGTAATGAAAAAGCTGCTATTCTTTCAAATACCTTGGATGAAGCAACTTCAAAGTTTTTGGACAATGATAAGAGTCCAACAAGGCGTTTAGGTGGAATTGACAATAGAGGCTCACACTTTTATTTGGCGTTGTATTGGGCGCAGGAATTAGCATCTCAAAAAAGTAATACAGTACTAAGTGACATTTTTAAACCACTTGCAGAACACCTAAGTTCGAATGAAACTAAAATTGTTGAGGAATTAATTAGTGTTCAGGGAAAAACAGTGGATGTTGGTGGATACTATTTTACAGATGATAACAAGTCAGAAAGGATAATGAGGCCGTCATCCACATTAAATGAAGCCATAGATAATTTCTAAACCAATATTTATTTGCGGCCAAAGGCATAAATTAATGGAATATGGAGACGCTTTGACCAACTCTGTTCGTCGTGGGCAGCTCCCAAGAATTCCCGTGTAACCCAATTTTCGGCGTAGTTAAATCCGTTATCTGTAAGCAGCACATCCATTTTTTTTTGGATCGGTCCGTACATAGAGTCTAGTGTTTCTGTACCGTAGTCAAAATATATCTTACCGACTCTATCTGGTTGTATGTACTCCTTTATGTAGGATGCAAATACTTGCGGAATTTGGTTATTTTCCGAAAAGCCTCCAGGCCAATGTGTGCTCAAGCATAAAGATGTGCCGAAAATATCCGGGTATTCACCAATAGCGTACAAACTCATTAATCCCCCCATAGAACTGCCCATGATAGCGTTATGAATAGCTGAGTCTTTTACATGGAAACTTGAATCTATAAATGGCTTGACCTCCTCCACCACGTATTTAAGATAGTTATCACTGTTAATAGCGTAATTTAAATCCAAGTTGTGTTGATACGCAATATTAGAAAATAACGAATCTGCAAATACACTATTCAGATTTGTTGCCGGGTTTTGGGGGAAATATTCAAAACTTCTGCGCATTCCACCATTATATAATCCAACTACTATGGTGGGCAATATGTATTGCTCATTAATTAAACTATCTACAATCTCATCTACACACCATTCTTGACCATTCCATGTATTATTTGAGTCAAAAAGCATTTGGCCATCAAATATGTATAGGACATTATGTTTTTTGCCTTCATCATATGAAGATGGCAACCAAATATCTAATGACCTATCTTCAATGTAATCACTTTGCAAGTGAGTTCTAATTAATGTCCCGGAGGCTATACCACTGATCGTATCGAGTCGAGACTCTTGGACAGAACTTGATTTCTCCTGAGTGGAAATCGAACATGATGCTAGTGAAAGTGCTGAAAAAATAATAGAAAATAACCTCATTTTGACAATGAGAGAATAAGCGTTTCCATAGGCCCTACTTCTAATACACCTGTACCTAATTGGATATGTTCTCCTGTTATTAAATTTTCAGCAGATTTTGATTCATGTAATCCCTCACTAAATCGGACCAATTCTATACTTTTTCCATTACTGTTGCGGTTTGCAACTACCATAACTCGTTCTTGCTCAAATGATCTAAAGTAAACATAGACCTCGTTTTCAGGGATATAATGCAGTAATTCGCCTGAATTCAATGCCATACTATTCTTGCGAAGATGTGCAAGTTTTTTAAACCACTCCAATCCTTCAAGTTGCTGGGTGCTCAATCCGTTGCCGCTGAACGCGTTGATTTTATCACTAGGCCAACCGCCTGGGAAATCAGAGCGTATAATTCCGTGATCAGATGACTCCTTATTAGACATAAGTATTTCTGTACCATAAAAAACCTGCAGAGTTCCCCGCATGGTAAAGTAAATGCTCATAGCCATTTTCCAGAGGTCAAAGTCTTCATCTAACTGCGTATAAATGCGGCTCATATCATGATTGTCCGGAAAGATCATAATATTATTGAGATTACCATACATGTAATCATTAGCCAAGCTCTCGTAGATCTTTACCATGCTGCTTCTCCAAGCTGTTTCTCCCTTTAATCCTTCTGTTACTGCGGACTGAAGCGGAAAATCCATGATGCTAGGCAAATAGCTGTCATAATCATCTCCACGAATAACATTGCTTTGCCAATAGCTGATTAAAGAAGGGTCACTTACCCATTCCTCCCCTACAATATTAAAATTAGGGTATTCAGTAAGTATTCCTTTGGTCCAATCTGCTAGAAATTGCTTGTCAGGATAGGACCATGTGTCCATTCGAATACCGTATAAGTCTGCATATTCAATCCACCAGATAGAATTTTGAATGAGATATTTAGCCAATTTAGGTTGGCGTTGATTCAAATCCGGCATGGTAGATACAAACCATCCATCGTGAAAAACTTTCTGATCAATCGCTGCAGAATGTGGATCAAACCTGCTCACTTTCATGTGATTAGTTGGTGTGAATTCTTCCCACTGATTCAACCAGTCTCCACTAGGTAGATTCGCAATCCAAGGATGATAGCTGCCAATATGATTCGCTACTTGGTCCATAATAATTCCTATTCCCATTTGTTTTGCACGAGAGGATAATTGCTGATACTCCTCGTTAGAACCGTATCGGGCATCCACTTTATATAAGTCAGTCATGGCGTAGCCATGATAACTATATTCTGGCATGTTATTCTCCAAGACAGGATTTAACCAAAGTGCGGTCATTCCGATATCCTTAAAATACTCTAAGTGTTTTTCTATACCTTCTAGGTCACCTCCATGCCTGCCCCCTTTTAATATCCGATTGGTTGTTTCAAGCATTCCTTTCACATTATCATTTGCTGAATTTCCATTGCAGAACCTATCAGGCATGAGTAAATAGATATTGTCTGCTGAAGAGAAACTCTTACGTTCTGAACTTTGAGGTCTGCGCTCTTGAATCTCTAATAATAAAGAACCTACTCTTTTACCTTTGATATTGGTAAATGTTAATTTATGCTGACCTACCAAAATATCAGATGGTATATGAATAGTTACAAAAAGATAATCAGGGCTAGTTAGGGATTCAGACTTTATAACATGGAGTGTCTTTGACTGTGCTTTTAATTGATCAATTCCCGAACCGTAGACCATAAATTCTACGGTATCCAACGTCATTCCCTTCCACCAACTAGGCGGTTCAATTTTTTCCAATTTCTGGGCGTTTAGCCCCAAAGAAAATAGTAAAATAGACAGAGTAGAGTAAAGCTTCATTTTGTAGACAATGTGATTGGTGTTAAAAGTACAACTTCAAGGATTTTTTACCTCCTATTTGTTAAAGAGCCCTTAGTTTTGCACAAAAGATGAGCAAATGCCAAAATTGAAACTACAACAAGAAGTATTAGACCTGTTAGGTTCTATGGATTTACTTCCTTTCAATACGGCTCAAATAAAGGTGACGAGCGCGTACAAAAGCGGGCAAAACCATTGGTTACAGCTCAATAGCTTAGATGTAGCTCGTCCTGCAATAGTTGCGTCTACCATTCACACTTTGAAATCAAGTTATGATGATGTAGCACGGTGCCTCATTCTTGTTCCAGATTCGGAAATCGCTGATCATTATCTTGAACTTTTTAATCAGTTAGGTAAACACACGGACTTACGCGTATGGACCGCCTATCAAGGTCCAAAAATATTGGATCAAAAAGAAAACATCTATTTTGGCGCAGATGTAGTTATTGCTACACCCAAAAGACTAAACGAACTTTTAAATATTGAAGGATTCAATAGTGCCGCAGTTCAGACCTTAGTTTTAGACTCTGCTAATCAATTACTTAAAGTTGGTGCTATTAGCTTTACGCAGCGAATTAGCGACAGTATTCCTAACAAACAGAAAGTGAGCATTTCAATCATAGGAGGCAAAGGCGTTGACGTGTATATGGATAAATTTGCTTATCCTTTCACTTCAGAAACATTTGAATAAATCGCAGCGTTAGGCTCTCTATCATCTGGCCAGAACCCACTATCTGAAGCAGGAAATTTTTCATTTAAGCCAACAAGGCTTTTATTCCACCATTCTATAGCATCATTGCACAAGGCAATTCCGTCTTTGCCATAAAGAGGTGTCTGTCTTACTTCTACATAAGCATTCACTCTTTTTAATTGACATACTTCCCATAAGTGTTGAGCAAATGAAACTCCTGGAGGGAAGCCAGTTTTAGCATTATCAAAATGTAAGCTCCATTGATACAATTTAAAGCCATTCTTTGCTGCCTCATGGAACATACCTGGTCGAACTGGCATAAGCAAAGGACCTTCCCACGAAGTGCCTTCGGGAAACAATACAACCGTATTTCCATTTTTCACAGCTTCAGTAATTACTGCTTTTGTTTTGGAACGACTCGTCTTACTTTCTCTTTTTACCCAAATTACACCTAATGCTCTTCCTGCCCACCCAATTAAAGGCCATGACCGCACTTCTACTTTTCCCACTATGGTGAAAAACTTTTTAGTTGGGATGAAAAGAACATCTAAATAAGATCTGTGGTTGGCAATAATCAAACCTGGACCTATAGTCTCAAACATATTACCATGAACTCTTATTCCAACAACCCAAAGTAATAATCCCTTAAAGCTCATATAGATGCGGTGCGAATTCCTTGGAGTGGTAAAAGGTGCGCTTATTACAAGTAAGCCTATACCACCTATTAAAATGGCAAACACGCAAGTAATTCTTAAAACGGCTCGTACTTTTCTCATGATTTAAAGATGAGTTAAAAATAGGCAATACTTCACTATCGTCATTTCGACTCACGACACAAAACCTAGTAGTTGGGTTACTCTAATAAATAATCCGGGCTAAAAAGTCTCAGATATGAATTTAGAAATTCCATCGGTCCTTGAATGTATCCTTCACGTCTACGCTGATTTTCCATCTAAATCCAGACAAAACATCAGTGGGTTGAAATAAATAATGTATTCCAAAGCGCATTGGAGCATCCCATAATTTGACCTTCCGTTCTAATCCTACATATGATTCAAAATGATTTATGTTTTCTAATGGGACTGAAAGAAAGGAAGCACCGATTGAAGAACCTAAAGAAAGTCTTTTTATCAAAGGTATTTTACCTAAAATAAATCCGTCGAAGTGATGGATTATAGAACCCGAAAAGTACGCACTTGGAGACGCAAACGTATTAGGCAGAGACTGATACGTATATAAAGGATGTGTAAACAAGAAAAAGTCGCCTCCTCTAAACCACTTATACTCTATAAATCTAACAGACGCCGGGTCGTTCAAAAATCCGCCGGAACTAAACCTGTAAAAAGCCTCGCCTAGCTCCCCTAGTCGAAGCATATCATCCACCACAAATTCATACTTAGAATACCTTACATCGCTGCCTAAGAACTGTGGAATTCCCTGTTTAAAAATCAATCTAAAATCTGGCCATTTGCTTGAAAGAGGAATTTTCTGTCTTCCTTTTAAATAGTATCTCTGAAACGGACGAATCAAAATCTCTATACCTAACTGTGAAACAGTGTATGCTTCAAATTGAGCTGGCTCATTTCTCGTTCCAAATAAATCATTTGACCACTGAGCAAATTGCAAGTCTTCTATGCTCTCTCTATTGCTACATTCAAGACCTAACCTTGTGTAAAACCCATTAAACCATTCATACCTGTGGTACATTTCGAAGGTTTTCTTTCTAACGAAATTTGAACGTGCAAAAACACCGGCTAAATCTACACTTTGTGTAATAGGATCGTAAACATCACCTACTTTCATAGAAACGGAGCCATTGTGAAGTGGTGCATAAATAAAATCTAAACCTAAAGAGCCCTTCAAATCATTATTCAAAAACCCATAATTTGCTCCTAATGAACAACTAAGACTTTGGTAATTAGAATACCTTTTGGTTGCTCTAAGCGCAGGCACCCAGCGTGTACCACCAATTCCAACTAAATTCCACTGACCAATAAGTGGACTGTAATAAAAAGAGGTTCCCTTACTTCTTTTTCTGTATCCTATTCCTGTAACCAAGGGCTCATACCAATGAAACTTATTGTATTCAGCATCTGCACTATCCAAATATTCATCAGAATTCAAAAAACGAATCAAGCTATCTTGTTTTTTAGTCCAAGCGTCAATTATTTCATCTTTTGGTCGGTACTGCTGCCAATAGTTTGGGTCGGATTCTACATCTTCTGGTATAAATGCTACCAGCATTGGATTCTTTTTTTTCGGCCTTTGTGAGGTATTTAGAGCCAGAACTTCCTGAGTGTAAGACATATTATCAAAATCCCAATTGAGTTTAGAAGTATAAAAAGGACCTTTGACATTGAAGTCTTGCTTAATCCTAATATATTCATATTCAGCATCAATGGATACAATGCGATAGTCATCCCCAGTTAGAATCATACTACCACTCCACCCCTTTCCAGCTCTAGGTTTAAAGGAAATTGTATAAGTATGCCCGGTTTCACTTTGTCGCTCATTTTCAAGACGGAATGTTGTTCTATAAAATGAACCTGATGTGAACAGACCAGGCAATGAAGCAGCACTTATAAGATTGTTATCTGTTTTTTCTAGCGGCGTCCAGTTGGAGTTTTCCCATTTTACTAATGGGAATTCATCAAAAGTTCCTTTTGGTATTTTTTCATTAAAATCAAAATCAGTATTGAGATTAAATTGCGAAGAAACCTCCACAGAGCTACCAAAATCCGCTCTTCTTTCCGTATAGTCCTTGAACGCCTCTACCTCTTGGTAAATAGACGAATTAGAGTAATAAACTGTTGCTACCTGCTCAAATGATAATTCAGTATCTCCTACTTTTTGTGCAGCATAAAACTTAATATTTTCTGGCTGAATCTTCCCGTATTGTTTATAGGATTTTATTGCGTTTCGTATAATGGCTACAGCAGGATCTTCATTGTAAACTACAGTCACGGGATTGAGCATTGTTGACGTATCCGTTTGACTCAACAATTGTTGAGGCAAAACGAATAGAGAAAAGAAAAGAACAAAAGTTATAAATCGGAGCATGCCCAAATGTAGAGCGAAAAAACTCGTACTAAATTTAAGGAGCTGTTAATATCAAGATTATAAGGCGATTTTTTAAGTTACCCCCTTTTTCTCGGCGTTATAGTTACTAATTGGTAGTCAAAAAAAAGAAATACCTGATTCTAATGGAATAAGCATTAGGTATGAATTAAAACTTATTAAATATCGATGTTCATAACTGAATACAAAAACCTCTAATCAAAACTACTTGTTGAAGTAACTTATAGACGTGTTAATTAAACTTAATAGTTATGAAACCTATTTGTAGTATTAACCAAGCCATTAAAGATTTCAAAGGTGACCTGGAACGTATTTATGATTTTTGTAAAATGCGTGGAATAATGATAAGTCGCAGAGCATTAGAAGCGCGTATCAAGTCACACTAAAAAAAAGCAACCCAATGGGTTGCTTTTTTTAGCTTTAACTAGAGAATTTAACGCTGAATGAAACACATATTATATTTTTGCTTTTTGGCTATTTTAGCCTCTTGTGCAAGTCCGAATAGATCAATCTATGACACCGCTAATTCAATGTATGGCAGTTCGTGGACTTACTTAGGAACAATAACTGTATATCCAGACGTTATTTATAGTGACACGATTAAGGCTGCAGAACAAACTCGGGAAGTTGTGCTTCACGATGGTTTAATTTCCTACGAAAAAATGATGTTTAAAGCCAAAGAAATCTTTGGTGATACTGTTACCATAGCAAATATTAGAATTTACTCTGAGGAGTTTAAGACCAAATGGTTTGGAAGAAACAGTGATGTACAGGCGTTAGTAGATGTTATCTACGTAACCAAATAGATCAATTCATTAAGTATTTCAAATTTGAATGGTAGGCTTTTTCAATTTCAATGAGTTTGAGACGGCTATCAAGTACAAAATCTAAATAGGTCCTCACCCTTTCGTAGTTGTACTCAAAAGTTTTATTGTCAAAAAGTCTCAACTCATAGCGCTTCTTTTCAATCAAATCTAAAATTTTTCGGGACTGCTCTCCCACTTTTGAGAGATAAGAAATTATACTATTTTGAATGGCCATTTCATCAAAAGCAAGACTTTTAAAATGCAACAATTCGTCAACTTGATGGTTATTCCCAATTGAGTGATCTTGACTGATAGTAAAGTAATAGATGAGCTTGTCAAATGAACTCTCAGTTTTTTTTCTATGAATCAAGAGTATGCTCTCTTCTTCATAAAAAATAGGGTTCTGATAGTTGACAATAGAAATCATTCGTTGAAAATATGGATAAATAATGCGGTCAAATAAAGATTTCGAGAAAAATTTATCTCACAATAATTTAGAACGACTAATACGCGATGGCGAGCACCATCAGCAAGATTTCAAGTATAAAATTACCGACAGTCGCAAGATAGCTAGAACCTTAAGTGCATTTTCTAATACCAACGGCGGAAGATTATTAATCGGAGTTAAAGACAACGGCCAAATTGCTGGAGTAAAGGATGAAGACGATATCTACATGATTGAAAGTGCATCTCAACTTTTTTTACATCCACCAATTGATGTCACCATTGAAGCACACAGCATTAATGGTAAAGTGATTTGGGAAATATCAGTAGCTGAGGGCAAGGAAAAACCCTATGCTGTAGAAGAAAAGTCAGGTATGCGCGCCTACTACCGTGACATGGACGAAAACTTTGTTGCAAATGCGGTTCTGATTCAAATATGGAGACAGGAACAAGCGAGCTCTAGTAAACGTCCGATTGAGTTTAGCGACAATGAACGAAAGCTGATTGATTATTTGAAAGTTTATCCAAATGTTAGTGTTAGTAAGGCATCTAAAGTAATGGGAATAAGAAGATGGACAGCGGTGGAAACGCTCGCACGATTAATTAGATGGGAGGTGATTAATTGGCGCCAAGAAAAAAATGAGTTTCACTACTTTTTAGATTAAAGAAAACGCTGAGGGTTGGGAATCGTTCTCAATGCCCATTTTATTTTTGTATTCAATGCATCTTCTTCATCTAATCCTCTAGAAATACCTGCTTCCTCCATTCCAAGGGTAAGATGATGCAAAACAATACCGCAACTTACACTTACATTAAAACTTTCAACAAAGCCATTCATTGGAATATAAATGGTCTTATCCGCTAATTGAACCAATTCATCTGAAGCTCCCTCTTGTTCATTTCCAAAACAAATCGTAGCAGGTATGGTAGGATCAATTTGTGACAGAGGCACTGCAGTATTATCCAAAGTAGTGACATATAATTTGCGTCCAGTCGCTTTAAGTGAAGACACCCATTGGACTATTCCACCGTCATCATAAGTATTAAAGAAATTGGACTCAAGCCATTTTTCCGCACTCTTACTTATACTGGATCTTATATTAAATCGCTCATTCTTATCATAAATATCTACTCGTTGTATACCGAATGCGTCAGCAGTGCGCATGAGTGCCGAGGCATTTTGTGATTTAATCATATCCTCGAGAGCGAGAGAAAAATGTCGAGTTCGCTTTTTGACTTTATCATCGAAAAGTTGACGCTTACTTAATGAAAGGTCTTTACGCAATTCACTGTAAAAGTTTTGTTTTTCTTCAAACGTCGCCAATTTCCAATTAACTCTATTCATTTCTTTGTTTCTTTGCGTGATTCAAAAGTAGTCACATGTTAAGTAAAATTATAAGAATCGCTTTTTCGCTTGCCCTATTCAGTTGGTCGATATACAATTTTATTGACGGTGAAATTGGAAATGGAATCGCACTACTTCTTCCCACAGCGTTGGTTGTATTCTCGTACTTCAGAAATGAACGCATTTTGTGGTCTCTCTATCACATGCGAAAGCAGAACTTAGAAAAGGCAGAAAAAGCATTACAAGGAATAAAGAATCCAGAAAAAAGTTTGATTAAAACTCAGTTAGCTTACTACTTTCTTCTTATGGGAATGATTGAGTCACAACGCAAAGTAGGCAAGGCTGAAACCTTACTAAAGAAAGCCCTGAACACCGGGCTTAGAATGAATCAAGATAAGGCATTAGCGAAATTAAATCTTGCAGGAATTGCGCTTTCAAAGCGACGTAAAAAAGAGGCACAGATTCTTCTTACTGATGTAAAACGATTAGATTCCAAAGGTGTTCTTGCAGAGCAGACCAAGTACATCAAACAACAAATGAAAAAAATCTAATTTCAGATTATTGCAAATTGGTTGAACCTAGGTTTTACCATTGTGTTATGGGATCATATTGTAACTATATGTATACCCTAGAACGTACTCAGCGAATTCCCATCTCTCTAGAAGAAGCCTGGCAATTCTTTCAAAACCCAAAAAACCTTTCGAAAATAACTCCACCTGAGATGGGTTTTGATATACTCAGTAAGGTGCCCGAACAAATGTATTCTGGACTGTTCATACATTATAAAGTGAGTCCTTTATTGGGCATAAACGTGAATTGGACTACAGAGATAACACACGTTAATAAACCTCACTATTTTGTGGATGAACAGCGTGTAGGCCCATATAAAATATGGCATCACGAGCATCATTTCAAAGAAATTAAGGGCGGTGTTGAAATATTAGACCGGGTAAACTATTCTTTGCCACTTGGGCTATTGGGAAAAATAGTTCATCCATTTATTGTTGAAAAGAAACTTAATCAGATTTTTGAGCACCGCATCAAGGTTGTTGAAGAAATCTTTGGCAGATGGAACGACTAATAGCCGGCATAGACTACGGCAGTAAAAATTCAGGATTTACTTGTGCATCTCTCTTAAAACAAGGGAAGGTTTTTATCTATCAAGCCGAAAAAAACAAAGATGCCGATCAAAGCTTGAAGGATTTCCTAGTAAGATATAAGCCAGATGTTATAGGTATTGATGCACCGTTATCTTTGCCAGGAGTGCTAAGGGGGTTAAAAAGATTCACAAACTATCATTTTAGACAAGCAGATATTGAAGCAAAGGCAATGAGTCCAATGTTTCTTGGTGGCCTTACTGCACGTGCAATTGAAATAGCCACTTGGTTCAATAGCGCATGGGGAACTCAAGTAATTGAAGTATACCCCAAGTTAGTTTCTCAAGAACTCTTATTGGATACAAAGCGTTATAAGCGAGAGGAGGATTACTTACCTGCAGCTGTTCGATTACTCAAAAACGCTGTTAAATGGGATTTAAGCGACTCAAAAATAGAGAACTGGCATCAATTTGATTCGCTTTTAGCATTGTACGCTACTGAACGATTTTCAAATAATATAGCCCAATCTCTAGGTAATAAACAAGAAGGATTAATTTACTTTTAACGCATGGCAGAAGGAAAGCGCACGTTTAACCCAATTGACCCTGATAAAATTGCAGAAGATGCTAATCTTTTACCCTATGGTTCTTCTGTAAGTGCTCCAGCATTTAAAGCGGTAGAGACTCTGAAGAACAAATCTTTGGACGTGAATGCCATGGAAATGCAGACTGATATGCAACTTGACCAAATCAAGGAGCAAATTGAACTTTTGGCTGCTCAAGCTACAAAAATACAGATGCGTAAAGAATTGAGCGCTAATATTTACAATGCAGAAATGGGGTTTAAACCTGAAATAAACCACAACTATTTCTTGTATAAACGTGATAATGGTTCAAACGTACTGAGTATGATTGCTCCCTCCGAATGGAGAAATTGTCCTTACGAATTCATGAATAAAGTACTCTTGCTAGCGGATCACACCTGGGATTTAGTTGACTAATGCTGCATTATTTAGATCATATTGAAAATATAGATGCACCTGCATTGGTATTGTTGCACGGGTATGGATCGAACATGCATGATTTATATAGCTTGAAAGCTTATTTGCCTCCAGTGAATATAATTTGTTTGCAGGCTCCTAAGGTTCTAGAAAATGAAGCGTTCGCTTGGTATGACATTAATTGGGACAATGGTGCCAAAATCATTGATTCTGCAGAGGTAGCTTCAGCTGCTATTGAGGTTCAAAACGCAATTTTATCATGGATAGACTCGCACAAAATAAGAGGGAAATTGCTGATTGGTGGCTTCTCGCAAGGGGCTATTTTAAGTCTTGCAATTTTAAAAAGCGCCTTCAAAGCTGATGGATATGTAATCATGAGCGGATACATGCTACCTGAATGGAGAGATGAATATTTAGAAATTGACATTCCTGTTCTTCAAACACATGGCACAATGGACCAAGTTATTCCTTTTGACTGGGCAAAAAGCGGTACGGAATTGATCAGAGGAAATCATTTCAAATTTAAATCATATCCAATGGCGCATAATCTAAATGGAGATTGTATTCAGGATGTTAGCGAATTTTTAGAGCAGTTTTAAATTACAATTTGCTTAATTCCTGCGCTATTTTTTTAGAAGAATTGCCCGTTCCATAACCATTCCAGGAAAAATCAAAATCTGTATTTAACATTTGAGAAAGAATCTCATTGAGGTTAGTCTTACCAATATGATGCAGTTTATTGCAACCAATTTGTATGAGCTCTACCCATTCTGTTTGTTCACGCAACGTAATGCATGGTTTTTTACTGAAATACGCTTCTTTTTGAAGTCCTCCACTATCTGTTAAAACAATTTTACATTTTTTTAAAAGCCAAAGCATTTGTAAATAACCAACCGGAGGAGAAGTATATATATTTAATTTTAGGTCAAATTCCTCAAGCTTTTTACTCGTTGCCGGATGCAGGGGCATCCACAGCGGAATGCAGTTGATATGTATATCGTTGAGCTCGTCAACCAATTGACTCAATCTTTGCTTATTGTATATATTTTCGAACCGATGTGCAGTAACTAAACCAAAATCATAATCGAATAATTCCTTAGATCCCATTTCAGGAATCCAATACGATCTTGATTGAAATTGTATAAGTGCATCAAACATGACATCACCTATTTCGAGTATTGTACAATCGTAATTATTAAATCCTTCCTTTTTTAAATTTTCTACCGCCTTTGAACTCGGCGTAAAAAGAATAGATGACATTCGATCAGTCAAAATTCTATTCATTTCTTCAGGCATCTCAAGATTAAAAGAACGCAAAC
>TARA_Y100000385_G_scaffold289857_1_pt1 | contig 16494 bp, 16 predicted proteins | sample TARA_Y100000385 | Tara Oceans TARA_Y100000385 (sample SAMEA2620980) | marine metagenome | biome: marine biome (ENVO:00000447); feature: surface water layer (ENVO:00002042); material: "saline water (ENVO:00002010), including plankton (ENVO:xxxxxxxx)" | depth 5 m
AATGACTCTAGTCACAATATCATCAATTCGTTGAATTGGATGATCATTCAGCTCCCAGCTTTCCTTGACATCGCACCATACGCAACCGACGTCGCACCCAGCAATCCTTATGAAATATGCAGCTCGCCCACTATGGTATCCTTCCCCTTGAATGGTATAGAAGTACTCCATTATGGGTAATTCCTTAGCGCTGTTTACATCTTCAACTTTCATTGAAGTAAAGATAGAGGAATTCTCAACTTTTTAGTTCAAGTTGGGCCCAAATTCTAAACTGATATTGTTTGAAATCTTGATTTCGTTAATTCTTTAGATGCTAACTTTATCTCTCGTAACGAATACGAAGTAGTTTTGATACAGGTTTCAAATAAAGAAAGTCGAAATTAACGCACTTTTAGAGTCGGATCAATTTGCGTTTGCATAGCCCCAGTTAGCATTGAGTCTTTTATATTCAAGCATGAAACGAACCAAATTTCGTTGTGATTTTGTGTAGTCACGCGAGTTATTGCATGATGTGATTTTCTTAAAAGAATCCTGAATTAGTTCAAGAATATTTGAATCAAGAAGGGATACAGAAGTCGCAGTATCAAAGCTGTAGTTTTCATAAACATCAATAATACGTTCCCGATCTATCACCTCTTTTGGCGTAGGTTTAAGCTTGTGATGTAGTTCATCAAGGAATGGTAATAATTTGGCACTTAAGTCTATAAAGCGCTTCATTATAAGTAATACTTCATTTACACTATGGATTTGTTGTACCGTCATATACTAGGCTTTGTGTTCTATTAGATAGACGATTTTTAGATGAAGTAAGTTGGAAAATTACTTTTCTAATGAACAAAGTACCATGATTATCGAATATAGTCTAGCTAGCCATGAATGAACAGTTTCACTATATTTGCTAAGAATTACAAAACAGAATTATGAAAAGAATACTACTTATATCAATTGTAACACTATCGACTGGAGCTATTTTTGCCCAAGGACAAATCGGAAACTCAGACATGGAGAACTGGGAATCTGTTGCTTCGGATTTCGAACCAGTTAACTGGAATAGCTTTTTAACGGCTCAAGGAGGATTGTCTGGATTTGCAGCAAATCAGATCGAAGAATCAACAACAGAGATACGCCCAGGAAGTGCGGGTACTAAAAGTGCGCGTATTTGGACTAGAGATGCTGGGTTTGGAGTAAAGGCAAATGGTAATATGACCGTGGGAATTATTAACATGGGAAGCATAACGCCTTCTGATAATTCGAATCACAACTTATCGCTTACAGCTGATAGTGATTTTTCAGAAACGCTTACAGACACTCCTGATTCGATCGTGTTTTGGGCAAAGTATACAGCGGCTGATGGTGGGTCACAGGCTAGAATGAAAGCTACTCTTCATGATAATTTTGATTACACAGATCCTGAAACTGGAACTTCTGCCGATCATATTGTCGCAACAGCAGAACTAAATTACTCTCAAACTAATGGATGGGAAAGAATGGCGGTTGCTTTTGATTACAGCGGCCCTGCTAGTGCAAACACTCATATCCTTGTGACATTCGCATCTAATTCAATGCCTGGCGGCGGAGATGTTAATGATGAAGTCTTCCTTGATGATATTGAATTAATCTATAATTCGGGAGGAGTATCGGAGCTTCAAGAAGAGTTTTCGGTAGCAATGGATAATGCTCAAGGTGTTATCAATGTACTGACTGAGAAGTCATTATCTGGGACTTATGCTGTTTATTCAACAGGAGGAGAAATTATGAAACGAGGTGATTTAGAAACTTCTATACCATTCGATGCTCAGTCTGGAATGTATTTCGTTCGTATTAATTCTGGAGGAAAATCACATACTTTTGAGATTTACAAGAAGTAATCGATCCTATTAATCGAAATCGTTATTTTTGGGCTGATTCAATTCACTAAATTGTTTTGAATCAGCCCTTTTTTTGTGCCTATGAAGTTTACATTCTGCATACTAGTATTTATTCTTTCGTCAATAGCCTTCGGTCAAACAGGTGACGAAGGTGAATTAACTGGAATAGTTCGAGATGAGTCAGGAGAAACGATTCCTGGAGCGGCTATCGTCTACAAGAAAGATGTTACCCGAGGAGCATTTTCTGATGTTTATGGAATCTATAAGTTGTCAATCCCAGCCGGCGAAGCTAGATTGATCTGTAGGTTTTCAGATATGATTACTGATACTTTTATTGTGACTATACTTCCTAATCATACTGTTACCCACGATATAGTCATGAAAGACTTTGTGCTCGAAGTGGATGATGTAGAGATTCGTGTAGGAAAGTTTGATAAGGCACTTGAAGATCAGACAGTTTCGATGGAAATTATCAGGCCAGAACTAATTGAAAACAAGAATACACGAAGTATTGAGACGGCTTTGGATCAAACTCCTGGTCTGAATATTTTAGATGGAGAACCACAGATTAGAGGAGGTAGTGGGTTTACATTTGGTGTTGGTTCTAAGGTTGCTGTGATTGTTGATGATATGCCAATGCTCTCTGGTGATGCCGGTAGGCCTGAATGGGGATTTATTCCTGTCGAAAACATTCATCAAATAGAGGTGACAAAAGGAGCGGCGTCTGTTTTGTCAGGTAGCTCAGCTTTATCTGGTGCGATTCATATCAGAACAGCTTATCCAAAGCTAAAACCCAAGACGAAGGTTAATGTTTATTCTGGATTCTATTCAAAGCCGAGTATAGAAGGCTCTGACTGGTGGTCTGGGACACCTCTGATTTCAGGTGCAAATTTTCTTCATTCGCGAAGAATTAAAAACCTAGATCTAGTTCTTGGTGGAAATGTGAACTATGATCATGGCTACATCGGGCCTCCTTTAACGGATAGCTTGGTCGTGGAAGATACACTTAGTAATTTCACAGAGGAACAAATGGCTTCTAAGCGAGTGCGAATCAACTTCAACATTCGCTATAGATCAAAAAAGTTCAAGGGATTAAATTACGGTGTTAATGGTAACGCAATGTATGCTCAGTCTAATTTATCATTTGCATGGCTGAATGATTCATCTGGATTATATCAGTCGTATCCAGGAGCGGTGTTCTTGCAGAATCAAACAATATTTCATATCGATCCTTTCTTGAACTTTTTTACTCAAACGGACGGTAAGCATCATTTTAGAATGCGCTACTTGTATGCGAATAATGAAATGACCGCTGGGCAATCAAATCAATCTACTACTACCTATGGAGATTATATGTTCAAGAAGTCTTATCCTAATTTGAAGGATTTCGACTTCGTAGGAGGATTAACAGGCATATACACGAACTCTTTTGCTAATTTATATGCTGGCGCAGGTGATCCACGTAATCAATTGCTCAACTTATCAGCATATACTCAGCTTGAAAAGAAATTCAAGGAGCTGATTAATCTGTCAGTGGGAGGTAGACTAGAGTATTTCCAACTGAACGATACCACTACTGCTATCAAGCCTATTTTCAGAGCGGGAACAAGTATTAAATTGTATCAAGAGACATACCTGCGTGCTTCTTATGGGCAGGGATACAGATTCCCTACTATTACAGAAAGATTCATTCGAACTGGAGTTGGGAACTTCGGAGTATATCCAAATCCAGAAATCAAGCCTGAGAGTAGTTGGAATGCGGAAATAGGGGTGAAGCAAGGCTTGAAATTTGGTAAGATTTACGGTTATCTCGATGTTGCTGCTTTTTGGCAGGAGTACGAAAATACGATTGAGTACCTTTTCGGCTTCTGGGGAGACCCTGCGGTAGATCCAAATCAACTATTTGGATTTAGATTTATGAATACTGGGAACTCAAGAGTACTGGGAATTGATGTCTCATTCTCGGGGAAAGCTAAGCTTGGAGAACATGCAGAAATGACATTTATGACTGGATACAATTACATTGTTCCAAAAACTCTTACACCAGATTATGTTTATGCTGTTGATCAGCTAGGGAGAGAGTATAGTTATAATTCAACTTCATCTGATTCAGTGAATCAAATATTGAAGTATCGCTTCTTACATAATGTGAAAGGGGACTTCGAAGTGACGATCAAAAAGAAGTTTTCGATAGGCTTCAGCGTAAAGTACTTCAGTAAGATCATCAATATGGATGGGGTGATTGAGGAATTTGAGATCAGTACAATAGGTCCTTACATCCAAAATATTCGCTATTTGGATTATTTTGATGCACATAGATTTGGTAATTGGATTTTTGATGCACGTGTCTCTTATGCAATAAACGATCATCACAAAATTGCCGTAATTAGCTCAAACATAACGAATAGATCCTATTCGCTACGTCCACTTAAAATTGAAGCTCCAAGATCCATAATGATTCAATACACATTTAAGCTAGATAAGAATAAATAAATATATATATTTGACCTGACTTTTGGTTCTCATTGCCTCGTCGAGGGGTGAGATTACAAGGAATCTGGTGAGAATCCAGAACTGTATCTGCAGCTGTAAGCACTAAAAGCCAGCATTCAATTATGTCACTGTCAACAGGCGGGAAGGCGAATCTGGTAAAGTGTGAGTCAGAATACTTGCCCTAAGTTATTTTTTAATGAAGACTTCAGATTAAAGTCAGACTTAGTGTTCACCTCTCATGGTGCATTCTTTTGTTTTTCAACTGATTCTTCAGCATTTAATAATAGCTAAAAATTAAAGTGCTATGAAGAAAATTTACATGATGGTATCAGCGATTGCGCTCGCTGGAGTAGTTAATGCGCAAACAACAATCGATTTTGAATCATTTTCGCTTTCAGGCGCAGAGTCCTTTGATAACGGCTCTGCTCAAATGGGAGATTGGATTTTTTCAGGAACAACTTTACAAAACGTCTATGACACAGCTTGGGGCGGTTATTGGTCTGGTTTTTCCATTTCAAACATGACGGACATTGTAACGACTGGTTTTGGAAATCAATACAGTGCCTTCACAGGATCTGGATATGCTAGTTCATCGCAATATGCTGTGCACTATAACATGGGTGAGATTAATACTAATAACTCCTTGGTTAAAATTGATAGTTTTAAAATAACAAATACTACATACGCCGCATTATCAATGCTTCATGGTGATCTTGGAGGATTCGGAAAGAAATTCGGTACATCCGTAAGTGGCGATTATTACGGGAATATTCCAGATGGATCAAATGGAGCGGACTTCTTGTCTTTGATGATTTATGTTGAAAACTATGATGCTACAATGAATGATTCACTAGAGTTCTTTTTGGCTGATTATAGATTTGCAGATAGTACAATGGATTACGTCCTTGCCGATTGGCAAAACATTGATTTTTCGAATTTCTCATTCCCAGTTGCTAGAATGAACTTCACCTATAGCTCTTCAGATACAACAGGCGGATGGATTAATACTCCGACCTACTTCGCAATGGATAACTTAGCGACATCCTCTGTGAACGCGATTAGCGAACTGGATAATTCGGCTATTTCTGCTTTTCCAAATCCTATGAGTGATGTACTTTTCGTAAATGGTGGAATTGGAGAATTGGTCATTGCAAATTCAACAGGAAGTATTATGTCGCGCGTTCAGCACTTGAATGAGAGTAGTCTGAATGTTTCAACATATCCTAGCGGAGTATACTTTCTAACTATCCAAACAAATGAGGGGAAGGTAACCCACAAACTGATAAAATAATCTTTCGGGCTGATCCTAGATTAGCCCGAATTTATGCGTCTAATCGTCATTATATCGATCCTTCTAACAACTGCTTCTTACAGCCAAGAGGTAGAAGATGATAGCTTGAAAAAAGTTCAAGAGATTCAAGGTGTTGAAGTTCAGGTTTTAAATGTCTCTGTGCGCATCGCCCGAGAACGTGTAAATCATTTGAAGAGAAGAGATATCGAACAGCTACAAGCTACCGATGTAGGTGAGTTGTTACAGAAATTTGAGGGTACTTCCTTAAAGTCGTATGGTGGACTTGGTGGGTTAAAGACTGTTTCTTTTAGAGGTCTTGGAAGTCAGCATACAACAGTTTGTGTTGACGGTTTCAATTTATCAAATAGCCAAACCGGTCAGGTTAACCTGGGGCAACTGCAAACAGAGAATATAGAACAACTGGTGGTAAGTGTTGGCGAACAACCTAGATTATTGCTTCCTGTTGCAGCTCAGATATCTGGAAGTTCGATCTTGATCGAAACATTCGAAAATTCTTTTACCAATGACAAATTTGGTTTAAGGTCTATCATTCGGCAAGGTTCTTTTGGTCGACTTGGAGGTTACCTAGGGGCGAAGTGGAAAGTTGGGAAGGGTTTTATTAGTGCCTTCGGGAACGCAAATAATGCATACGGCGAATATAAGTATCGAATTCAAAATGGTTTTGAAGTAGATTCATCCAATCGTCTTAATAATGACTATCAGGATTATGCCTTTGGAGCGACCTATGGCTTGAGAATGAAAAAAACCAACTTTAGAATTGGATATAGACAAAAATCGATTGATCAAGGGCTTCCAGGAGCAGTGATCCTCTATAATTCCAGCGCAGATGAAAGATTAAATACGCTTGACCAAGTATTATTTACTGATGCGATGATTGCGTTGAATGATTTATGGTACATGCGTGCGTATGCCAGTGCTAATAGTAATCAGTTGAATTATACCGACCCAACATACCTGAACGCTGATGGCTTTATCGATGTAGCTTATTCGAATAAATCACTTAATTTAGGAGTTGTTGGTTATAGATTCAAGCAAAAATGGGATTTCAACACTGGTTTAGAAAGCACCGTCAGTTCCTTAAGTTCTAATGATTCACTATTTGCAAATCCGACACGCTATAGTTATTCGGCAATAGCGGGTGCTAGATACTCCTGGTGGATGCTTGCACTCAAAGGTCAATTGTCAACTAGATATATTACTGAACTGAATGAGAATGGAGAATCAGCTTCGGATAAAATGACTCTCAACCCATATCTATCACTAGAGAGTCAAGAAAGAGGGCGAATGTATCATCGACATCAATTATGGTATAAGAATTCATTTAGAATGCCTTCATTTAATGAATTGTACTACAACAACATTGGTAATAGTGGTTTAATTCCTGAACGAGCCGATCAGTTTGGGTATAATCTCTCATTTGTACCTGTTGAGAGAAATCTTGATTGGCATATTCGAGTTGCTGGGTATTTTAATCGAGTTAGGAATAAAATAGTAGCAACTCCGACTAAGAACCTCTTTGTATGGTCCATGCAAAATATAGGAAAAGTTGATGTGTTTGGGGGAGAAGTAGTCTCAAAATTGAAATATACATTCAAAAAGAATAGAAGGATAAAAATTAGCAGTAATGTTACTTATAGCTTGCAAAAGGCATTAAATATGACTGATCCAGAACACCCGTCCTATCGACATCAGATAGCTTATATTCCAATTCACTCTGCTAATTTAGATTTGGGATTAGAGTTGGGTAGAACTGGAATTAGATTGAGCACCAATTATGTAGGTTTGCGTTATTCATTGAATGAAAACATTTCTTCCAATGAATTGGATCAATTTATCCTAATGGATATTAGCGCCTATCACAGCTTCGATTGGAGAAATAAAAATAGGCTTAGAATTCAAGTTTCTGTAAAGAATGTATTCGACAGTTCATATGCTTATATTCGCTCTTTCGTCATGCCTGGAAGAAATTATCTAATATCAGTAAGTTATGCGATTAATTAATTTATTTGTTCTTCTTGTTTTGTTATCTTCTTGTAAGAAGGATGATCCTACCGTTGAAGATGGGAATATTATCATAAGCAATGGAATGATAGTTCTTTGTGAGGGACTCTTTCAGCAAAACAATTCTACTTTATCATGGGTGAATAATTCTAATGGTAATGTGATCAATGATTATTACCTACAAACTTCAGGATTGCAGTTGGGAGATACAGGCAATGATATGAAAATTTATGGTGGTAAAATTTATATCGCCATGAATGGCTCAAGTACCATTGAGGTTTTGTCGGCGCTAACAGGAGTTTCAATCACTCAAATTCCAATGTTTGATGGCCCAATAGCTAAAGAACCTAGATCTATTGCATTTTATGATGGAAAAGCATATGTAACTTGCTACGATGGATATGTAGATGTGATTGATACAAGTTCGCTTGAAATTGAACAGCGAATTCAAGTTGGAACCAATCCAGAAGGGATAACAGTTGCGAATGGTAAATTATTTGTTGCTAATTCAGGAGGTTTAAATTTTCCTAATGTTGACTCAACGGTTTCTGTGATTAACCCTATCACTTCTATGGAAATTATGAAGATAACTGTTGGGTTGAACCCTGGCTCAATAATTACAGATGCCCAGGGCGATGTGTATGTAATTACTAGAGGTGATTATGCGTCAATACCATCGCGGATGCATCGAATCAATTCTGCTTCAAATGTGGTACTGGATGATTTTGACTTTGATGCTTCTTCTATGAGCTTGATGAATTCAAATCTTCTGGTCGGTTATTCAGATTTTGTTGGTGGCACAAATAGCATTGGACTATTTAATACAATTTCAGAAACGATGTCAGCCTCAGATTTTGTTGATTTATCAAATGTAGAAACTGTTTACGGCATAGAGTATAATTCTAGTAATGATCGGATTTATATCATGGATGCCATGGATTTTACAACCACAGGGTATGTCCGAACGTTCTCTTCTGCGGGATTACCACTTTCAGATTTTCATGTCGGATTGAATCCTTCAGAAATTATATTTTTTGATTAAGTTCTATCTATTGTAAGATGTGAGTTGAAGAATCGACTCATGATCTGTACTAATTGATTGAGTACTTTTACAATAGGTCCAGGTTGCAACAACTTCAGACTCTGTACAAACTCTATAAAGAACATATTCAAAATTACAATTAGGAATTGTCTCATCCTTAAAGCAATAGAGAAGGGGTTGATTGATTGTGTTGGGTACAATTTGCTTATGGGACACATGCTCAATATTACCATCGGAATATTGTCGTACTAAAGAGTAAATTCCCTTTTTGGACTCATTCTGCATCCTTAATTTGAAGTAGCATGTAGTATTATAAATACGAGCACTTTGGTCGATTTTGATGTCTTGAGTGGGATTAATTAATCCACAATCAATTCTTTGATTATATTGAGCGATGGAAGTTTGTGTAAATCCTAATAGGAGAAGGGCGATGAGTAATTTGATACTTTTTTTCATAACTGTATTATCTATACCACAATGTTAGGTTCAAACTCTTGTCATTAAAAGCGAGAATTTCCGAAGTAAATGTTCTAGTTTCCTAACGTAATTTAATGTCATGAATTCATCAAAAAAGCTCACGCAAGAGTATTGGAATATACGCTACCTGGAGGGTGCTACTGGTTGGGATATGGGAAAAGTGTCACCTCCAATAAAGGGTTATGTTGATCAACTCGAGGATAAGACAATTCTAATTCTTATTCCTGGTGCTGGAAATAGTCATGAAGTAGAATACCTTCATCGACAAGGTTTTACAAATGTTCACCTCCTGGACTATGCAGAGACTCCAATGAAATTATTTTGTGATAGAAATCCAGATTTCCCAAAGAAACATGTTCACATTGAAGATCTTTTTACTCATGAAGGTAGATATGACCTGATCCTTGAACAGACACTCTTTTGTGCGATTAATCCCATACTTAGACAAAAATACGCTGATAAAGTGTCCGATTTGTTGGCAGAAAATGGGAAGTTAGTGGGAGTTCTCTTTGGATGCAAGTTTGAAGAAGGTCCGCCATTTGGAGGAACTAGAGATGAATACCTTTCATACTTCAGTTCACTTTTCAGAGGCATTGAAATGAACCCATGCTACAATTCCATCGAACCGAGAAGCGGTAAGGAACTCTTCATTAATTTAGAGAAGTAATCGGAATTAGATCATTCTATGACTTACTGTCCACCCTTGTTCGGCTTATAGCGCTTATTCTTATGCGCCCACTTATTTTTCTTGCGTCCAAAATCTTTGTTTGGGTTTTTGTTTTTACCCATTCTTACAACAATCCCAGCCGAGTGTTGCAAATAATTCTCTGGTGTTTCCCAAAATCCTGGATATACTCCAAACTTCGCTGTAGAGTGCAATTGAATACCTAATCCCTTATAGATCCAAAAGTTTAACCCGATACCTGCATTAACAGTAGGTGCATGTGTTGCTGCTCCTTGTTGTCGATAAGTATAGCCAACTCCAAATGTGAAGTAAGGGTCTATCCATCTTGCTCTAGGAGCATACGTTTGATATAGACTGTATTTCCCGTGAACATCAAAACTGAAAAAGGGACCTGAAAAATGGGTCGAGTCATTAATGAGTTTACCTGCTTTGTAGTTTGTATAAGTGGCGGCAAATTCCATGCTCCAACCATATTTGAAATATCGATCTAAAGTTAGGCGAGACGGGTAGGGCATTATGTTCCATGAGTTCTTGACATCGAACAATTTACCGAATTTGCTCCCGTTATCATCTACTGCCGACCAATGCGCACCTATCATCCACTTATATGGCTTGTAAATCTTAATGGTTTTGTATGGCTGAGCTGAACAAGTACCAATAATTGCAACAACGAAAAGTGAGGTAAAAAATCTTTTTGCGTCAATAGTCATGCTATAAATATAAAGCAATTAGCACAAAAAATAGTACAATTAGTGTGCCAGAGGAGTCTTTTCGCCAGCTAAGATGGACACATTCAATGTGTTTTCTTCGGGTGGTATAGGGCAAGAGTATCTATGCGAGTATGCACAATATGGGTTGTACGCTAGGTTAAAATCGAGCTGCATCATTTCGCTGTCAGGGATTTGAGCATCGAGGTATCTACCTCCACCATAGGTTTCGCGTCGTGAAGTTTTATCTCGGAATGGAATGAACAAGCTCTTCCGATATTGCTTTTTCCTCTTCAATGCAATATTTTGATAGACCTCTAAGGTGCAAGTATGATTTTCATGCTGAAAAGTGATGTATCCATATCTTCGATATACCGGTAAACGATCCGTTGAAGTAGGCATTTCAAATTTTTTGCCCTTCGACTTTTTAAACGTCGCGGTAATCTGATAAGTGGAGTCGAATTGGAAATAGTCTAGACCACCAAATTCTTCAATCTCATCTTGTCTAAGAACTTTCTTTTCTGGATCCATTAATCCTTTGCTATGCGCAGCACGATGCTCTAGAATTTCATCTTCGGACATTTGAGCGCTTAGTGCAAAGCCTATCAATAGCGTATAAACAACTATGCCAATTTTCATCTTGCTCCGAATATAGTTGATCCCAATCGAATCATGTTACTTCCTTCTTCTATCGCTAATCTATAATCACCCGACATCCCCATTGAAATTGTGCGAAAATCCTCATTGAATTTGAAATAATGACTTTTCAACACATTGAAATAGCTCTCTAAGTTTTGGAATTCATCTCTTACCTGTTCCTCATTTTTTGTAAAGGTAGCCATACCCATTACTCCAATAATATTTACATTTTGAAGTTCTACAAACTCTCTCGATCCCAACAATTCCTGTGCTTTTTCGAAGTCTAACCCGAATTTAGATTCTTCATCAGCTATATGAAATTGCAGAAGACAGTCGATTGTTCGATTATTCTTAATTGCCTGTTTATTGATTTCCTTAAGAAGCTTTAAACTATCAACGGCATGAATGACTGACACAAATGACGCGATGTATTTTACTTTATTTGATTGTAAATGACCGATAAAGTGCCATTGAATATCTTTAGGTAAAGCTTCTTCCTTTGCTGTAAGTTCTTGTACCTTATTTTCTCCAAATATTCTCTGTCCAGCGTCATAAGCAATTTGAATATCGGATGAGGGTTTTGTTTTTGAGACGGCAACTAAAGTCACTTCCTTTGGAATCTCGTCACGAATTTCTGAAAGCCTATCTACTATCATTCGTTAATATTATATATCGTTAATCCTGACCTCAGTTTTGGTTCTACCCAAGTCGATTTTGGTGGCATTATCATGTTATTATCAGCTACTTTCTTGATCTGAGAAATGGTTACAGGATATAACACAAAAGCCAAGCTGTACTCTCCAGAAAGGACTTTACTCTCAATTTTCTCCAGTGGTTCAGCACCACTAATGAAACTGATATCTTTATTAGATTTCAAGTCGTGAATATTGAGGATAGGAGAGAGTATATAATCTGTCAGAATTTGAGCGTCTAATGACTTAACTGGATGATCATTCTTTAGGATTTGATCCTTGCATTGCAAACGATACCAACTTCCTTCTAGGTACATGTGTAATTCATGTTCCGATAAAGGTTTAGAGGCTGAAGCGATCGTTTCAACAAAAAAATTGTCGTTCAGTAATCTAAGAAATTCCTCTTTCGAGTGATTGTTAGTATTTTTTATTAATCTATTGAATTCTAGTATGTCAAGATGGTTTTCGTCAATTAGGTATGCAAGAAATGATTCTTCATTCTTAAAGTGATCACCATTTGACTTTCTTTTGTCGAAAAGCCCTACGGAAGAAGCCGTTCTATGGTGGCCATCCGCAATATATAGGGTTTCTAAGTCTTCAAAAGCCTCTTGAAACGCAAGTGTATCTTCTTTTGAAAGGACCCAAACTTCATGCTTGTAGTAATCAGTTGTTGTAAACTCATATTCAGGTCGCTCCTGCATGCAGTTGACAAAAAGTTGATCGATTTCCGGACTTTTTGAATGGGAAAGGAGAACGGGTTCCGCATTATATCCTACAATGTCTAGATAATTGATGAACATTTCTTCACGAGATGTTATCGTGGCTTCATGCTTTTTTATCTGATCATGCTTATACTCCTCAATACTTGCGCCACATATAATTCCAGTGTACCGATGCCCATTATGAGTTTGTCTATAAATATAGAGAGCTGGCTCATCGTCTTGAATTAAGATTCCATCCTCGATAAATTCATTGTAGCGTTCAGAAACAAGATTGAACCTTTCTAACGAATTAGGTTTAGTGGACGCATCTTGACTAAATTTAGAGCTTACAATATGAAGAAATGTGAAGCGATTATCTTCTAGTTTTGCCTCCAGGACATTCTTCTTATATGCATAAAGAGGTTTAGCCGCAACTAAATGTACTTTATCCCGAGTAGGCCTAATTGCTTTAAATGCACTGATTTTTGCCATTCTTAACTTTAGATGCTATTGAGTACCGAATTTGGCTATTATCGTGTCAGCTAATTCTGTTCCTATTCTATCCTGAGCCTCGAGTGTAGCAGCTCCTATGTGCGGTGTACAGGCAATTTTGGAATTATCTAATAGGTCCTTTCTAGGATTAGGTTCATTTTCATAAACATCAAGAGCTACGGATGCGACTTTTCCATTTTGAATTGCTTCTAACAAGGCGCTCTCATCAATAACACCTCCACGTGCGGCATTTACGATCCGAACTCCGTCTTTCATTTGCGTAAATTCTTCCTTGCCAAAAACTGCAGAACCATCATCCTGCTTAGGAACGTGAATCGAAATGAAATCAGCTTTTCCGAGGGCTTCATTCATCGTTGGCTCAGGTGTAATAGCAACAGAAGCATTTACTCCATTGCCAAGATTTAGAGGTATTGTGCGGCTTTCAGTAAAGCGGTCAATAGCGGTTACGTTCATTCCGCAACCAATGGCATAACTCGCAAGACTTTGTCCGATTCTACCAAATCCGATTATAGCTAATTCTTTTCCTCTTAGTTCAACACCTTTGGCGAATTTTTTCTTCAGGGTCTTAAAGTCGCCATCCTCCATGTTCTTGTATGAATCGTGTAAGGATCTAGAAATTGCAAGCATGTGTCCCATAACTAGCTCAGCAACTGATTGAGAAGAAGCTCCAGGAGTGTTAATTACTGTTACGCCCTTGTTGCGAGCATAGTCGACATCAATGTTATCCATTCCAACACCGCCCCGTCCCACTAGCTTTAAATTGGGGCATGCGTTAATTAAATCTTCTCTAACCGTTGTAGCACTTCGAACAAGAAGAACTTCAATATTCGAAGCATTAATTTCGTTTATTAGATTTTCCTGTGCGATATTCGTTGCTGAAACTGTAAACCCTGCTTTTGTTAATGCATCAACACCCGCTTGAGAAATTCCGTCATTCGCTAATACTTTCATGCTTTTAACCTTTTTTTCGTGTAAATTCATTCATGACCTCAGTAAGGACTTTAACGCTGTCTATCGTTAGCGCGTTGTACATGGATGCTCTATAGCCTCCGACAGACCGGTGACCTCTCAATCCAATAATTCGTGCATCGTTCCACATTTGGTCAAATTCAGTCTTTAATGTTTCATCATTCAAAAGAAATGTTACGTTCATGGTTGAACGATCAGAAAGATCTGCTGCCCCTTTGAATAATGGGTTTGAATCAATTTCATTATAAAGCATATTCGCTTTATCAAAATTTCTCTTTTCAGCAGCTTCGACACCACCATTTTTAATAAGGTGACGCAGATTCAGCATTGATGTATAAACAGAAAAAACCGGAGGTGTATTCATCATAGAATCTTTTGCCGCGTGATTAGCAAGGTTCAAATATTTCGGCATAAATTCTGAAGTAGATTTTCCAAGAACCTCATCTTTAACGATGAATAAAGTAGCTCCAGCTGGACCCAAATTTTTCTGAGCTCCTGCATAAATCAAATCGAACTTCGAAACATCTATCTTATGAGCGAATATATCTGATGACATATCACAGACTAGTGGAGCTGATGTGTTTGGGGTATTTTTAAATTGTGTTCCAAATATCGTGTTGTTCGATGTGTAATGAACGAAGTCTAAATCATTTGGGATAGAGTAGTCTTTTGGGATGTAACAGAAATTTCGGTCTTCTGAAGAAGCAAAAACATCTGTTTCAATTCCTACCGCAGAAGCTTCTGCAATCGCTCCCTTTGCCCAAGTACCGGTGTTAATATAACCGGCTCTTTTCGTACTTCGCATCATATTCAAGGCTGCAATCGTAAAACCTAAAGAGGCACCTCCTTGTAAGAATAGTATAGTATAACCTTCAGGAACCCCTAAGGCTTTTTTTACTAAGTCTCGTGCTTCACTCATTACTTCAACAAAATCTGAGGATCTGTGAGAGATTTCAAGAATAGATAAGTCGTTAAAATTAACAACTGCATCGGCAGCTTCTTTAAATACTTCCTGTGGAAGTATGCATGGACCAGCTCCAAAATTGTGTGTCATAATACGTGGATATAAAAAAGGCTGCCGATTGGCAGCCAAATATGTTATTTTTCTTTTGTTGTGGTCTTCTTCGCTGCAGGCTTTTTTGCTGCTGGTTTCTTAGCAGCTGGCTTCTTAACTGCTGCTGCTTTTTTCCTTGGAGCAGCTGCCTTTTTTGCCGCAGTCTCTTTCTTCGGAGCTTCATCCTTTTTTGGAGTAGCTTTCTTTTTCTTTGGCTTGGGAATGACAACAGCGGTAACTTTCTTCTTTCTTGAGTTCCCATAGGTTCCCATAATCCTTTTACCTTTCTTGGTTCTTTTATCTCCTTTACCCATAATATTGTCTGTTAACTTTTAAATCGAGCACAAATATATTATTCTTTTTTGATTCGATTCCTGATTTCCTGCTCTACTTTTTCACCATTATTAATAATTCTTGTACACCACTTGATTTTTAAAGCAATTTGTTCGTCTTCCGATAATTTCCACTGCAATTTAGATTCTTCTAATCTATTGCGAAGTGAACTCATAATAATAGCTGCTGAAACACTAATATTGAAGCTTTCTATGAAACCATACATCGGAATTTTAACAAGTTCATCTGCGTTTTCAAAAATGTCATTTGATATTCCATCACGTTCAGTGCCAAAAACGAGCGCGATTGGCTGGTCAATACTGATATCCTCAATTGGTTGTTCTGTATGCGGAGTCGTTGCCACAACTTTATATCCGCTGGATTTAAGATCCTGAATACAATCGATAGTAGGATTTGGACCTTCTGAATAGGGCTTAATATCAACCCATTTGGATGCACCCATGGCAATGTCCCTGTGAATACTGAATTCTTGATTCTTTTCAATAACAGAGAGCCCTTGAACACCGAAGCAATCACATGTACGCATAACTGCAGAAGCGTTGTGTTCTTTGTTGATGTCTTCAAGAACGATTTTTAGATGATTTGTTCTCTGAGAAGCAATCCTATCAAAAAGCTCTTGTTTACTATCCGATATTAAATCGTATAGTCGCGATAATGTTTGTTTCTCTGAGTTCATAGGCATAAAAAAAGGGAATCATTTTGATTCCCTTCTAAAATAGTAACTTACTATTAGTTCACTTTGTCTGATAAATCAGAACCAGCTTTAAAACGTACTACGTTTTTTGCAGCAATTTGAATTTCTTTCCCAGTTTGTGGGTTACGACCTGTTCTTGCAGCACGATGTGAAACAGAAAAAGATCCAAATCCTACAAGAGAAATACGATCTCCTTTTTTCAATGCAGATCCTGTTGCATCAACAAATCCATCTAATGCTCTTTTTGCATCTGCTTTCGATAATCCAGCGTTTGCTGCCATTGCGTCAATTAA
>TARA_Y100000385_G_scaffold38880_1_pt1 | contig 16439 bp, 16 predicted proteins | sample TARA_Y100000385 | Tara Oceans TARA_Y100000385 (sample SAMEA2620980) | marine metagenome | biome: marine biome (ENVO:00000447); feature: surface water layer (ENVO:00002042); material: "saline water (ENVO:00002010), including plankton (ENVO:xxxxxxxx)" | depth 5 m
GTAGATATTTTAGTAAAAAATAAAATCAAGTAATATGTCAGATTTTTTAATCAATGGCGGATTGATTCTAACCTACATTATGATAGCTGTGGCGGCCTTAGCTGCTATCGTCTATCCGCTAATGTTTTTGGCCAAGAATCCATCCAAAGGAAAAAATGCGCTGATGGGTATAGGCGGATTGCTGTTTATAACAGTAATATCCTACGTACTAGCATCAGGCGATATTATGACTTTCCCTGGTTCTGAAAAGTTCGGCATGACGGAAGCATCTACTAAGCGAGTGGGTATGGGCTTAATTGTCTTTTACATCCTTTCTTTAGGTGCTATTGCTGCAGTTCTCTTTGCTGAATTGGGTAAACTATTTAAAAAGTAAATTATGGCAAGAAGAGCAAAAGGTGCATCGGAAATCAATGCAGGCTCTATGGCAGATATAGCGTTCTTACTGCTTATCTTCTTCCTAGTAACAACTACTATGGATGTAGATACTGGTTTGGCACGTAAACTACCTCCAATGCCTGAAGAAGATGTTATTCAAGATGATTCTCAAATCAAAGCTAAAAACATCTATGTGGTATTGATAAATTCTAACAACCAACTTTTGGTAGAAAACGAGTTTATGGATATCTCACAGCTTCGTGCTGGTGCTAAAGCATTTATCAATAATAATGGTCGTGACCCTGAATCTTCAGACAACCCACAAAAAGCCATTATTTCTCTTCAAAACGATAGAGGGACAGCTTACGAAACCTACATTCAGGTACAAAACGAATTGGCTGCCGCCTACAGAGAATTAAGAGATAATAAATCTATGCAGAAATTTGGTGTGATGTATAGCGACTTGACTAAGACACAACAGAAAGAGATAAGAAAGGAATACCCTCAAAAAATCTCTGAAGCAGAACCCAAAAATATAGGAAAGTAATATGTCTAAATTCAAAAAAGATACGAGTAAAGATACTCCCGGTATATCAACAGCATCATTGCCAGATATCGTATTTATGTTGTTGTTCTTCTTTATGGTAACTACCGTAATGCGTGAAACAACGATTATGGTACAGCAAAGTTTGCCACAGGCAACAGAAATTCAGAAACTGGAAAAGAAGTCCTTAGTAAGCTACATCTATATCGGTAGCCCGGTAGAGAGAATGCAAGCTACCTATGGTACTAAAGCTCGTATTCAACTCAACGATGCTTTTGCTACCGTTGATGATATTCCACAGTATATTACCTCAGAACGTGCTGCTCGTGATGAAAAAGAAGTGCCATTTATGACCACCTCTATCAAAGCCGATCAGAATACAAAAATGGGCGTAGTAACAGACGTAAAACAAGAGCTTCGTAAAGCTAACGCTTTGAAGATTAACTATTCTACAAGAAAGAAAATACAGTAAGGATTGTATTTATTTTTTAAAGTCAAAGGCCCGTTTTTTAACGGGTCTTTTTTTTTGCTCTAATCACTAGAAGATATAGCTTTGAGTAAATACATAAACATCGCAAGTCCTAATAAAGCAAAGACGAGCATAGTGAACTGCCCATCAGCAGTGCCTATCGTTTCTATATCTTTAGAGATACTGCGTTGAGCGATGAAGTAAGTCAAAATAACAGCTCCTGCGTTATTGACAAAGTGAGCTAGGATAGGTAGCCATATAGAGCCGCTCCAATAGAATAAGTAGCCCAACAATCCGCCAATAAGAAAACGAGGGATAAAACCTAAAAACTGCAAGTGCATCGCACTAAATAAAAAAGCCGTTATCCAGATGCTAAGGTGTATCTTTCCACTTCTAGAAAATAGCTCTTTCTGTATTACTCCTCGAAACAAAAGCTCCTCGCCTAATGCTGGAATAACACCGATGATGACTATATTTATCCATAAATCCCAAGTAGTATCAACCTGTAAAAAGGCTTCCGTTATTTTCATGGCTTGACTTTCTGCCGAACGCATCCAAGCCTCAACATCGGACAAAAAAGAGGGTAAATGCAAACCCTCGTTCCATAACGCTAAGGCATTGATTAATGGAAAAGCAAAAACCATAATACCAACCGTCAATACGAATTGCTGACGACTAATGGACATGAAATTTAGAGATTTGTTAGTTAAATAAGCAAACAAAAAAGGCGGTAAAATGAATATGCCAATAGAACTGAAAGCCTGTAAAAATTTTAGAGATTGTATAGTTGCCTTATTTTCAAAATCGCTTAACGAAGGCGCATCAATGATACCAACACCTAACATTCCTAGAGCATAACAAAAAATAAAACTCACAAAGAGTAACATGAATAGGATAAATAATTGCTTTAGCGGGGCGTAATCTTGATAAATGCCTCTTAGATTCATATCGAATAATAAAATGGTTAGTTTTGCAAAAATGAGTGTAAAGATAGGTAATGTCGATTTAGGAGAATTTCCATTGCTGTTAGCACCGATGGAAGATGTCAGTGATCCCCCTTTTCGTGCGCTGTGCAAACGCCACGGAGCTGATGTCATGTACACTGAGTTTATCTCTTCGGAAGGTCTAATACGAGATGCTGTAAAGAGCACTCAAAAGCTAGATTTCTTCGACTATGAGCGTCCACTAGCTATTCAAATTTTCGGACACGATATAGAGTCTATGAAGCAAACGACTAGAATATGCGAGAAGGTCAACCCTGACTTCATAGATATCAATTACGGCTGCCCTGTTAAGAAAGTAACCTGCAAAGGTGCAGGTTCTGGAATACTTAAAGACATACCTAAAATGGTGGCTATGACTAAAGAGATTGTTAACTCTACTCATCTGCCCGTAACCGTTAAAACACGATTGGGCTGGGACGATAATAGCAAACACATTGTTGAAATTGCCGAACGCCTACAAGATGTTGGCATTCAAGCCATAGCTATTCATGGTCGTACACGTAAGCAGATGTACAAAGGTGAAGCCGATTGGAGCTTAATTGCCGATGTAAAAAACAACCCACGCATGCACATTCCTGTATTCGGAAATGGCGATGTAGACAGCCCTCAAACGGCAAAAATGAAAAAAGAAAAATATGGTGTTGATGGTATAATGATAGGCCGAGCATCTATTGGTTACCCTTGGATATTCAACGAAATAAAACACTTTCTAAAAACAGGACAAGAACTGCCTAAGCCTACTATGAAAGAACGCATAGAAGTATGTAAAGAGCATTTGGAATTTTCCTTAAAATGGAAAGGTCCAATCTTAGGCGTTGTAGAAACAAGGCGACACTACACCAATTATTTTAAACATATTCCCAATTTTAAAGAATACAGAATGCGACTAGTGACGGCACAACAGCCAGAAGAACTTTTTGAGATTCTTAGCGAAATAGAACGTACATTTGGTGAATATGAATTTGTTTAAACCACAATCCATTTTTATTGTTATGGTAGGAGTTACCTTATTTTTCTCCTCATGCAAAGAAGAAGAAGGCTGTACAGATTTACTAGCCCTAAATTACAACTTAAATGCTGTAAAGGATAATGGTTCATGTAAGTATTTGAGTGAAAATTTTATAGGGATATATTCCATTAATGATAGCATTACTGGTGGCATGATACCTAATGAATGGGGAGCAGAACGAAACTACACGATGGAAATCGTTCAAAATGAAGATAATCCTAGTCAAATTATAATCAGGAATTGGGCAAAAGTTCACACTTATACTGACAACCCCACAGCAGACTATACACAAGTTTCCGCTCAAATTGATGGAGACAGTTTGTTTGTCGAATTTCAAGAAATTATTAATACCGATGGCTATAAAGCTCACAATAGCAGTGGTAAAATAATAGGAGATTCCATTTTTTACGATTTTGAATACGAAAACTTTTTTGGGGAAGTGTTTTGGGGAACAGCTAATGGCATTAAAATAGAATGAAAGAAACACGCATCAATAAATATTTAAGTGAAGTAGGCTATTGCTCCAGACGAGCGGCAGACAAACTCATCGAGCAAGGACGCATTACAATCAATGGTGAAGTACCGCTTATGGGGACTAAAGTAGTCGAAGGCGACAAGGTATGTGTCGATGGAAAAGCTGTGGTTAAAAATGAGGAAGCTCCAGTTTATATAGCTCTTAACAAGCCAACAGGTATTGTGTGCACCACCGACACACGAGTAGAAAAAGACAACATTATTGACTTTCTCAAATACCCCAAACGCATTTTTCCAATCGGCAGACTTGACAAAGCCAGTGAAGGCCTAATCCTTATGACTAACGATGGGGATATCGTCAATAAAATATTACGTGCCAGAAATAATCACGAAAAAGAATACATCGTTCATGTCAATAAAGTCATTGACGATCAGTTTGTAAAAAAGATGAGTCAAGGTATTCCTATTTTGGATACCGTTACCAGACCATGTAAGGTGAAAAAGATTGCCGATTACCGATTTAAAATCATTCTGACTCAAGGGCTAAATAGACAAATACGTCGAATGTGTGAATACTTAGGCTATCATGTGGTAAGGCTTAAGCGCATCCGTATTATGAATATTCATTTGGACTTAGAAATAGGACAACACCGTGATTTGACAAAAGAAGAGTTGAAAGAACTGAATCGCTTAATTGCTCCTTCCTCAAAAACTTATTGATGACTAAAAAAAGCGTTTGACCAATTGTCTTGAAGGGATAAGACTAGCAATACACCCAATTCCAAAAACGGTAATCAGTACCAATACTATATCCCAAGGCTCTATCACAACAGGATAACTATTTACCACAAAAGAACCATTACCCATTTTTAGCAATCCGAATTGTATTTGTAGCCAAGCAATAAATAAGCCTAAAAGTAATCCTGATATAGCGCCAACGGCAGTCGTCAGAAGCCCTTCAAATAAAAAGATGCGCTTAACGACTTGAGGCGATGCACCAAGATGAAAAAGTAATTTAATATCGTTTTTCTTTTCTATCATTAGCATCGTCAAAGCACCAATAATATTGAAGGTAGCAATGATGAGGATAAAACTCAAAATGATAAATACCGCCAATTTTTCCGAATTCAATATTTTGTATAAAAAAGCGTGTTGTTCGTATTTACTTTTCACACTATATGAATCTCCCAATAAGCTTTGCAAATCGGTTTGAACGCTTTGAATTTGAGCATCTTCACAAAGGATTTCTAAAGATGAAGATGAAAGGCTATCTCTATTTAGCGCCTCTCTAACAAAAGCGATATTGGTAAGCACATATTCCGCATCAAAATCAGCTTGAATAGCAAATACACCAACAGGTAGAATACTTTTTTGAATGAATGAATTTTCAGGGCGCAATAGATTCTTTTTCTCTCTGTCGGGAACATAGACTTGTAATTGATCAAAAACATTACCTACACTCATAGAAAGGTAATAGGCTACACCTTGCCCTACCACTGCCGTATTTTGAGCTTCATAAACATCCAAATAGTCGCCAGAGATGAGCATGCTATCAATAGCGTTAATACCTTTGAAATTAGAATCAACCCCTTTTAAAGTAGCGATGTATTCCTTGTCTTGATAACGTAACAAGACCTTTTCTTCTAACACCTCTGAATACAGAATTGAATGCTCATCAAGATAATTTTTAGCTTCTTCAAAAGATGATACTTTACCCTCAACAACACTCACTTTTATAGGGGGGTCAAAAGAATTATACAACGATAGTATCAGCTTCTCAAAACCATTAAACACCGATAAAACCAATATCAAAGCTGCCGTACCGATAGCCACACCAATCATAGAGGCTAAACTCACAAAATGGACTACATTCTTGGATTTCTTAGCGAACAAATAGCGCTTGGCGATATAAAAGGCAACTTTCAATATCTATTTTAATAAGTCATCAATTTGTTGTGAATAATCGACAGAATCGTCAAGGAAAAATTTTAACTCGGGAACTTTACGCATTTGATTGCGAATACGTTCGCCCAATTTTTTGCGAATAGCATAAGACTGTTGGTTCATTCTTTTAAGCAATGCTTCTTTCTCTTCTGTGCCAAAGACACTAATATATACTCTAGCCACTGATAAATCTGGAGAAATTCGCACTACTGTTACAGACACCAAAGATGTGCCTATTATATCCCTCCCTTTAAGCTGTAAAATCTCTGACAAATCTTTCAATAGTTGTCTAGAAACTTTCTTCTGTCTTGTACTTTCCATAGAACAAAGATAAATTTTTAGAACCTTAAAAAGAGCAATTTAAATACATTTGCACTATGAAGGATTTTTTAAGGGTGTTGCGATTTGCTAAACCGTACTGGATTTATGCTGTGTTTAATATTGTATTTAACATCCTTACAGTGCTGTTTTCTTTGGTATCTATAACGATGATTATTCCTTTTTTGGGCTTACTCTTTGGCACACAAGAAAAAGTATATCAAGCACCGCCACTAGGCTTTAGCACAACTTCTATTAAAGAAAACTTCTATCTTCAAATTACTCAAATCATAGATAGCAGAGGGCAAATAGATGCTTTGCTATTTATTTGTGGATTGGTATTGGTCATGTTCCTTTTTCGAAACCTATTTCGATACTTAGCCTTATTTTTTCTAACACCTATTCGTAATGGTGTTGTGCGTGATATGAGAGACGCTTTACATAAAAAGGTTTTGAATTTGCCCCTTGGCTACTATACCGAAAAAAGAAAAGGCGATATCATTGCTCGTATGACTACAGACTTGGTGGAGATTGAATGGTCCATAATGAGTTCTTTAGAAATGATTTTCAAAGACCCTTTAAATATCATTATTTTCTTGGCTAGTTTGGTCTTCATAAGTCCAGAACTAACGGTATTCGTTATTGTATTATTTCCTATTGCTGGATTCCTCATTGCTCGTATTGGCAAAAGTTTAAAGAAATCGTCTGAAGAAGGGCAAAGTAAAATGGGTGAAATACTTTCCAACATAGAAGAAAACATCGGTGGCTTACGTATCATTAAAGCATTTCGAGCGGAACAAATCATACAAGAACAGTTTGAAAAAAATAGCGATAGCTACCGAGCTACGATGACTAAGCTATTGCGTAAAAAAGACTTATCCTCACCCATGAGTGAGTTTTTAAGTACCGTAGTTTTAGTATGTGTCATGTGGTTTGGCGGTCAACTGGTGTTGGGTGTTGAAAACAGTCTTTCGCCAGAAGCTTTCATTGGCTATATTGCTATCTTCTCACAAATTATTCCTCCTGCCAAATCCTTTACTACGGCCTTTTATTATATCCAAAAAGGAAGTGCCTCATCTAAAAGAGTAATGGATATATTAGATACTGAAAACAGCATTAAAGACCCTGTAATTGCTAAAGGCAAAACTTTTACTGAACAGCTGACATTTAAAAATGTCTCCTTTCAGTACGATACACAGGCTGTCTTAAAAGATATTAGTTTTGATATTCAAAAAGGGCAAACTATAGCTTTGGTAGGTGAGTCGGGTAGCGGAAAATCGACCATAGCCGATTTATTGGCTCGATTCTATGATATTGAAAAAGGCCAAATACTAATCGACGATATCAATATCAAAGATTTTAAACTCTCCGATTTAAGAGGCCTCATGGGGATTGTTTCTCAAGAGTCAATACTGTTCAACGATAGCGTATTCAATAACATTACCTTAGGCAATGAAAACGCCAATATGGACGAGGTCATAGCAGCAGCTAAAGCCGCTAATGCACACGAATTCATTTTGGAGATGAACGAAGGCTACAACAGTAACGTGGGTGAAGGTGGTGGCAAATTATCTGGTGGGCAAAAACAACGATTGAGCATTGCTAGAGCTATCTACAAAAACCCTCCTATCCTCATTTTAGATGAAGCAACCTCAGCGTTAGACACTCAGTCTGAAAAGTTGGTGCAAGAGGCATTAAGCCAACTCATGAAAAATCGCACATCTATAGTCATTGCCCACCGATTGTCAACCATACAAAATGCTGATCATATTCTGGTATTGAAAGATGGAGAAATCGTAGAGCAAGGAACCAACCAAGAACTCATAAAAAAAGAAGGTGTTTACAAACGTCTTAAAGACTACCAAAACCTGAGTTAATTTTTTAGCTTTTCTTCGTATATTTGAAACTCTTAACAGTTCAACAAATGATACGATTATTTTTCATCCTATGCCTCAGCTTTAGCCTTGCTTTTGCAGATTCTGGCGATACTACTTTTGTACAAGTACACGATAATGTCGATATGACATCGCACGGTCATTATAAAGAATGGGGAGAGTTTCCCAATGACGCTAACTACCGAAAGGTACTCATGCACTTCGACATGGGATGCGCTTCAACAGGCTGTAGCGGCTGGGATTATGATGTGCATATTTTACTAAGAAATAGAACTAGCAAATACGATTCTAATCTGGTATTAGCACCAAGTTTTAGTCTAGATGGTTCAAGTCCGGATAGTATTTCTTTCAGCTATACCCCCACCTATGTTAATGCTTGGGATAGCATTAGTGGAGGTACGGCTATCGCCAATGACACGCTAGTATTGGTTTGGTATCAAGATGAAAACGCACCCTTTTTAGCAACAGACACACAGTATGTATATGCCGCTAACTATTACAACATAACTTTTGATAGTGCTGGAGCAGTTATTGATTCTGTATGGGTAGCTGCTGATACAACGCTATATTTGAGCAATACTGACACCTACAATGTATTTGAAATTATAGAAGATTTTGAATTAGGTAGAGCCATTACTCCTTATGGCACCTATATGAACCCTGCCAATAACAGTTATGGTACTAACGGTTACGATGAAAACTGGAAACACCGATTTACTTACGATGTGACGGACTTCCAACACCTACTTAAAGATTCAGTAGAGATTGACGCTTTTTATTCGGGTTGGAGCAGTGGCTTTAGTGTAACCCTTAACTTTGAGTTTATTGAAGGAACACCTCCACGAACTCCCCTCAGTCTAACCAATGTATATAAGAATGGTGCTGCTGGCTATGGCTACACTAACTCTGCCGACTTTGAAAACAACCAAATGCCTGAAGTAAAAGTTGCTACTTCTGAATATGCTCATAGCTTTAAATTACAATTTGTACCAACAGGGCATGGTGCTGCAGGCGAATTTACTTCTGGAGTTAGCTACACCGCTAAAGTTAATGGTTCAATTGTTGGTGGAGAAAACATTTGGAAAGACGATTGCGGATTCAACGCTATATGGCCACAAGGCGGAACTTGGATTTTTGACCGTGCCAATTGGTGTCCGGGTGAAGCTGTACCTATCTTCAATCACGAAATAACACCATACATTATCGCTGGTGATTCAGCCTTAATGGACATCAATTTTAGCAGCTATAATCCTACAAATTCTGCTACCTATTCGTGTGCTGTTCATTTCTTTCAATATAAAGAACCGAACTTCGTACTAGATGCCGAAGTGATAGATATTATTAGTCCCTCACTAAAAGACCAGTATTCGAGAATAAACCCTATATGCTCTAATCCTGTTATAAAAATCAGAAACTCTGGTACTGAAGAATTAACCGAATTGACTATTCAATATGGTGTTAAAGGCGGAACGATGCAAAGTCAGCAATGGACAGGAAACCTTAAATTCATGCAAGAAGAAGAAGTGAGATTAGGCGAAATGATAAACGATGGAACTGAAAATATTTTTGAAGTAAGTATTTCTTCACCTAACGGCAATACCGATATGCATAACGACAATGACTTTATGGCGTCGGCTTTTGAAGATGTTCCGGTTTATAAAAATCAATTTTTAGTGCGCTTAAAGACCAATAATTATGGCTCAGAAAACTCTTGGAAAATAGAAAATAGTCAAGGTGAAATTGTTTACTCTAAAGACAATTTTGTTAGTAATACATTAAACGCCGATACCGTAATTTTAGGCAACGGTTGTTTCAAATTTACTCTTGAAGATACAGGTGGCGATGGCTTAGACTTTTGGTATTGGGATGCTTTGTATAATGAGGGAGAAATAGATCAGCCTGACGGATCAGGATTTATCAACTTCATGTACTACGATACCATTTCAGTATTTAAAACATTCCATAAAGATTTTGGCTCGAGAATAGTTCATTCGTTTAGAGTTGAAAACGCAAGCTCTATTGATAAGCATTCTATGAATAGTTTTGAAGTTTATCCAACCCTCACCCATGATTATGTAAACGTTAAATCTCCAGCTTCAACTTATGAAAAAAACATCCAATTGTTAGATGTAAAAGGGCGATTGCTATTAGAAAAAAAATGGCTAGGGGAAACGGAAGAAATGCAAATTGACTTAACTCCTTTTTCTAATGGCATTTACTTCATCAAACTCAAGGTTGCTGACTCATTACAAACAGAAAAAATAATATTTAACAAATATTAAAATTAACATTAGTCTTTTTTGATATTTTTGTTTTGATGAAAAACCCCTCCTATTGCAATAGTCAAGTTCAGTATTCTCGTTTTCGAACTAAAGAAGTTATGGTTGGTAATGTCGGTGTTGGTGGCGACAATCCTATACGAGTACAGTCCATGACTACAACAGATACAATGGATACACAGGCCACCGTTGAGCAAAGCATACGCATGATAGAAGCCGGTTGTGAAATAGTCCGCATTACCGCCCCTAGCAAAAAAGACGCCGAAAATCTACAAAATATAAAAGATGAACTCAGAGCTAGAGGCTACGATACACCTTTAGTGGCTGATATTCATTTTACACCAAACGCTGCTGAAATTGCCGCTCGAATTGTTGAGAAAGTTAGAGTAAATCCAGGCAATTATGCCGATAAGAAAAAGTTTGAAGAAATAGAATACACCGATGATACTTATCAGCAAGAATTAGAACGTATCAGAGAGCGTTTTCTTCCCCTTGTTCGTATTTGCAAAGAAGAAGGTACCGCTATGCGCATAGGGACTAATCACGGTTCTTTGTCGGATAGAATACTGAGCCGATATGGCGATACGCCTTTGGGGATGGTAGAATCTGCTTTGGAGTTTTTACGCATTTGTAGGGAAGAAGATTTCCACGAAATTATCTTATCCATGAAAGCCAGTAATACGCAAGTCATGGTACAAGCCTACCGATTACTCATCGTAAAGATGAAAGAAGAAGGCATGAATTATCCTTTGCATTTGGGCGTTACTGAAGCGGGTGAAGGTGAAGACGGCCGTATCAAATCAGCAGTAGGTATAGGCACATTGTTGGAAGATGGCATAGGCGATACCGTTAGAGTTTCTCTTACTGAAGAGCCCGAATTTGAAATTCCTGTAGCTCGAGACTTGGTAGACCGTTACCAAGATAGAATAAAGCATGAAGCTATTGCTGAGGTAGAGCAAAACCCCATTGATAGCTACAACTACCAAAGAAGAAAAAGCACCTCAGTACTTAACATTGGCGACAAGCAAGTTCCTATTGTGATGGCAGACTTTTCTTTGAAGAAAAACATTACACCAGCCAGTTTCTTTGCCTTGGGTTATCGTTATTCGGTACCTACCGACAAGTGGAACATTGGCGATATGGCTTGCGATTACGTCTTTTTGGGGGGTGAAGAAATAGACTTTGACATACCGGGGACTTTAGGCGTCATTTACCATTACGATACTTGGCTGCAACATCAAGAAAAAGAAAGAGTTTATCCTTTTTTAACGTCCAAACAATATTTGGAAGTAGATGTTTTTTCGGAAACAATGAACCTCGTTTATGCCTGTTTGGAAGACCTCAACACCACACTAATAGACCAGCTAAAAAACGATAGCACGGCTGTTTTGCTTATCGACAGTTGGAATGCACATGCTATGGCAGAACAAAGGCGACTATTCATGGAATTGATGAATGCCGATTGTCAAGTGCCTGTCATTATAGGTCGTGCTTATAGTGAGTTGACAGAAGAAAAACTACAGCTTCATGCCGCAACAGATATGGGTGCCTTATTGCTAGATGGCCTAGGCGATGGCATATTCATAGCTGCCGAAAATTGTGGATCTGATCAAAATGTGAATCAGACAGCCTTTGGCATACTTCAAGCCACACGAACACGTATCTCTAAAACAGAATACATCTCTTGTCCATCTTGCGGACGTACCCTATTCGACTTACAAGAAACCACCGCCAAAATACGTGCCAAAACCAACCACCTTAAAGGGGTAAAAATTGGTATTATGGGCTGTATCGTTAATGGTCCTGGTGAAATGGCAGATGCAGACTACGGATATGTAGGGACTGGTGTAGGAAAAATAACACTCTACAAAGAAAGAGAAGTGGTACAACGCAACATCCCTGAAGAACAAGCTGTAGATGCTCTGATAGACCTTATCAAAAACTATGGCGATTGGGTAGAAGCAAAAAGTGATTAAAATTTTATAAATTTGTATCACAACTTAAAGCCCAATTAATTATTTACCCTTTTATCCATTTCCACACCTTTTATTTCGCTTTTGTATTGATAGACGTTTTGAAGTTTATCCTAAAACTACAATGCCTATGAAAAATGGATATACGACACTTTACTAAGGGTTGGATTTACGCAATGCGTATATCCAGTTGTTGGTAGCCATTAAAAAACAGAACATGAAATACATATTCAACCTTTTAGCAGTAGCATTTATTTCAACCGCAACATTCGGACAGAATTATAAAGCTGACTTTGATAAATACTGCCAAGAAGGCGATACAACGAAACAAATTGAAATTCTTAAAAAATGGGAATCTGAAGACCCTAAAAAGCCTGAATTATATACAAGTTATTTTAATTACTATTTCTTAAAATCAAAATAGGAAGTTCTTTCAATGACAACTGAAGAACCTAAAGGACAAAGGAATTTCGCAGACTTGGCTTGCCAAACAAACAGGAAAGAGTTACAACACGATTAACGAATATGCTCGTAACGTGAGACAACCAAGTTTGGAGGACTTATACAAGATTGCTGAAATCTTAAATGTGGAAGTCAAAGAACTATTAATTGAAAGAACTGATTTAAGACAATGACAAAAGAAATCAAACCAAAAGAAGGGTATATACTTGACTATATTTCTGGTCAAGAAATAAAAGCTACACCTGAAGAAATTCAAGCTGTACAAGTATTTAGCAAAATATTAGTAGAAGATTACGATTACCCAAAAGAGCTCATTCAAACAAGACCTCAATTCCGCGTAAAAGCAAGACCCAGCGACACATCTAAACCATACCCTGTTGATATTGCAGTTTTTAACGATAAGAGTAAAAATGATGATAACATATGGATTATCATTGAATGTAAGAAGAAAAACAGAAAAGATGGTAGAGGTCAATTAGAAAACTATTTGACTTTTTCAAAAGCTCAACTTGGAGTTTGGTTTAATGGCAATGAAAAGTTATTTCTTAAAAAAATAGAAAAAGACGGTAAAGTATTATTTGAAGAAATACCAAACATTCCGATTCACGGACAACGAATAGAAGATATAGGAAAATTTAAGAGAAAAGACTTAAAACCAGCATATAATCTAAAATCTATATTTAGAACTATGCGAAATTATCTTGCAGGGAATGTTGTTGGTGCAACCAGAGACGAAGTACTTGCTCAACAATTAATTAATGTCATTTTTTGCAAAATATATGATGAGAAATATACTTGTCCTGATGATATAATAAATTTTAGAGCTGGTGTTGATGAAAAGCCAGAAGATGTTAAGGATAGAATTTTAGAAATATTTGACTTGGTAAAGAAAAAATACCAAGATGTTATGGATAGTTCTGACAAAATAATGCTTGATGCCAAATCATTATTCTATGTTGTAGGTGAACTTCAATTATTTTCTTTAACAGACGCATAAAGAGATGCAGTTGGTGATGCTTTCGAAGTATTTATTGACCACGCATTAAAAGGTGGACAAGGTCAATTTTTCACACCTAGAAATGTTGTGAAAATGACAATTGATATGCTCGACCCGACAACGAAAGATTTAATTATTGACCCAGCTTGTGGCTCTGGTGGATTTATTATAGAATGTTTGAGACATTTATGGAGTAAAGTTGAAGAAGAAGGTATAAAATATAAATGGCCAGATAATGAAATTGAAAAACAGAAAGTTGCAATCGATAAAATCAGAGGTATAGATAAAGACTATTTTCTAGGTAAAGTATGTAAAGCATATATGGCAATCCTCGGTGACGGAAGAGGAGGGATTTTTTGTGAAAATTCTTTGGACGTACCATCAAATTGGTCAACCAAAACACGTGAAAAAATACAACTTGGATCTTTTTCTATGGTTGTTACTAATCCGCCATTTGGCAAGAAAATAAATGTGGAAGGAGAAAAATTACTATCACAATATGATATCGGATTCAAGTGGAAAAAAAATAAAAAAGAAGGTACTTGGGAAAAAGGGAAATTAAAAGATAAAGAAGCACCGCAATATTTGTTTATTGAAAGATGCATTCACCTTTTGAAACCAGGTGGTAAAATGGGAATAGTTCTTCCTGACGGTATTTTTGGTAACGACCAACTTGGCTATATTAGAAATATCATTTCTGATAATTGTCAAATTGTTGCTGTAGTAGATGTACCAAAAGAAACTTTTATGCCTCATACAAGCACAAAAACAAGTATTTTATTTGTTAAAAAATTAGCTAAACCTGTAACAAAAGATTATCCTGTTTTTATGGCTGTAGCAGAAAAGTGTGGACACGACAGAAGAGGAAATGTTTTAGAGGAAGAGGATTTATCAGTAATAGCACCAATATTTAGAAACTGGTTAAAAGAGAACAATGTTACATTTTAAAACGACATACAAATCCAAAATAGAAAAAGCAGGTCGTTTTGATGCTAGATATTTTTATCTAGAAGATGTTCTGCAAAAATTTAATGATAGAGAAGATTTTGAGCTCATTAAACTTGGGAATCCTAAAGTTTTGAAAACAATAACAGATGGTGAGCACGCAGGTCAAAATTTTGTTGATGACGGAATACTTTTTATTAAAAACTCTTCAATTAAAGATTTTGACATTTCGCTCAATGACGGTTTTTATATTGAAAAGTGGAAACACGAAGAACAAAGAAGCTCAAATTTAAAACCTAAAGACGTTCTTTTTACAACTATTGGCCATATTGGTTCCGCTACTATTGTGCCTGAAAATTTTTGCGAAGCAAATATTAATCAAAATTTGGTTAAAATTGAGATTAACGAAGATTTTATTAATCCATATTATGTAGCTGCATATTTAAATAGTTATTTAGTCAAAGAGCAAATAAACTGCCTGTTTACTGGTAATATTTACGGTATTTTAACTTATCCTAAAATTAAAAATATAGAAATTGTATTACCACCAAAAGCCTTTCAAGATAATATTGCAAACTTGTTTAAAAAGGCAATAGAATATACCGAAAAGTCAAATGAAATAATCGCAAATAGTATAAATAAATTTGAAGAATATTTAGAAATTCCAAAAGAACAAATCGATTATTCAAAAACTTATTCAACTAGCCGAGATTCTCTATTGAATAATAATAATTGGATACCTAAACTTTATTTACCTGAATATACAACAACATTAGAAGAAATAGAAAAAAGGTGGGAAACAAAACCATTAGTTGGAAAAAATGGTGTCGCTATAATGTTTAAAGGTGATGAAGTTGGTAGTGATAATTACAGCAAATATTTAGAAAAAAATGATGATGATGTTCCTTTTATAAGGACTTCTGATATTTATAATTGGCAAGTTGACCAAAATCCAGATTTTTTCATACCAATTGAAATATTTAATGAACTTGAGCAAAAAATACTAGAAAACGATATTCTTTTCACAAAAGATGGAAGAATAGGAAAAACAGCGTACGTAACTTCAGAAGATAAATTAATTGCTTCTAGTGGTGTTTCTATTATAAGAGCAAAAAATATTGACCCATTTTATTTATTTCTTGTTCTAACAAGTAATTACATTGGACAATTTCAAGCCATCCAACATACAGTTTACGCATCAACAATTCCGCATTTAAGAGAAAGTAAAATTTCAAATTTCAGAATACCAATTTTACCAAAAGAAAAGATTGAAGAACTTTCTAAAATGACAAAAACTGCGATGGATTTAAAAAATAAACGGAAAAAATTAATTAAAGAAATTAGACAGACAATAAATACATATTTGATAAGCTAACGCAATGTTCAAGCACATTGCAATCCTCAATCCTGCGGTTGCAAAGAGCTTTCACACCAACGCTAAAAACGAAATAATAAAATAAAAACGGCATACAACAATGGCTATAATTCATTGTGGTTTTGTGTCACTCCAAAATAATGAAACTCAATACCTCAGCGTTTACGACCTTATGGGCAAGCTAAGGCACCAACAAAACCTAAACCCTCATCAGGAAAATACCTTTTCCATCTCGCATTTGGATAATGGGATTTGTACCATTTGTTTTTGGAATAAGGACAAACTATTGCATCAAGAAAGGGTATTAAAGTTATAGCAATTCCAACACACCCCTGATTAGCTATGCTAATCTCTCCCCTCTCAAGAGGGGAGGAAA
>TARA_Y100000385_G_scaffold288630_1_pt1 | contig 16424 bp, 9 predicted proteins | sample TARA_Y100000385 | Tara Oceans TARA_Y100000385 (sample SAMEA2620980) | marine metagenome | biome: marine biome (ENVO:00000447); feature: surface water layer (ENVO:00002042); material: "saline water (ENVO:00002010), including plankton (ENVO:xxxxxxxx)" | depth 5 m
AAACTGCCTGTAGAACGGCAGCCTGTTACCAAATCCGTTAAAGTCGCATAAAGCGTCTGAGGATTTGAAGTGTTCTGGTAAGAACTCGCTAATACATTGGTATTGGCGTCTGCATCTGCTTGACTTGCATAATAGCTAACACTCGTATTTTGTCCATTAATAATCTCGGCATCCTTTGTACTTAAATCAAATAACTCCTGTAAATCCCCTGCATTGTTGTCATCACAGAGTGTATAATCAATAATGGCTGGGAACACTGGCAATGGTAGCACCTCTAAACCTAAAGTAGTCGTTGCATAACAGCCTGTGGCAGTAGTCTCTAAGCGAATGAAGAGCGTTTGGCTGTCTGGGTTGGTATTGACATAAGGACTGGCCAGAGGGTTTTCTGCCGCATTGGCGTCGTCCTGAGTTCCGTAGTAGCTCACAAGCATTCCCGTTTGACTGCCTAAAACTATGGAATCAAGAGCTGTTAAATCAAAACTAGCAAACCCATCAAAATCATCATCACAAAAATCTTGTAAAGGCGGCGTAATTGGAACTGGCAACGGATTGACAACCAACTCTAAGGGCATACTGTTATAACAAGAAGTGATAGTATTACTTAAACGTATATAAATAATCTGACTGTCTGCAGTGGTATTAGCGTAAGGACTCACCAAGGCATTCGTATTGGTGTCTGCCTCTGCTTGAGTCGTGTGGTAGCTCACCAAAATATCTGATTGGCCTCCCAAAGCCTCTGCGTCTTTATCAGTCAAAGTGAAAAATCCAAAACCGTCCAAATTATCATCACAAATAGCTAATGATGTCATGACTAACGTAGATGGCAGTGGGTTGACAATTAAATCAAACTGGGTAGTTTCATGGCAAGGACCCAAACCATTTTCTTCTACTCTTACATAAATTGTTTGAACGTCTTGTGTGGTGTTTGTGTAAGGACTCGCTAAAGGATTACTATTGGCATCTGCGTCCGCCTGAGTCGTGTGGTAAGTAACCGTAAAGTCTGTAGCAGATTGAGACCCCAACACAATTGCTGTTTGACTCTCTAGATCAAATGCGATATAGCCATCCGAATCGTCGTCACAATTTTCAAGGTCATTAAGTGTTGCGGCCGTTGCTTTGTTATTAAGCACTAAATTGAATAAAGGGGTTTGACTGGCGATATAACAACCTGAACTCCCAAGACCTTCCACTCGTACATATATCGGCTGTGGAGAAGAGATATTGGTATAGGGGCTCGAAAGTGCATCTGTGGCAGTCTCAGCATTGGCTAAACTCGTATAGTAGCTTACGGAATAATCTGAAGCAGCTTGAGCGCCTAAAACTAGAGCTGTTTGTATTGATAGGTCAAAGGCTTCAAAACCATCATTGGAAACATCGTCACAAAGAACTAAATCGCCTACAGGATTTATCAAAGGTAGATCAATTAAGTTTAATGTGAAAACCTCTGTTTTATAACAGCCGCTAGGGGCACCTCCATTTTCATACTCAAAACGAATAAAAATTTCTTGGCTATCAGTTCCTGAAAATGCTGCTCTATCAGCGTCTGAAATCGGGTTTGAATTAGAATCTGCGTCTGCTTGACTGATGTGGTATGACAAAATAATATCGTTAGGATTTGGGGTGGGTGCAAATATTACAGCATCATTTTCGGATAAATCAAAAACTCCAACAGCGAACCCGGAATCACATAAAAAAAGGTTCTCTGGGGCTGCATAAATGAGTTCTGGTAACACATCAATGCAAATTTCATCAGAGTATTCACAACCAAAATTATCTAGGGCAATGTAAGTATAACAGTACTGTCCTTCTGCATCTGGCGCAATAGTAAGAATATCTCCATCAATTGCTACAATGCTAGGCTCATCACCCTCCCAAGCTCCAGAAACAATTTCTGGAGTAAATGATAAAGAACTAGGAAGAATACTGTTGTCAAATTTTAAGGTCCATGCAAATATGGAACCATTATCCTGGCCAATATTATCAGTGATTCGGATTGTCCAACTCCCATTCAAAGAGGACCCCACAAGACCATCCATTGATTCAAATGAAGAATACGTACCTGCAGGAACAAATGAGTCATTGTAAGTGCCTGGGCCGTCACCATTTATAAAAGTCCCGCCGTTTTGTACTCCTTCAGTCAGGGTTGGAAAGTTGTTATCAGCAACAAAGCAATAGGAGTAGCCAACTCCTGCGGTCGCATTATTAGAATCTCCATCAACGACACCTGTTGCCCAGGGTTCACCTAAATTAGCAGAGCCCCCACCTTGACTTTGCAAAAAAATACTTTGGCCAGAAGGTGAAACTAGTTCAATATCTAAATCGCCCAGGTAAGAATGCTCAAGAACCAAACAAACATCATTTATCTGGCTGGCATCGGTAAGCGTCAAATCCGTATCAAAACAATCCACAATTATGGACGTTTCATATTCATCGCCATTGCCGTCAGGCAAAAAGGTAACACCGCTTTCTGGCGGCGTACATTCATTGATATATTGTGTGGGCTTAACGAGCGGAGTTATGGTAGAAACAGTTCCAAAACAAATTGGGTCTAGAGTATCTTCTGTTATTGAAAATACAGGGGCAGTACTAACCCAGATAACTTGATCAATTTCATTTGTGCTTTTACATCCCTCGGAAAAAACAGTTGTATTGGTATCCCATATATTTAAATTCGCAATATATACCCCTGGTGTATCAAAAGAAAATGTTACTGTTTGACCACTAATTGTTGTTCCATCTCCAATATCCCACTGGTAGGCGGCACCAACTCCCCCTCCTGGTTCTGAAAATTGACCGCTTCCAGTCAAGGTGATTTCTTCTCCAGGACAAACTAAAATAACCCCTTCAGCATTGACGGTTGAAGAAACAAAATCTAACTGTGAAACAATTGTTTGACAGGCTGCAGGTTGGTCAATACAGGATATAAAAGCCAACCAACCCGAATCTGAAATAGCTCCATTACTTGTAAAAACAATAGTTAGACAGCCTGATGTATTGGTCAATGTCGCTGCCACAGTTTCAGGGCTTATAGTACCGGAATACTCTCCAATCAAGGTTGTTGGATCAGATGCGTCTGCTCCATTGTAAATGCTCATGATATCAGCATTGTTTTGTGTGGCAAATTCTGTAAAAACTAGTTGTGTGGATTGCCCAGCGTTTTCTGGACAAATGGTATATGTGAGAGTTTCATTATTGCCATAATTAGCCGGGTCTGAGCCATCCTCAGGACCTCCCGAGTCATAAAAAAGTCCATTACAGGCTGTTATTGAGTCGTTAGTCATTGTATATTCAGGAACTTCTACGCAAAAAGGCACTGTGCCCGCTTTAAACTGACTTTGAAGAACCCCACTTACATAAGTGTCTACAACATCGGTTTGACCTTGAGAAAACATATACAAACAGGCATCGTCACCATAATCCATATAACTCATAGTCAGTGCAAACTCACCTGCTTCACATCCTGCAATTGTACCTGGATCTGGACAACCATAATTTGCATCCACAATATTGGGAGTATCTGCAATTCCATCATCAGAAGCACATGACCCTGAAAAAGGATGCTGCAGTTGATAAAAATGTCCTAATTCATGCGTAACCGTCCTTCCAAGGTTGTAAGGGGCTTGAGGTACAATCCCAGAATCTGGACATCCAGATCCAGATCCAAAAGCATTAAGATTTATGACAACAGATTGCCCCGCATTAATACTTCCTCCCAATGGAGAGTATCCAAGGGTTGACCCCCCAATTCCCTTTACTAAGAAATTCATATAACCACTCCAATTGGGGTCTGAGTCGTTCCCTCCACCAAAATCATAGCCTATGGTCACAGCGGGTCCTCCTTCAACCAAATCTTCGTCAGTCCCTTCTGGGTGAAATGCTGTAGCAATACAAAACTCTATATTGGATGCGCCATGGACTACACCTGGATAAAAATTGCTTGCAGGGGGCCATAAGTTAGCATCCACATTTGTCGCTGTAAAATCTGCATTTAATATCTCAATTTGATTTTGAGCCAAAGCTTCCAAACATGTGCGATCTGATTCTAAACCTTCAGGGAAATGAACCGCTACCGGAATAACAATAGGATTCATTAAATTTTTTCTAAATTCAGTATCTAGACTTGGATTGACTGCGTTTTTAAATTTTTTTTGATTTAGCGACCATTCACGTGCAAAATCAGGATTTTTCATCATTTCAGCCATATGAGCCTCCATTCCACATTCTCGTTGTTGAGCAGAAACACTCAAAACAAAAAGCATCCCAAATACAATAAAAAATAAATTGTTTTTCATAATTTGTTGTTATAATGCTGAGGTTTGATTATAATGAAATAGTTTGATCCATCCACACGAAACATTTGATAGCCAGGCTTGTGGAATTGAAAATCATATTTTAAAGGATTAAATGTACTGGGATTGAAAACTGCGTCTCTTTTAAGTCTAGGAGCATAAACATCAAAAAGAGGGACCTCTGAAAGCAACGGGCAAGGCTTTTGGTTTTTTGGATCGGAAAATTCTTTTACAAGAACTCTATTCCTGAGAATTTCTTTCATTGCTAAAACACGAGTGGGCCTTTCTAATATTTCCGTTTGTAAGGCTGCGCCATATACGGATCTCAGCATATTTAATTCGTTAGAAGTGAATACTGTAGAAGTATTAGAATTAAATACTATCAGCTGAGCGGAAGCAAACTTTTTATCTTGTGAGTAACTTTTAGAGCAAAGACATAAAAAAAACAATACTTTTAAAACACTTAATTTCATTATCGGAGCAATTAGGTTAATACGATAACGTCTGTTAAAATAGAACAGTGTCAAGCAGGTAATCTTTTAGATTGTGATAAAATGGGACTGAAATGTAGTCTTTTTTTTCCGAATTTATAAAAAAAAATAAAAATTATTACTCAAAAAAAAAAGTATCAAAGAGCGATTTTAATTATCTTTGTGCACATTAAAGAATAATTAATTTTATTTCAAATTTTAAATGGTACTGAAAAATAATATTGAAGAAATAGATTTAATTGGTGATAACCATATAGGAACTTCGTCTGAAACTCCTATTCGGGCTGATGCCTTTGATTTAAGCGCTGAAGAAAAAATAGAGCGGATCAAAAGTGATGTAAAAAACATCATGGAAACCCTAGGATTAGACTTGACAGATGACAGCTTGAAAGGCACTCCAAATAGAGTGGCTAAAATGTTTGTCAATGAAATTTTTGGAGGTTTAGACCCTGAAAAAAAACCAAAAGCCTCAACTTTTAACAACAAGTACCAATACGGAGAAATGCTTGTTGAAAAAAACATTACCCTATACTCTACTTGTGAACATCATTTTCTACCAATCGTAGGAAGAGCGCACGTGGCCTATATTTCAAATGGGACTGTTGTTGGCTTGTCAAAAATGAATCGCATTGTGGATTATTTTGCAAAACGACCTCAGGTTCAAGAACGGCTTACAATACAAATTGTTAAAGAACTGCAAACAGTTCTCAACACAGAGGATGTTGCTTGTGTTATTGATGCTAAACATTTATGTGTAAACTCCAGAGGTATTAGGGATATTCAAAGCAGTACCGTAACAAGTGAATTTGGCGGGAAATTTAGGGAGAAAGAAACCAAAAGAGAGTTCTTGAGCTATATTAATTTGGAGACTCCTTTTTAATCCTCTAAGCATCATGCGTAAACACACTTTAAACACACTTCATATTTACAACTCTCTTTCAGGAAATAAAGAGGTTTTTAAACCGGTTAATGAAGGACAGATTGGCATGTATGTTTGTGGCCCCACAGTTTACAGTAATGTACACCTTGGAAATGTACGAACCTTTATGTCTTTTGACATGATTTATAGGTATTTCAAACACCTGGACTACAAGGTGCGTTATGTTCGTAATATTACGGATGCTGGCCATCTTGAAAACGATGCAGATCAAGGTGAAGATCGCATTGCCAAAAAAGCCCGTCTAGAACAACTAGAGCCAATGGAAGTGGTCCAACGCTATACCCTTGATTTTCATAATATCCTATCCATATTTAATTTCCTACCGCCCAGCATTGAGCCAACAGCAACAGGTCATATTGTTGAACAAATAGAAATCATCAAATCCATCTTAGAAAAAGGCTTCGCCTATGAAGCGAATGGATCTATTTATTTTGATGTGTTAAAATACAATGAGTCTCATGATTATGGGGTTCTAAGCGGAAGAAACATTGAAGATTTGGTACACAATACACGTGCATTAGATGGTCAGTCTGATAAAAAAAATCCACAGGATTTTGCACTCTGGAAAAAAGCAGAACCCCAACACATTATGCGCTGGCCTTCCCCATGGAGCGATGGATTTCCCGGCTGGCACCTAGAATGTACTGCTATGAGCACCAAGTACCTTGGACAAAATTTTGACATACATGGTGGCGGAATGGATTTGAAATTTCCCCACCATGAATGCGAAATAGCCCAAGCAAAAGCATGTCACAACCACAATCCTGTCAATTATTGGTTGCATGCTAATATGCTCACACTGAATGGTCAAAAAATGGCTAAATCAACTGGAAATAATATCCTTCCAGCTGAAATATTGAATGGAGACACCGATAAATTATCCAAAGGATTTTCTCCCTCAGTCGTGCGCTTTTTTATGATGCAAGCACACTACAGAAGTGTCTTAGATTTTAGCAACGATGCCTTGCTAGCTTCTGAAAAAGGGTTCCTAAAACTCATGGAAGCCGTAAGCTACTTGTCTAAAATTGAAGCAACGTCAGACACAACTGATTTCGATGTTCTTGAGTGGAAATCTGATTGTTATACCGCAATGAATGATGATTTTAACACGCCGATTTTAATTGCAGAACTTTTTAGGGCCGTGAAATTCATTAACCAAATCAAAGACAGCAGATCTAGTATAAGTCCTGAAAACCTGAGCCTACTAACTGAAGTAATGCATCGTTTTGTGTTTGATATTTTAGGCCTTAAAAATGCGAGTTCAAACAATGATAACAAAAAACTTGGCGCCACTGTAGAGCTGCTTATAAGAATGCGAAACGAGGCAAGAAGTCAAAAAAACTTTGCGCTTTCTGATCAAATTAGAGACGAGTTATATGCAATTGGAATTCAACTAAAAGACGGTAAAGAAGGTACTACCTTTTCCTTAGATTAAAAGCACATGAAAACTATTTTGATTGCTCCTTTATTATTTTTAATTAAGCTGTATCAAAAGCTTATAACTCCATTAACGCCTTCTAGCTGTCGATTTCAACCGACCTGTTCTCACTACACAAAGGAAGCGCTACTGACGCATGGACTTGCCAAGGGAAGTTACTTAAGCCTTAAACGTATCATGCGCTGCCACCCTTGGGGAGGGTCTGGTTATGATGCCGTACCAAAAAAATAAGGGCACTATTTAATACGTTTTTCTTAAGCTCAAGTTCCATATCAATTTTCTATATTTACACTTTAAAATTATAACTATGTATTTTTTACAAACCGTATGGGACCCCACTTCTGATGGCATTACTCTTTTTGGAGATTTTAAAATTCACTATTACAGCCTTATGTGGATGGCAGCCTTTATTGCAGGTTGGTATTTAATGAAAAAAATATATAAAAACGAAGGTCTTTCTGAAGATAAATTAGATGGACTCTTTATGTATTCTGTTTTAGGAATTATGATAGGTGCCCGTTTGGGACATGTGATATTCTATCAATCTGAATTGTTTAGGGAAGACTTTTTTAGTGTCTTTCTTCCCTTCCGCTTTAGCGGCGGATTTGAATTTACTGGCTTTCGGGGACTGGCCAGTCATGGTGCAGCCATTGGAATGATTACATCCATGTATATTTATAATAAGAAAGTATTAAAAAAATCTGTGCTTTGGATTCTTGACCGGGTTGTTATCGCCTCTGCCTTAGGAGCTGTATTTATTCGCCTTGGAAATTTTTTCAATTCTGAAATGATTGGAAAACCAACAGAAGAAGGCTTTCCCTTGGCTGTTGTATTTAAACAGCTTGACAACCTCCCACGACACCCTGGACAATTGTATGAGGCCTTTGGTTATGTCTTTGTGTTTCTGACACTCTTCATTTTATACTGGAAAACAAAAAAGAGCAGTCAGGCTGGATTTTTATTTGGGCTGTTTTTACTGTTCTTAATGTCTGTACGAGTACTAGTAGAACAGTTCAAAATTGCACAAATTGACAATCGAGAAGATTGGATATTTAATTTAAACACAGGGCAGGTATTAAGTATTCCTTTTTTAATTGTCGGACTTTATTTCATGTTTATATACAAGCCAAAAACTAATTAGTTCACTAAGAAACAAGCATAAAAAAAAGCCACGCATTAGCGTGGCTTTTTTTATATATCAATAGACGTTATTTCTCATTTTTATCTAAGCGCTTTAAGGTATCGTGCATTATTGGCGTTGCAATAAATAACGAGGAGTAGGTTCCTACTAAAACCCCTACAATAAGGGCAAACAATAGGCCTCTTAACGAATCTGCTCCGAAAGTAAACATCGCTAGCAACACCACTAAAGTAGTTAGAGATGTATTTAAGGTACGACTCAAGGTGCTACTTAAGGCACTATTGACAATTTTTTCAAACTCCCAGCTGCTGTGCTCATTAAGGAATTCTCTAATTCTATCAAAGACAACCACCGTATCATTTAAGGAGTATCCTATCACCGTCAAAATCGCGGCTATAAATGCTTGGTCTATTTCCATACTAAATGGTAAATATTTCCAAGCAATAGAAAAAATTCCTAAAACAATTAAGACATCATGGAATACAGCAGCAACTGCGCCTAAAGAAAACTGCCACTTCTTGAATCGCAGTAATATGTATAGAAACACAACAATTAAGGATCCTAAAATGGCCCAAACTGACGACTTTTTAATATCATCTGCAATGGTTGGACTTACTTTTCCTGAATACATTTTACCGATATTATTTTCAGCATTAATAAACTGATTGTAAGTCGTTGATTCTGGCAAAAATGGCAGTAAAGCCTCGTACAGTTTTTGCTGCACTTCTTGATCTACCTCGGCAGAATTTTCGTTTACTTTATATTTAGTTGATATTTTTAATTGATTGGCGCTACCTATAGTTTTGACCTCAGCACTATTAAATACATCATTAAGAGCCGTCTTAACTTGCTCTGTATTCATATCTTTTGCAAAACGAACGGTGTAAGTTCTCCCCCCAACAAAATCAATTCCTTGGTCTAAACCAGTGGTAAATAAGGATCCTAGTCCTGCAATAATTATCGTCCCAGAAATAAGGTAAGCGATTTTACGTTTTTTCAGAAATTTAATACTAATAGAACGAAATAAACCTTTGGTTATAGCCGTAGAAAACTCTAGTTTTCCACCGCGATTTAAATGCCAGTCAATAAGTAACCTTGAAATAAAAATTGCTGTAAATAACGACGTTAAAATACCTATTAATAGTGTTGTTGCAAACCCTTTAATTGGGCCGGATCCAAATACATATAAAATTAGAGCGGTAAGCCCTGTAGTGATATTGGCATCTAAGATAGAGGACAATGCATTACTAAATCCGTCTTTAACTGATTCTTTATAACCTTTACCTTTAAACAACTCTTCCCGGATGCGCTCGTAAATAAGAACGTTTGCATCTACTGCGATACCAATCGTTAATACAATACCAGCAATTCCTGGCAAGGTTAAGACGGCCCCAAGACCTGAAAGAATTCCGAAAATTAATACAATATTAAATAGTAAGGCAATATTTGAATAAATACCTGATTTGCCATAATAAAACAGCATCCATAAAAGTACCAATGCCAAGGCAATTAAGAATGATTTCATTCCACTGTCAATTGCTTCTTGACCTAAAGAGGGTCCAACTTCTTCCGCTTGTACAATATCTGCAGAGGCTGGTAATTTACCAGCTCTTAGAACGTTTGCTAAATCAACAGCTTCGTTTATAGTGAAAGTTCCCGATATTTCAGAATTTCCACCGGCGATTGGCCCTGTAGTAACCCCGGGTGCTGAGTATACAATTTCATCTAATACGATGGCAATTTGACCCGCCGTGTTAAACGCATTACCGGTCATTTCTTCCCATACTTTAGCCCCTTTAAGATTCATTTGCATGGACACGCTTGGGCTGCCATTTTGTTGGTAAGATTGGCGTGCATCTGTTATTACAGCCCCACTAAGCGGTGGTGTGTTATCTCTATTTCCCTTTAAAGCATACAATTCAATCAGCTCAATAGATTGAGGCTCGCTATTGTTGTCACCTAGGGTTTGTTGAACTTGTGGAATTCCCCATACAAATTTTGCATAACGCTGCTCAGGAGCTAGTAAGGCTCGCACTTGAGGATTGTTTAGGTAATCCGTAACGACTTGCTTATCTTTTTGTTCAAAAGAAGCAATGACTGGTCCCCCACTGTACCCTGGAGCACGAATTAAATCGATTAGTGGATTAAGCTCAGTTTCATCGCCGGTTTCTGCATCTGAATCTCCAATAATATCAGAAATAGCATCTTCAGTCGATTCGATTGGAACAGAGCCTGCTTCAACATCCGTATCAACTAGTTCTTTTAAGACCTCATTGGCTTGAAATATAAACGCTCCAAATTCTTCCCCCTTAAAGGCATCCCAAAATTCCAGCTGAGCGGTACTTTGTAGTAAGCCTTTAACACGTTCTATTTCTTTAGCGCCTGGCAATTCAACAAGAATACGTCCTGAATTACCAATACGTTGGATATTTGGCTGGGTAACCCCAAATTTGTCAATACGTTTGCGAAGTACTTCAAACGCCGACACAATAGATTCATCAATTTTAGCAGATAACACCGGTTTTACCTCATCATTGGACATGTTAAAGGTTACCTCTTCGCTCAAGGTACGATTTGCAAAAACATCTGGTGAGGCTAGTTTTGTATCGCCTTCAATAGCTTCAAAGGCCACAAAGAAGTCTTCTAAATAGGTGTTTTGACTGTCTTTTTGAAGCTCTTCAGCATCACTTAAGGCTTTTCTAAATACAGGATCTTTACTACCGTTAGCCAATCCAACAAGAATATCTTTTACAGAAATTTGAAGAATAACATTGATTCCGCCTTTGAGATCCAGACCAAGGTTCATGGCTTTTTCTTTAACTTCATCATAGTTAAACTTAGCAATTCCAATATTAAAAGCTTCCTCATTTTTTAAAGAGTCTAAATAAGTAGCTTGAACAAGCGCTCGTTTGGCGTCGTAATCTGCTTCTGTATCTGCTATTTTTTCAATTGCAAATTGCTTTGCGTTATCTTCAATTTGATTTGCTTTGAAACTAAATGATAATTGGTATACACTTACCAAACCAAATAAGAGAGCAAATAACTTTACTAGTCCTTTATTTTGCATTATGAATTATTTTAATATGCTTTAATTTTTAATAAACGAGCAAATATATGATTTAGGATGTGAATTGACAATAGATTACTTAATTTTAAACAAATGCTAATTTTAAACTTTTAAGTAGTTAAAGGCAAAATCACTTTAAAAGTATACTTAAACGTCCAGTAATGAATTTGTTTTTTTAACGCCTTCTGCGCTTTTGTGTAAATGGGCTTTGTCTGCAGCACTTAAATCGATTTCAACGATTTTTTCAATTCCACCGGCACCCAATACTACAGGCACTCCAATACATAAATCGGACAAACCAAACTCGCCATCTAACAGAACTGAACATGGAAATATTTTTTTCTGATTACAGGCAATTGCCTGAACCAAACCACTAACTGCAGCTCCTGGAGCATACCAAGCAGAGGTTCCTAAAAGTTTCGTTAATGTGGCCCCACCTACCTTGGTGTCTTGTTTAACTTGCTCTAAGCGTTCGCTTGAAATAAAAGCAGAAGCTTTGATACTGTTACGAGTGGCATGCGCTGTTAAAGGCACCATCCCAACATCACTGTGACCTCCAATGACCATCCCATCCACATCGCTAATTGGCGCGCCTAGAGCCTCTGCTAATCTGTACTTGAAACGTGCAGAATCTAAAGCACCTCCCATTCCTATAATCTTATGTTTTGGAAGCCCTGTTACTTTATGTGCTAGATAGGTCATTGTATCCATTGGATTGCTGACTACTATAAGCACTGTGTTTGGGGACTGCTCTACCAAGCTTGTAGATACTGTTTTTACGATTCCGGCATTGATTCCTATAAGCTCCTCTCGGGTCATTCCAGGCTTTCTTGGGATTCCAGATGTAATTACGCAGATATCACTATTTACTGTTTTGCTGTAATCACTTGTGGATCCAGTAATTTTTGTATCAAAACCATTAAGGGATGCGCACTGCATTAAATCCATCGCCTTTCCTTCAGCATAACCTTCTTTAATGTCTAATAAAACGACTTCAGAAGCAAAGTTTTTAATGGCTATGTACTCGGCGCAACTCGCGCCTACGGCACCTGCGCCAACTACTGTTATTTTCATATTTTTTTATTATTGAATTACTGTAAATTAATTATCTAAAACTAAAGGCTACTCCTGCCGTGACTGTATTGTATTCTTGGATGGTATAGTCTGCAAAAATCTTAAAAAATAAAAGGTTCAAGCGCGCACCCAAGGTCGCGCGTGAACCGCTAGAACTGAAGTCCAAGTTTACAGGGTTTGATATGGTTTCTGAAACGGTTCCTACAACATTTTGATTTTGGTCTAGGACTTGATAGCTTAAACTATAATCGCCTTTAATATCAAAATTAGAAGTGCCACTATTGTAACCAACCCCTGCGTAAAATGTAAAAATTTTCAAATCTAAAGACCCAATGGCCTGAACATTCCAACTGTTTAATTCAAAAGTCGCAAGGCCGTTTGTTGATGAAATACTGCTGGAAAGGTTACTATCTCTAATCGTATACTCTATATCAGCTTTTGTGTAAGCACCCAAAACAGCAATGCTGAAAGGTAATTTGCTGACGAGTCCAAGGTATTGTGTTAGGTCGTGTTGAATTCCTATACCCATCATACTTGCATCCACCTTAGAATCATAATTTACGTTTGGCACATACCTTAGCTTTACCTCCGTCTTAAAAGGCAGCCCCAGACCAAACTGAATAAAGGGTGTTGGTGTGGCGTTGAGAAGCAGATCATTTGCAACCCCTCCAGGCATTGTAAAAGAACCTACTTTATAATCCCCACCTAGAGTGGGAATTGAAACATTAAAAGTTGTTTGCTTGTCATTATCACTTAAAACCGTAGGAAGTTCAGTACTGCCATCAGCTGTAGAGATAAAAGAATACTGGTCCGAAATAAACTGAAACATTTCATCCTTTGCCGGAGTAAATGAAGCACTGGAACCGATAGTAATATCAAAGCCAAATTTTTTATGGGTTTTTGCTGTTGAGTACCAACCACTGTTCATACCACTCATTAAGCCATTCATAGCCGGATTCAGATAATTTTTAGCCAATAAGTTGGCATCCTCTCCAGCGATTAATAAATTGCCAATTCCTTGAGATGATACTAGATTAAAACAAAGGAAAAAACAATAAAATAAAACTATATTTTTCATTAAATAAGATTTAAAATTCACCTGTTTAGGCATCAATATTTGCATAAATTGCATTTTTCTCTATAAATTCTCTTCTTGGCGGCACATCATCTCCCATAAGCATTGAGAAAATACGATCCGCTTCCGTTCCATTTTCTACCTGCACTTGACGTAAGGTTCTAAAATCAGGATTCATCGTAGTGTCCCAAAGCTGACTAGCATTCATCTCTCCAAGTCCTTTATAGCGCTGAATCCCAGCACTTCCTCCGTAACCTTCTACAATGGCATCGCGCTCAGTATCGCTCCAAGCATACTGCTTTTTTTGACCTTTTTTAACCAAGTATAGTGGAGGAGTTGCAATGTATACATGCCCACTTTCTATTAGTTCCTTCATATACCTAAAGAAGAAGGTGAGAATAAGGGTTGCAATATGACTTCCGTCAATATCAGCATCACACATAATAACGATCTTGTGGTAACGCAACTTAGATAAGTTTAAAGCCTTGCTGTCCTCTTCCGTTCCTATAGTTACCCCTAGTGCTGTAAAAATATTTTTGATTTCTTCATTTTCAAAAACTTTATGCTGCATTGCTTTTTCAACATTTAAAATTTTACCCCTCAAAGGCAATATCGCTTGAAATGCACGGTCACGACCTTGTTTGGCTGTACCACCTGCCGAATCTCCCTCAACAAGAAAGACCTCGCATTTAGCTGGGTCTTGCTCAGAACAATCACTCAGCTTGCCAGGCAAGCCTCCCATACTCATCACAGTTTTTCGCTGCACCATTTCTCGGGCTTTTTGAGCAGCATGACGTGCTTGAGCAGCTAGAATAACTTTCTGAACAATTGTTTTTGCGTCGTCTGGATTTTCTTCTAAGTAATTGGTTAGCATTTCGGAAACAGCCTGACTGACCGAAGCAGACACTTCACGATTTCCTAATTTTGTCTTGGTTTGCCCTTCAAACTGAGGCTCTTGAACTTTTACAGAAACAATCGCTGTTAAGCCCTCGCGAAAATCATCCCCAGCAATGTCAAACTTAAGCTTATCTAGCATGCCGGATTCATCGGCATATTTTTTCAACGTATGGGTCAATCCACGGCGAAAACCAGATAAATGAGTACCCCCTTCATGAGTATTTATATTGTTTACATAAGAGTGTAAATTCTCTGCATAAGAGGTGTTGTAAATCATTGCTACTTCGACGGGAACGCCATTTTTTTCACCTTCAAAAGCGATGACATTTTTCATGATAGGTTCTCGGTTGCTATCCAAATACTTGATAAATTCCGATAGCCCTTCAGTAGAATGAAAAGTTTCGCCTAAAAATTCACCTTTATCGTCTTTTTCTCTATGATCGACAAGAACCACTGTAATGCCTTTATTTAAAAAAGCGAGCTCTCTAAGACGACTCGCTAAAGTTTCATAAACATACACTAAGGTCTGAGTAAATATCTGGGAGTCTGGCTTAAAAGTAACAGTTGTCCCTCTTTTATCAGTCGCTCCTATTTGCTTTACAGGGTACATGGCTTTTCCGCGCTCATACTCTTGCTCATACACCTTACCTTCACGAAAAACGGTGGCTTTTAAATGCTCTGAAAGGGCATTCACACAACTAACTCCAACCCCGTGTAATCCTCCGGAAACCTTATAGGAATCTTTATCAAATTTCCCTCCAGCACCAATCTTGGTCATCACAACCTCTAAGGCAGAAACGCCTTCTTTTTTGTGGATGTCTACGGGTATACCACGACCGTTATCTTCAGTAGTTATAGAATTGTCCTCATTAATTGTCACTGTAATTTTATCACAATGACCTGCCAAGGCTTCGTCAATAGAATTATCAATAACCTCATATACCAAATGATGTAAACCTCTCAAGCCTACATCTCCAATATACATCGAAGGGCGCATGCGCACATGTTCCATGCCTTCTAAGGCCTGGATACTGTCCGCCGAGTAACTACTTTTATTAATTTCTTCGCTCATTGTTTTAATTATATTATTTTTAATTGTAAAAAACACAGTAGCTCCATGTCTAGCTTAACAAAGATACTTAATACAAAAAGCAATTTAAAAGGGTTTTTAGAGAATTTAGTTAAAATTATTAACAATTAGCTTATTTGCCTAAACTGTCTTAAAACAACTAAAAACCACCTTAAAATGGATTTAAGAGAGTATTTGTTTTTAAATTAATTTCCGAAACAATGAAAACCAGCGCTAAGCGCTTATTCTATTTTAGATAACGACCTAGTCATAGGCCTTGTCGTGCACTTTAGCGACTGCGCGTCCACTCGGATCATTCATGTTTTTAAACGCCTCATCCCATTCTAAGGCTATTTTTGTACTGCAAGCAACACTCGCTTCTTGTGGCACACACAGAGCAGCGGCATCACTTGGAAAATGAGATTCAAAAATAGAACGGTAGTAAAACTCTTCTTTATTTTGAGGGGTTTGAATTGGAAACCTAAAATGTGCATTGGCAAGTTGCTCATCGGTAACTGCCGCCCCTACCACTTCTTTTAGAGTGTCAATCCAGCTGTATCCAACACCATCACTAAATTGTTCTTTTTGACGCCAAACAACACTCTCGGGCAACATGTCTTCAAATGCTTTACGCACTACCCACTTTTCCATACGCTCGCCATTTATCATCTTATCCTGAGGATTAATTCGCATGGCAACATCTATAAACTCTTTATCCAAAAATGGAACACGGCCCTCAATTCCCCAGGCCGCCAAACTCTTGTTAGCCCTCAAGCAATCATACATATGGAGCTTATTAAGCTTGCGAACCGTCTCTTCGTGGAACTCTTGAGCATTTGGCGCTTTGTGAAAATACAAATACCCGCCAAACAACTCGTCAGCTCCTTCGCCAGACAACACCATTTTAATACCCATAGATTTAATAACTCTAGCCATTAAATAC
>TARA_Y100000385_G_scaffold124296_1_pt1 | contig 16379 bp, 16 predicted proteins | sample TARA_Y100000385 | Tara Oceans TARA_Y100000385 (sample SAMEA2620980) | marine metagenome | biome: marine biome (ENVO:00000447); feature: surface water layer (ENVO:00002042); material: "saline water (ENVO:00002010), including plankton (ENVO:xxxxxxxx)" | depth 5 m
CCAAAAGGGACTGGAAAGATCATGTCCATATGTATGTTTATCGTAGTTATAAACGGTTACTTTCTTGAAGGTTTTATTGAACATGTGATAATGGATATAATAACTTACACCTGTGTAATCGTGTTTTTTGTACTTCTAATGTACAATTTATTTAAAAAATAAAGAGTTCAGAAATCGATATAAGTACTTGATAATAAAGTAGTTAGTTACTCTACGGTAACGGATTTCGCCAAGTTTCTAGGTTGGTCCACATTTTTGCCAAGCATCACAGCGATGTGGTAAGACAGCAGCTGAAGTGGCACAGTCGTTATAAGCGGTGATAGTAATTCTAGCGTTTCCGGAATTTCAATCACATGGTCAGCAATGCCTTTAACTTGGGTATCCCCTTTGGTCACCACAGCAATGATCTTTCCTTTCCTTGATTTTATTTCCTGAATATTACTTACCACTTTTTCGTAATGGCCATATTTAGTGGCGATAACCGCAATTGGCATGTTTTCATCGATCAGCGCAATAGGGCCATGTTTCATTTCTGCCGCAGGGTAGCCTTCCGCATGTATATAAGAAATTTCTTTAAGTTTTAGAGCCCCTTCTAGTGCTACAGGAAAATTAAAGCCCCGTCCTAAATATAGAAAATTAGGAACGTCTTTATAGATTGCGGCGATTTCTTTGGCGAGGGGTTCAGACCTTAAGACCTGTTCAACTTTTTTGGGAATTATTTCTAATTCTACGAGATGCCTTCTGAAGTCTGTATTAGACATAGTGCCTTTAGCTTTTGCCAAGCGCAACGCAATTAGGGTAAGCACTGTAATTTGCGTGGTAAAGGCTTTCGTTGAAGCGACCCCAATCTCAGGGCCAGCATGTGTGTAGGCACCTGCATCTGACTCTCTAGAAATAGAAGACCCCACAACATTACAAACTCCAAATACAAAGGCGCCTTTAGCTTTTGCGAGTTTAATAGCAGCTAAGGTGTCTGCTGTTTCGCCAGACTGTGAAATGGCAATGACCACATCGTTGGAGTTAATAACGGGGTTTCGATACCTAAATTCTGAAGCGTATTCAACTTCAACAGGCACTCGGCTTAATTCTTCAAATATATATTCTGCAACTAATCCTGCATGCCAAGAGGTTCCACAAGCTACGATGATAATACGCTTAGCATTCAAAAACTTTCCCAAATTGTCTTCGATACCGGCCATTTTAATAATGCCTTCTTCTACAGACAAACGCCCTCTGTAAGTATCTTTAATGACGTGTGGCTGCTCAAAAATTTCTTTGAGCATAAAATGATCATAGCCTCCTTTTTCAATTTGCTCCAAATTTATCTTTAGCTCTTGCACATAGGGACTGACAAGGCTGTCGTCTTTAATCTTTCTTATTTTTAGAGGTTTGTGTAAAGCGATTATGGCCATTTCTTCATCCTCTAAATACACTGCATTGTTGGTGTACTCTAAAAAAGGAGATGCATCGCTGGCAATAAAAAACTCACCTTCTCCAACGCCTATGGCAAGTGGGCTTCCCAATCGGGCAGCTACAATTTCATTTGGTTTTTTAACATCAAACACAGCAATTGCATAGGCACCTACCACTTGGTTTAGGGCAATTTGAACCGCTTTTCCAAGTTTTAAGTTGTTGTTTTTCTGAATGTCTTCAATCAGGTTTACCAACACCTCGGTATCGGTATCTGATGAAAAATGATAGCCTCTTTTAATCAGCTCTTTTTTAAGCCCTTCATAGTTTTCAATAATGCCGTTGTGAATAATCACCAAATCGCCAGAATTTGAAAAGTGGGGATGTGAATTGACATCATTGGGAACGCCATGGGTCGCCCAACGGGTATGGCCGATGCCTAAAGTACTCGTGGGGGTCGTTTGTTTAGAAAATTTTCTTTCTAAGTCGGCAACTTTGCCTTTGGTTTTAGACAGCTGTATTTTAGAGTTGTTATACAGTGCGATTCCCGCACTGTCGTAGCCTCTGTATTCTAGTCGCTGAAGTCCCTTAAGGATTACGGGATAAGCTTTTCTGTGGCCTATATAGCCTACAATTCCACACATAAGATTTAATTATTAGGTTCGGTATAATAGATATTGAGTTTAGCGTTCTTGTTTAGGTTTGGGGAGTTATTTCCATAAAGTATTATACTTTTAGGAGATAATATTGCGCCAGAAGGAATGCCTTCAATTTGATTTATGGTTTGTAATTTCTTTGTGTTTGCGGCCCCAACATTGGATGAGACAACAAGCCCTAGCTTTACATTCGTGGAATCCCTGGCAATGATATTATTAAGGTGCTCCGTAAGCCTTACTTTATATTTCTTGTGTGTATTCCCTTCGCTGTCTGTTTCTGTGGCCAAGGGCACTAAATGGTTATATTTTGAATCTGCGGAAGCGGTATTAACTGTTTGGTCTAAAAAGTAATCTGCTACAGGTATATTGTTTTCTAAATCATAAAGGTATACCCTATTAGGAAGGTCAGAACTGTAGAGGGTTTCTTCAATATAAAACTCAAGGAAAGCTTCGTTAATTAAACGCTTAACAGTAGTTTGACCGTTATTTTGCACTCTAAATTCATTTAAATAATCCTCATAAGTATTCCCAAACTCGTCATCAGCAAACAACTCAATTATGGCCATAGAGCCTTCACCTCCTTTTAGGTAAAGATAATCGGCTCCTTCATAATCGACTCCTGTTGAAGTTATTGATGAATCTTCGATGGATTGCAGCACACTTGGGTTAAAGTAGTTCTCAAAAAGACTGACTTTATTGCCTGAAAAACCGAGCTCATATACCCCTTGGTTTGTAGTTGTATCATTTTCCCCGTTAACAGTTGTTGTGTTCTCATAAGTATAGTGCAGTTTAAGATTAGAATCAGCAGATGAAAAATTGAGCTGCATCATATGCCCTTCTTGTGGCTCCGAGGGTTCTGTATTTATATACAAGCCCCTAAAGTATTCCTTAAAACTATTAAGGCTACTAAGAACAGCGTCCTCTTCTTTTGACAAGATTAAATCTTCCCAAAATTCCTCTGAGGGGCTGGAGTTAGTCGGGTTGTTATACAAGTGCACTCTTAAACATGGAGTCAAGGTACTTGTCACCTCATCGGCATCCGTTTCTTCATTATATTTTTTTAAATCCTTGGGCTGATCACTCGGAAAATATTGGGCTTCATAATACAGTAACTGCCCTTCAAGTTGCGCTGTCTCAATGGACTGTCCAAATGTTAGGGAGCCATCAGAATAATAGCTTTGTGCATCGTCGATTCCAGCGCTAGGATCAAAGTCTCTAAGTAAAAAATTATTTTTGTAGATGGAAAGCTTTACGGGTTTAGTGCCGTAAAGTGAATCTAGCTCATATTCTGTTTCTCCGTTTTCACCTTCTCTTGTTGTAGTATGATATGGAATTGTTAACACTACAGAGTCTAACTTTACGTTATCGCCAAAGTTTGGGCTTAAGCTTTTAGGGATAAGCTGTCCTACAAAGTTTACATTTGAGCTTCCAAAAACGGGGTCATTATAGTATCCCAATAGATTATTTACAAGTCCGTCTGATTGAAAAGGCGTGATTCTTTGGTTGTACGTTTTTACGGGATAGAATTTATTTTCAATTTCAAAATCAGGAGTCCCTACAATGCCAGTTCCAATTTCAGAGAACTCAGAGTCACAGGCCTGAATTGCAAAAATTAAAAACAGTACACAAACAGGTTTTAATAAAATGGAATTAATTTGTTTCATATTTAGGGCAACTTAATTTAATATTTTTGTGGTGTAAAAATCTGTATAGGCTTCCGCAAAAGCTTCAGGGTATTGGTAGTCCAGTACGGGTTTATCACATGACGCAAGGTAGTCTTCTAACTCAGCAGGAAGTTCGTTAGAGCCTTTTATTAAGCCATCTGAAAAATCAATTGCAACTTTCATTAAGTTCGAATAAGTGGGGGTTTTTAAACTATCAATATGGGCATCCTCAATTTCGTCAAACTTAATTTTATCCACAAGCCCTTCGTTTAGTGTTTCATCAAAACTTTGACTGTAAATCGAAGTTACTACTTTACTTTCTTTAAACAAAGGTTCATCTTTATAATATTGTTTTAAATACAGCGGCAATAAGGATGCCAACCACCCATGAACGTGAATAATGTCTGGGGCCCAGTTTAATTTTTTAACAGTCTCTATGACGCCTTTTGCAAAAAAAATGGCGCGCTCGTCATTGTCATCAAACAACCGCCCGTCTTCGTCAGTTAGCGTTGCTTTACGTTTAAAATACTCTTCGTTGTCTATAAAATAAACCTGGATGCGTTCTTTAGGAATTGAAGCCACTTTTATTATTAGAGGCATATCTAAATCATTGATGACCAAGTTGATTCCCGAGAGGCGGATTACTTCGTGAAGCTGGTGTCTTCTTTCGTTAATGTTCCCATATCGCGGCATAAATATTCGTATTTGCCCTCCCTGTTTGTTAACCATTCTGGGCGCTTCAAACGACATGGATGAAATCTCTGTTTCAGGTAAGTACGGAACAACTTCTGACGACACGTATAACACTCTCTTATCTTTCATATGTTCTATGGATTTAAATATTGACAACAAAAATCACGCAAAAATACAAAATTTTATGCAGATTAATTGTAATACCTTAAGTTTGCAAGCTGTTAATTATTTAATAAATGCAAGTTTATAAATCCAAATCAAGTTTAATTGCCTTTATTGAGCAAGAGAAGCACCTTGGTGTTTCACTTGGCTTTGTACCCACAATGGGGGCTTTACACCAAGGACATTTATCATTAGTAAAAGCGGCCTTGGTTACCAATAAGCTAGTTGTGGTTAGTATTTTTGTCAACCCAACCCAATTCAGTAGCTCTACGGATTTAAACAAATATCCTCGCAATCTAGAGCAGGACATTCAACTTTTGGAGACTCTTTCAACGACTTCAATTGTTGTATATGCTCCAACGGTTGAGGATGTTTATGGTACCCATCTAAAAGTAGAGTCCTTTGATTTTCAAGGCCTTGAACTGCCACTGGAAGGCAGTTCTAGGCCTGGACACTTTAACGGAGTTGGAACGATTGTAAAACGCTTGTTTGAGATAGTCACCCCCAATACAGCCTATTTTGGAGAGAAAGACTTTCAACAATTACAAATAATAAAAAAAATGGTAGCGCTTGCAAAGCTACCAATTAAGATCATTGGTTGTCCAATCGAGCGAGAGCCCAATGGGCTTGCAATGAGCTCTAGGAATCGGCGTCTAAATCCTATAGAACTAGAACAATCTGCATTAATTTATAAAACATTAGAAGAGGTCAAAAAAAAATTTAAATTTGAAAGTCCAGAAGCAATTCGAGAATGGGTTGCTAAACAGTTCAGTACCCACCCTTTATTAGAGCTGGATTATTTCCAAATTTCAGAAACTGAAACCCTACTGCCAATTACACACAAAGACTCCCACAAAAACTACCGAGCATTTATCGCAGTATTTGTAAGAGAGGTCCGATTAATCGACAATATAGATTTAAATTAATTATATTTACCACTATGCAAATACAAGTTGTAAAATCTAAAATTCATCGCGTAAAAGTTACCGGAGCTGACCTTGATTACATTGGCAGTATCACCATAGACGAAGACTTAATGGATGCCGCAAATATAATTCAAGGTGAAAAAATTCAAGTGGTTAACAACACTAATGGGGAGCGCTTAGAAACCTATGTTATTCCGGGGCCTAGAAACTCTGGGGAAATCACTTTAAATGGTGCGGCCGCACACAAGGTATCCATTGGCGATATTTTAATTCTTATTACCTATGCTTCTATGGATCTAGAAGTGGCCAAACTCTTTAAACCTTCTTTAGTATTCCCAAATGAAGCGACAAACCTTTTAAACTAAATTTTTGAATTCAAAACAGAAATCAATACTTAAAATAAGCCTGCCCCTTTTGTTGAGTGTTGGGGCCGTTTGGTATTCATTTTCTATCATTCCTTTTGAAAGTCTGCTTATCTATTTCAAAAAAGCAGATTATTCTTGGGTGGTTTTGGGAATGTTTATCGGACTGTTAAGCCATCTCTCACGAGCGTATCGCTGGCGCTTCCAGCTAGAGCCCATGGGCTATAATGTAAAGCTGGGAAACAGTATTATGGCTGTTTTTGCAACCTATCTTATAAACTATACAATTCCGAGAGCAGGCGAAATTGCAAGAGCGTCAATACTCACCAATTACGAAGGGGTTCCTTTTGAAAAAAGCTTCGGCACTATTGTTTCAGAGCGCATCGCCGATATGGTTGTTATGTTAGGAATTATTTCTGTGACCCTTTTTTTACAATTTGATTTTATTTACAGCAAACTTTCTGAAAATTTTGACCCTACAAAACTAGCAGTAGCTGCAAGCGCTTTTATTGTTTTACTGTTTTTTTTCACACGGATTATAAAAAAAGGAAAATCAAAGCTAGCTCAAAAAGTCAAAACATTTTTAAGCGGATTAATGGAAGGGATTCTCAGTATTTTTAAAATGGAAAAAAAAGGTCCTTTTATTTTTCACACCCTGTTTATTTGGGGAATGTATGTCTTGATGTTTTATGTGACTAGCTTTTCTGTACCCGAACTAAATAACATCCCTTTTGCCGCTATTTTAATCGGCTTTATTTTCGCTAGTTTTAGTGTTGCAGCTACCAATGGAGGAATTGGATCGTATCCCTTGGCTATTTTCGCAGCTTTTTCCCTTTTTAATGTTTCTGAAGATCTCAGTATTGCATTTGGGTGGATTATGTGGACCTCTCAAACACTTATGGTCATAGTTTTAGGAGGGTTTTCATTGCTCTTTTTACCATTTTATAATAGGCGTCGCCCAAAACAAACTTCGGAATAGTATATTTTTTTTTCGCTTATTTTCTTAACTTGGCAACACTAAACAACTTACAAACATAAAATGAACTTTTTTGTTATTTCACTGCTACTAAGCTTTAATATTTTACTGTCTCAGACTGTTTATGAATCGATTGAATCTGATGCCATGGGAACCTCAAGAGATTTAAAAATTCAGCTGCCTCGTAATTATGAGCAGACGCCCGACAAACGCTATCCTTTAATTGTAGTTTTTGATGGGGATTATCTCTTTGAGCTCGTAGCCGGCAATGTAGATTATTATTCTTACTGGGAAGATATGCCAGAGGCTATTGTCGTAGGGGTTAAGCAAATAGACTCAAAAGCAGAAGATACAACACTTTCAATAGAGGGGCATTTCCCTCACAAAACAGGGGCTAAATTTTACGATTTTATCGAACGCGAACTCATACCTTATATGCGAGAAAATTACCGCAGCTTAGACTTTAGTGTTGCAGTTGGACACGGGCAAACCGCTAATTTTATAAACTTTTTTCTTTTTAGCAAAGCGCTCACTTTTAATGCCTTTATTGCCCTGAGCCCTAGTTTGTCCTTTAGCATGCAAGACAACCTTTCAAGACAGCTAAGTTTAAAGAAAAAAGAAAAAATATTCTATTATTTATCTACAGCAAATTTAGATATAAAGCGGCACAAAAAAGAAGTCCTTGAGCTCAACGCCAAGCTTACTGACATTGACAACAACAGTCTTTTTTACAGCTTTGATAATTTTGAAGCCGCAAATCACTACTCATTAGCAGCCCAGTCTATTCCCAAAGCCTTGGAAAGTATTTTTTTGGTGTATCAGCCTATTAGTAAAAAAGAGTACAAAGAGAAAATAATAAGTCTTGAGACCTCACCAGTCGACTATTTAATTGAAAAATACGATACGATTGACCAACTATTTGGTATTGAGAAGCAAATGCTTATTAATGACTTTAGAGCAATTGAGGCGGCTATAAAAAAACAACAAGCGTATGCCCTGTTTAAAGATCTAGGAGATCTAGCAAATCAACAGTACCCAAACACCGTGTTAGGGAGTTTTTATTTGGGCCGCTATTACGAAGAAAAAGGAAACCCTAAAAAAGCAATGAACATTTACAGATCAGCTTATACACTCGAAAGTGTTGAGGGCTACTCCAAAGAGGAGATGTTCGATAGAGCCGATCAAATTAGAGATGAATACGGGTACTAATGGCTAAGGTAAAAACTACTTTTTTCTGTCAGAGTTGTGGGGCGCAATTTGCCAAATGGCAAGGGCAGTGCACGTCTTGTAAATCTTGGAACACAATCACAGAAGAGCTGGTCCAGAAAGCAGAAAAAAATGACTGGAAAACAGCTATAACAAATACTCCAAAACGCGTTTCAAAACCCCTAAAAATAGCCGAAATTGATACGGCCAAGATGGCTAGAATGGATACAAATGATGGCGAGCTTAACCGCGTATTGGGTGGCGGGATCGTTCCTGGGTCTTTGACGCTTTTAGGGGGAGAACCAGGGATTGGAAAAAGTACACTTATGCTACAGGTTTCTCTTAAATTACCTTATAAAACCTTATATGTTTCAGGCGAAGAAAGTCAAAAGCAAATTAAACTTCGCGCGCAGCGCATACAGCCCTTAAACGATACCTGTTACATCCTCACCGAAACAAAAACACAAACTATATTTAAGCAAATAGATACGCTCAAGCCCGATGTGGTTGTCATTGATTCAATTCAAACCCTGCAAAGTGATTATCTCGAAGCCTCTGCAGGAAGTGTTTCTCAAATTAAAGAATGCACAAGTGAACTTATCAAGTTTGCTAAGGAAACCGCAACTCCGGTCATTTTAATAGGGCATATCACTAAGGATGGTTCAATTGCGGGGCCTAAAATACTGGAACATATGGTAGATACAGTTCTTCAGTTTGAAGGGGATAGAAACCATGTATTCCGGATTTTGAGAGCTCATAAAAACCGTTTTGGATCTACTCACGAATTGGGAATTTACGAAATGTTAGGCAGTGGTTTGCGAGAAGTGACCAACCCTTCAGAGATCTTAATCTCCAAAAAGGATACGGCTTTATCTGGCAATGCCATTGCCGTTACCTTGGAAGGCGTTCGCCCACTTCTTATTGAAGTTCAGGCTTTGGTGAGTACTGCTGTGTACGGAACGCCCCAACGCAGCGCCACAGGCTTCAACGCCAAACGTCTCAATATGCTTTTAGCCGTATTGGAAAAAAGAGCCGGCTTTAGACTTGGTGCCAAAGATGTGTTTCTAAACATTACAGGGGGTATTAATGTTGATGATCCCGCCATTGACTTAGCTGTTGTGGCTGCTATCTTATCGTCTAATGACGATGAGGCCTTGGCAAAAAATTATTGCTTTGCTGGCGAAGTTGGTTTGTCTGGTGAAATTCGCCCTGTTCAGCGTGTGGATCAGCGTATTTTGGAAGCTGAAAAACTAGGCTTTGAAATTATATTTGTCTCAAAACACAATAAAATCAGTCTTAAAACAACGGCTATTAAAATTCAGCTGCTTACAAAAATTGAAGATTTAGTAGCTTTTTTAGGCTAGGATATCGCACTAAAAAAACCAGATCATTATAGGTCTGGTTTTTTTAGTGAAATTAAAGAAGTGTATTAACAAAATTCGTCATAGGCATTCTTTAAGTTTTCTGCAATTATCTCGGCTGGACGTCCTTCGATATGATGACGCTCAAGTACATGTACTAAGGCACCGTCTTTAAACAAGGCCATACATGGAGAGCTCGGAGGAAAAGGAACCATATGTTCTCTTGTCTTTTCAACAGCTTCTTTGTCGACCCCTGCAAATACGGTTACAGTTTGTTCTGGGAGTTTATCATTGTCTAAGCTCATAATAACCCCAGGGCGGGCATTGGCAGCTGCACAGCCACAAACCGAATTAACGACAACCAAGGTGGTTCCCGATTGTGCCAAAGCAGCCTCTACAGCCTCGGCATTGTGTAATTCTTTAAAACCTACTTGCGTTAAATGTTCACGCATTGGTTTTACTAATTCTGCTGGATACATTGGTATTTGTTTTTAATTAAAAGCCAAAGATACACATTTGTCAGTCAATTAGATTCTTTTTTTACACATCTAAAATGTTAAATTGACTATAAATTTTTAAAGAATCTCTAGAAGATATTAATTGTTGCTGTTGTTTTTTTGTAGGTTTGGTTTTTAATTTAATTCTAATATTTGATGGGATTTTCGAAATGGATAGGCGCCTCTATAGGCTGGTCTTTTGGAGGACCAATTGGCGCCATTATTGGAATGGCTATCGGCAGCCTTCTCGACTCTTCTTCTAAAAGCGGGACCGTTCGCAGTCAAAATACAGCAGCAACTCGTTCAGGAGATTTTGAAGTTAGTTTATTGGTATTGGCATCGATTGTTATAAAAGCAGATGGCAAACAAGATCAGCGGGAATTGGATTTTGTTAGGGCGCAGTTTGTTAAAATGTACGGCAAAGTGCGCGCCAATCAGGCATTTAAATTATTTAAAGAAATATCTAAGCAGCCCAATATTTCAACAAGACAAGTCTGTTTACAAATCCGTCAAATGATGGACCATGCCTCGCGACTTCAGCTGCTTCATTTTTTATTCGGAATCGCCGGGTCTGATAATCATGTCGATGCCTCTGAGGTCAAAGTAATTGCTTTAATGGCCTCTTACCTTGGAGTCAGTACTCGTGATTTTGAAAGTATTAAGGCTATGTTTTATAAGAGTACTGATATGGCCTATAAAATTTTAGAGATTGATTCGAAGGCCAGCGCAGCAGAAATCAAAGCCGCTTACAGAAAAATGGCTAAAAAATACCACCCTGATAAAGTACTTCACCTAGGAGCAGAACACCAGAAGGGAGCCGAAGCTAAGTTTAGAAAAGTTCAGGATGCCTATGAACAACTTCAAAATGTGAAACAGTTTTAGTAAATTGCCATAAATTTAAAATTTGATGGATCAAATCATTTCATACCTCAGCAGTATAGACCCCATTTTAGCAGCGCTTTATGCTTCATTGTTTACGTGGGTAGTAACAGCTTTGGGGGCTTCACTGGTATTTTTGTTTAAAGGGATGAACAGAGGCCTCTTAGATGGGATGCTTGGATTTACGGGGGGGGTTATGGTCGCGGCCAGTTTTTGGAGTTTATTAGCGCCTTGTATTGAAATGAGTCCGGGGGAAGGTTTTGTAAAGGTGCTTCCGGCAGCCATTGGTTTTGCTTTAGGAGCACTCTTCTTATTTGGTCTCGATAAAATACTTCCTCATTTACACATTAATTTTAAAGAAAGCGAAAAAGAAGGGGTCAAATCACCTTGGCACCGCACTACCTTACTCGTCTTGGCCATTACGCTTCACAATATTCCAGAAGGCTTAGCGGTAGGAGTTCTTTTTGGGGGCGTTGCTGCGGGCATCCCAGAAGCAACTATTGGAGGTGCAGTGGCACTGGCCATTGGCATTGGAATTCAAAATTTTCCAGAGGGCCTGGCAGTCTCTATGCCACTAAGGCGTCAAGGGGTTAGTAAGTTTAAAAGTTTTTGGTATGGCCAACTCTCGGCCATTGTGGAACCGATCGCAGCCGTCATAGGGGCTGTCGCAGTTACTTTTTTTACGCCTATTTTACCTTATGCCTTAGCATTTGCAGCCGGCGCTATGATTTTTGTAGTGGTTGAAGAGGTGATACCGGAAACCCAACGCGATAAGTATACTGATTTAGCAACCCTAGGATTTATTGGAGGCTTTATTGTGATGATGACCCTGGACGTAGGCTTAGGTTAATCACAGCCACAGCCACCGTTGCCACAATTCTTTTTAGTGTTTGCGGCTTTCCACAACTGCTTTCTAAACAAATACAGCAGTGCGACGACTAAAGCAGCACCTATTATAAGGGTTTCAATGAAAGCATTCATATTATTTATTTTAAAAATTGAAAGGCAATTAATGCACAAATATAAGCAATAGCCGTCATTCCAACGAGCTGAAGGATTGGCCATTTCCAGCTTTTTGTTTCGCGTTTTACAATCGCCAGAGTACTCATACATTGCATTGCAAAAGCATAAAAAAGAAGTAAAGATATTCCCGAGGCAAGTGTAAATACTTTTGTGCCATCGGCATACTTTTCATTTGCCATTTTTGATTTAATAGTGTCTATATTTTCGCTCTCGCTGGCACTTCCTACACTGTATATGGTAGCTAAGGTGCCTACAAAAACTTCTCTAGCCGCAAACGAGGCGACCAAGCCAATACCCACTTTCCAGTCATATCCCAGCGGTTTTATAAGGGGTTCGATTGTTTTTCCTACAATTCCAATATAAGAATGTTCCAACTTAAAAGAAGCGATTTGATCGTTTAGCTCATCAGGCGATTCAAATGTGGCCGCCTCTTTTATATAAGTCTCAGCATTGTTAAATTTATCTCCAGGACCATAAGAGGCCAAAACCCATAAAATAATGGATATAGCTAAAATTATTTTTCCGGCTTCAAACACAAATGTTTTTGTTTTTTCAATCACCGTAATAAGGACATTTTTTAGCAGTGGCAGCTTGTAATTGGGCATTTCTACCACAAAAAATGTCTTATGTTTTGTTTTTAAAACCCGGTCCAGGACATAGGCTGAAAAGATAGCCATGCCAAAGCCCATTAAGTACAATGCCATTAAGGTCAGTGCTTGGTAGCTAAGCCCCATGATAGCGCCTTGAGGAATGACTAGTGCGATAATAATAAGATAGACAGGTAGCCGTGCTGAACAGGTGGTAAAGGGGACGACCAAAATGGTGATCAGGCGTTCTTTCCAGTTTTCGATATTTCTAGTCGCCATGACTGCAGGAATGGCACATGCAGTACCTGAAATAAGGGGAACTAAGCTTTTACCACTCAATCCAAATCGCCGCATGACGCGGTCCATTAAAAAGACTACACGACTCATATAGCCACTTTCTTCTAATATGGAAATGAAGAGAAACAGAAAGGCAATTTGAGGGATAAAAATAACAATTCCTCCGATACCAGAAACAATTCCCTCCGCCACTAAATCGGTTACCTTTCCTCCGCCTGGGAAGCTGTGTTTCACCCATTCTGCCAAGCTAGCAAAAGTGGTATCTATGAGATCCATAGGCACTGTAGCCCAGTCATAAATGGCTTGAAAAATTGACAGCAATACCAAGAAAAAGATAACATAGCCCCATACTTTATGAATCAGCAAACGGTCTAGTTTACTTCTCAGTCCGGTGGCTTTGGAGTGATCAATTGTTTGCCCATTCTTTAAAATACCATTGATAAACTGGTAGCGTTTAATGGCTTCTTTTTGTTGGAGTTGTTTTAACTCTTGGTTTGACTTGGTTTTAAACTTTGATATATCTAGTTCCTGACGGTTTGTTTTTCCAAAATTAGCATCTTGGGTAATGACCAACCATAGTTTGTAAATGTCTTGATTGGGAAATGCTGTTTTTAGACTTTGAAAATAATCTTCATCAATTTGAGTGGCGTCTAAACAAGGCTCTGTAGAGATGGTTTTATAGCTTTCAATTAAGGCTTTAAGTTCTTCTATTCCCTTGTTTTTGCGGGTGCTTACTAGGGCTATTTTTGTATGGAGTTTTTTTTCTAATAATTCAATGTCTAAGGAGATGCCCTTGCGCCGCATTAAGTCACTCATATTAATCACTAGAATTGTTGGGATTTTGAGATCTTTAATTTGTGTGAACAAAAGCAGATTTCGTTTTAGGGTCTCAACATCACTGACAATCAAAGCCACGTCTGGATAATCTTTGTCGTTTTTGTTAAGCAGTAACTCAATTACTACATTTTCGTCCAAAGATGAGGCGTTGAGACTGTAGGTGCCTGGAAGGTCTAATATATACGCTTTTACACCACGAGATAATTTACAAACCCCTTGTTTTTTATCAACGGTTATTCCAGGGTAATTCCCCACTTTTTGGTTGAGGCCTGTCAAGGCATTAAATACAGATGTTTTTCCTGTATTTGGATTTCCAATTAACGCAACGTTTAGCTGTTTACTCATTCATTTTTTCGATTATAATCAAGGCGGCCGTCTTTTTTCGGATCGCTAAAAAACTATCGTTTACGTTTAGGTACATTGGATCCGCAAAAGGCGCTAGTTGAAGTAAACGCACTTCATTCCCTGGAAGACAGCCCATCTCTAATAGTCTTAGAGGGATGTCCTTGGAGGAGCTATCAGTGATGATACCTTTCTCCCCTTTTTTAAGATCTGCTATTGTAAAGCTCATGCTTATTTAGATTCATTTTAAAGAGACAAAAGTACTAAAAAGATTAGTTTTTATAAGCTGCTTTTAGAACTTTTATATCGTCAAGTAGCCGTTCAATTTCTTCAGGGTCGGTGCCATCATAAAACCCACGGATTTGTCGTTTCTTATCAATTAACATGAAGTTCTCGGTATGAATCATATCAAAAGCCCCTCCGTCTCCAGCCTCTTTTACCGCTAGATACGATTTGCGCGCCAGCGCATATATTTGTTCTTTATCGCCAGTAACTAAATTCCATTTTGAGGCATTGACTCGTTTTTTGAGGGCGTAGCGCTTGAGTTGGGCTACAGAGTCAACTTCAGGGATTACGGAGTGTGATAATAGCAATACTTCTGGATCGCTAATGGTTTTTCTTTGAATCTCATACATATGGTCTGTCATAATTGGACAGATAGTTTGGCAAGTTGTAAAGAAAAAATCGGCCACATAAATTTTATTGCGATAAAACTCTTGTGTAATGGTGTCCCCGTTTTGGTTGACTAAGCTAAAGTCTTTAATATGATGGTATTTTTTTTGGTGTTGAATGCTGCTGTCTACCAATTCGTAATTAACCTGAGCAGGCTGATAAATAGGCAGTATTTTGATGGGAGAGAGGATGTTGTAGAAGAGTGTAATAATAATGCAGGACAGCACAAAAAGTGTGGCAATGAATAATCGGTATTTCTTTAAAAAAGCTTGCATCTGTTTAGAAATATATAATACAAAAGTACGATACAGCAATTAGAAGTTTGTCAATATAATCTTAAAAAAAAGCTGCACAATAAAGTTTTTGTTTCTAATCTGAAAACTTTACATTTGCTTGCTTAAACCTTTACTATACTACATGGAATTTGTAATTAAAATATCACAGTTTTTATTGAGTCTATCCCTATTAATTGTACTTCATGAACTAGGTCATTTTATTCCGGCTAAATTATTTAAAACGCGTGTGGAAAAATTTTACCTCTTTTTTGATGTTAAATATTCATTATTTAAAAAGAAAATTGGCGACACCGTATACGGGATTGGCTGGCTGCCTTTAGGGGGCTATGTTAAAATATCGGGAATGATTGATGAGAGCATGGACACAGAGCAAATGGCCCAAGAGCCACAACCCTGGGAGTTTCGTTCAAAACCCTCTTGGCAGCGCTTAATTATTATGCTAGGCGGGGTCACGGTTAATTTTATATTAGCGGCCGTGATTTATATTTTTATGGCTTTTACCTATGGTGCCATAGATGTTGATGCCAGCAGCGTTGAAGGGGGTTATGAAATTAGAAGCTCAGTTTTAAAGGAAATTGGACTTCAAAATGGTGATAAAGTTATTGCAATTAACGATTATAAAATCGTAAATGTTTCCGATATCAATCGCTATATAATAGAAGCTAAAACGATGACTATAGATCGTGACGGTGCTACAAAAATTATAGAATTTCCAATCGACTTTTTGGGGCAGCTAACCGCAAGTAAACCCAAAGGGCTCATAGACCTCCGTGTCCCATTTATAATCACGGACTTTCAACAAGGGTCCATTAATGCTGCTGTCGATTTACAGCCGGGTGATATTATGACAAGCATAAATCAACAACCTGCGCGCTTTATGGATCAAGTAAACCCTATACTACAAACGCTCAAGGGGCAAACCGCCTTTTTTACTTTTGAAAGAAATGGCGTTTTAATAAGCCGAGAGTTACAGCTGAGTATTGAAGGTGAATTAGGAGTCATAATTACAAGGTCCATGCGGGACTACTCAAGCGCCGGCTTCTTTAAAATTGTTACTAAAGAGTATGGATTTGGCGAAAGTATTGGGGCTGGACTTGATAAATTTGCTTTAGAGATGTCATCCTATTGGGGGCAGCTGAAGCTTATTTTCTCTCCAAGTACGGGAGCTTATAAAGGCGTTGGAGGCTTTAAAGCTATTTTTGATGTTTTCCCTAGCACTTGGAATTGGGAAGGGTTTTGGAAAATTACTGCCTTACTATCGATTATGTTAGGAGTATTAAACTTATTGCCTATTCCTGCACTTGACGGCGGTCACGTCATGTTTTTAATTTATGAAATGATCTCAGGACGAAAGCCTAGCGATAAGTTTATGGAGTATGCACAAACGGTCGGGTTTTTCCTTTTGATCGCTTTGGTTTTATTTGCCAATGGAAACGATATCTACAAAGCGGTATTTGGCTAAATATTTTCAAAAATGTATTTGCACAGAATAAAAAATACTATATATTTGCGCTCGCAATAGCGAAAAAACAC
>TARA_Y100000385_G_scaffold291018_1_pt1 | contig 16314 bp, 13 predicted proteins | sample TARA_Y100000385 | Tara Oceans TARA_Y100000385 (sample SAMEA2620980) | marine metagenome | biome: marine biome (ENVO:00000447); feature: surface water layer (ENVO:00002042); material: "saline water (ENVO:00002010), including plankton (ENVO:xxxxxxxx)" | depth 5 m
TGGTTATCATATCCTTAAAGTTACCGGCAAAAGAAATTCAAGAGGTGAGCTTAAGACAGCACATATAATGATTAAATTCCCAAAAGCTTCTGGTCAAAATTCACAAAAAGACATTTCAGTTTCTAAAGTTAAAGCCAATGAGATATACCAGAAAATAATCAATGAAGGAGCAGATTTTTCTGAAATGGCTAAACAATATTCTGATGACAAGAACAATGCTTCTAAGGGAGGAGAACTTCCCTGGTTTGGTTCAAATAGAATGGTTGCAAGTTATGAAAATGCAGCTTTTTCGCTTCAAAATAAAGGTGATATCTCAGAGCCAGTTCAAACTCCTTACGGGTGGCATATCATTAAACTGATAGATAGCAATGGTCTAGGAACTTTCGATGAAGAAAAAGAGAATATTAGGGCGAAAGTGGAGAAAGATTCTAGATCTCAAATGAAGAGAACTATTCTAGTGAACCGTTTGAAAAAAGAATACAATTTCAGTATTAATTCCCAAGCATTAAAGTACTTTAAATCTATTCCATCTGCTGATTATATCTCTGGATCTTGGACTTTTGAAGAAAATAAAAAGTCGTTGATGGGTACTATTATGACTTTAAATAGTGAAAGCTATAGTCAATTAGACTTTGCTATTTTTCTTACTAATACTGCAAAAAAGTCTAAAATCGGAACTCAAGTTTCTGTTCTTGTGGATAAAGCTTTTAATTCCTGGTCAGAGAATATTGTTATCGAATATGAAAATTCAATTCTTGAGTCTAAGTATAATGAATTTCGTTTATTAATGCAGGAATATCGTGACGGTATTTTATTGTATGAACTTACAGATGAAAAAATTTGGAGTAAAGCTATCAAAGATACTATTGGATTAAATCAGTTTTATGAGTCAAACAAACAAAATTTTATGTGGGAAAATCGTGTTCAGGCCAAAATTATTAATTGCTTGAATTCTTCTATCGCATTGAAAGTAAAATCAAAAATTTCTAAGGGTCAGAATATTGAAGTAATACAAATGAAAATCAACAAGAAATCTCCCTTAAATATGACTATTGAAGATGGTGTATTCTCAAAGGGAGATAATATTTTTGTTGACCAAGTAACATGGGAAATGGGCTTATCTGATCCAATTATTGATAATGAACACATTAAATTGGTTCTAATTCAATCTATCTACCCTCCCTCTCCAAAACTACTCAAAGAAGCAAAAGGTTTAATCACTTCAAATTATCAAGATTTCTTAGAGGAAATATGGCTTGAGGATCTTCGTAACAAATATGAAGTTAACATTAATAATGAGTTATGGAATATTTTAATCTCAGGTCGTTTAGACGAATTAAATTACAGAAAAGATCCGCTAGAATCATTAGATTCCATGAGTTTTAGGAATGCTTTTAACCTAGCTAAACGATTTCTTGGAGTCTCAAAAAATACCACTTTTGAATGGAGGGGAGCTATCTATTCCACCGAACAAAAATAATTTCTGCGAGGTGAATCATATTATATTATATATATCATTCATAATTTTATTGTCTTCATGCTCTTTTTCAAAAAGCTCCGACGATATTTTACTAGCTAGAGTTGGAGATTCTTATTTGTATAAGTCTGATATTCAATCTTTACACTTATCAAATGAAAGTAGACCAGATAGTATGATATATGTTCAACAGTATATCAAGAATTGGGCAGAACAGAAACTATTGTTGGAAAAGGCCTTAATGAATGTAAATCAAGATGAATTAGAAATTGACAGTCGTATTACGGATTATAAAAACTCTTTATTGATTCACGCATATGAACAAAAATTGATACAACATAGTATTGACACACTTCTAGGCTTGGAAGATATAAAAAAGTATTACAATGCCCATGCAGATGATTACTATTTGGCGGAAAAGATCATTAAGATTATGTTTATTAAAACCAGTCTTATTGCCCCTAAACTCGACTCATTAGAACTTTGGGTATTTCAAGAAGATACGCTCCAAATAGCAAAAATTGAAGAATATTGTCACAAGTATTCAAAAAGATTTTACTACAACATAAATGAATGGGTTAATTGGTCAGATTTTACAGATATTTTCCCTTCTCAGTTTGATCTTTCTTCATTAACAATGAGCAATAATACAATGCTATTAAAAGATATTACAGATGTTTATTTATTACGTTTAATTGATGAGAAAAAACAGTCAGAAATTGCACCATTAGACTATGTTCAGGAAAAAATAAAAAGTATCTTGCTGAATCAAAAAAAGACAAATACTATTGAATACATTAAATTAAAATTATTTGAAGACGCTAAAAAAACAAAAGAATTTGAAATTTATTGATATGATTAATAAATTATGGATTGTCTTCATTACTTCTGTGAGTTTAACACATGCTCAGGTCACGATTGAAGAGATTTCTGCAGTAGTGGGTAATAATATTATTTTAAAGTCAGATATACAACAGCAAATTCTTCAATATCAAGCCCAAGGTCTAGAGTTTGATTCTACTATTTATGTTCAAGTATTTGAGGACTTATTATTTCAAAAGCTAATGCTTCACCAAGCTAAATTAGATAGTGTAGAAGTTACTGAGGTAGAGGTCTTCAATGAAATTGATTCTCGATTAAATAATTTTATCGCCCAGTTGGGAGGTGAAGATCAGTTAGAGGCGTATTTTGACAAAAAAATATACCAAATTAAAGAAGAAATGTATGAACCTATTGAAGAGTCTATTATTATTCAAAAGGTTCGCTATGGAATTAGCTCTTCAGTCACAATTACTCCAGGAGAGGTAAAAGAGTATTTTAAATCATTTGATTTGGATACAATGCCCGAAATTAACGAGACTGTTGAAGTCTCTCAAATTTTAAAATTACCCCCACCAAGTGATGAATCTGTGAAAGAAACAAAAATTAAATTAGATAAGTTAAAAGAGCGAGTACTTAAAGGTGAAAGTTTCGCCACACTTGCAATACTGTATTCCGAAGACCCGGGATCCTCAAGAAATGGAGGCCTTTACACAGGAATTAAAAGAGGTATGTTTGTTAAGGAATTTGAAAATGTGATGTACAGTCTTGAAGAAAAAGAAATTTCCGATGTTTTTAAAACCGAATATGGCTACCACATTGTTCAAATGGAAGAACGAAGAGGAGTAGAGGTCGATGTTCGACACATTCTAATGTCTCCAAAGATTTCTAATTCCGATTTAAATCTTTCTAAAGAATATTTGATGGAAGTGCGAGATTCTATTCTAGATGGTAATTTAACTTTTGAGACGGCATGTCTTCGCCATTCAGATGATACAGACACTAAGTTCAATGGTGGAAAATTAATTAATCCCAATACAGGTAATAGTATTTTTGAGCTCCATGAATTGCCTAATTCCATTAAAATTACTGTAGAATCTTTGAATGTAGGCGATATTTCGTCTACAAACTATCTTAAAAGTGAAGATGGGAAAGAATCTTATACTATTTATAAATTGTTTTCAAGAACAGAGGCTCATGAAGTTAATCTCAAAGATGATTACAAGAAAATAAGAGATTTAGCTCTAGAGTTTAAAAAAGATCAATCTATTACTGAATGGATCAATTCGTCTTTGGTAAAGACTTATGTTCGTATCTCAGATCAATACGAATCTTTGGTGTTTCAGTACAATTGGTTAAAAGAATAATTATGTCAGAAAAACAAATTGAAGTAGAAGCACTAGATCTCTTAAAGGGGCAATTTACTGCTTTAAAGAACGAAATATCAAAGGTAATAGTTGGACAAGGAAAAGTGGTAGATGAATTAGTACTTTCTATTTTTTGTAGAGGTCATGTTCTTTTGGTTGGAGTTCCTGGACTAGCCAAAACACTTTTAGTGAAAACTATTAGTGATGCATTAGGTTTGAAATTTTCAAGAATACAATTTACTCCTGATTTGATGCCCTCAGATATAATTGGTGCTGAAATTTTAGATGAAAATAGAAATTTTAAGTTTATCAAAGGTCCTATTTTTTCTAACGTTATTCTGGCTGATGAAATTAACAGAACACCTCCAAAAACTCAAGCTGCCCTTCTTGAAGCCATGCAAGAGCGTTCGGTGACAGCATCGGGATATCAGTATATACTCGATAAACCCTTTTTTGTTTTGGCTACTCAAAACCCGATTGAACAAGAAGGAACTTATCCATTACCAGAAGCACAATTAGATAGATTTATGTTCAATTTAAAAGTTGATTATCCTTCATTTGAGGAGGAAGTTCAGATTGTAAAAAGAACAACCTCTGATTATCAGCATTCTCCTTCTGAAACACTTTCTGCTGACGATATTTTAAATATTCAGAATTTAATCCCAAAAATTCCTATAGCCGATAATGTGGTTGAGTATGCGGTCAGATTAGTTGGGAAAACTCGTCCTGAAAGTAACTTATCTTCCTCAGATATTAAGAAATATCTTTCGTGGGGTGCGGGGCCAAGAGCTTCTCAATATTTGGTCCTTGCTGCCAAGGCTCATGGTGCTCTAAATGGAAAGTATTCTCCAGACATAGAAGATGTTAAATCTGTGGCATTGCCTATTTTACGACATAGAATAGTTCGAAATTATAAGGCAGAGGCAGAGGGAATGACCATTGAGAAAATAGTAGATTCTTTGTTGTAGATTTTTTAATTTATTATCTCTTCACTTTGTTTTATTTAACAGATGAAATCTAATATTCTTTTTTATTACACTTAGCATTTTTATATATTTGATTATATGAAGGTTCTTAAAAATCATTCCTTAAAACAATATAATACTTTTGGTCTTGACTGTAAAGCAGACTTTTTTATAGAAGTTTGCTCTCTTAATGACTTACAAAATGTGTATTCAAATTCTGAGTTCGACGCTTTACCAAAATTAATTTTGGGAGGTGGAAGTAACGTTCTTTTATATAAAGATTTTAAGGGACTTGTTATAAAAATTAGTCTAGTTGGAGTAAAAGATAATGGGAACGGATTAATAAAAGTTGCTGCGGGAGAAAATTGGCATGATTTTGTTCTATGGTCAATTGATAAAGGATATAATGGCTTAGAAAATCTTTCTTTGATTCCTGGTAGCGTAGGTGCTGCTCCACTGCAAAATATTGGAGCCTACGGAGTCGAGATTAAAGATTCTTTTATTGAATTAGAGGCTTTTCATATCTCAAGTAAGTCATTGCTTACGTTTTCAAAGCAAGATTGTCAGTTTGGATATCGTGAATCTATCTTTAAAAACAGCGAAAAAGGAAATTATATTATCTGCTCGGTAACTTTACAATTAAAAGACGATGGGCTATTAAATTCAAACTATGGATCTATTCAACAAGTTCTAGAGGAACGTTGTATTTCATCTCCTACCGCCAAAGACTTGAGTAATGCGGTTATTAGTATTCGTCAGTCTAAGTTGCCTGATCCAAAGATAATTGGCAACTCTGGCTCATTCTTTAAGAACCCTATTATTCCTTTGAGCTTTTTTAATTCTATTAAGATGAAATGGTTAGATATTCCTTCATATCCAGTCCAACATAATTTTGTGAAAGTCCCTGCTGGATGGCTTATCGAAAAAGCAGGATGGAAAGGAAAACGATTTTCGGAATGTGGAGTTCACGATAAACAGGCTCTAGTAATAGTCAATCATGGTTCTGCTTCAGGTAAGGATATTTTTATGCTTGCCAAAAAGATACAATCCTCTATCCTTGATATATTTAAGATTAATCTTGAGATTGAAGTCAATATTATTGGACTGCCTATAGAATCGAATTAAATTATAGTCGATGAACTTATTTTCCCCCAATTCTTTATTTTAAATTTGTAGAAACAATTCAAAATGAAACTCATAATTCTTACCATTACAATTTTAGGACTAGGTTTTGCAGGAATAGCTATAAAAATATTGGCCAAGAAAGATGGTGAATTTGAGGGTACTTGTGCAAGTAATAATCCCTTAATCACCCGTGAGGGTGAGCCTTGTGGGTTTTGTGGGGCTAGTCCTGAAGAAAAATGTAAGTCAGAATCCTAACTATTTTACCTTCCAGTTAAAACCTAATGCCCAAACTTTTGGTTTTACATCATAACCTATATGAATCATAAAAGGAATTCTTTGGAATGATAAGTTGGTTCCGAAATTTAGATTTACTCCATGATTATTATAGTTAATTACATAATATTTCCCAATTGGATCAGAGTCTGGTTGATTGTTGTTCTCTACAATTCCTTTGGTGTCATAATAGAAATTATATGTAAATTCTTGAATATACCCCAAGCCAATGCAAAAGTCAATGTCTACAAAATCCCAATTTAGTATTCCCATTTCTTGGGGGTTAAAAACTGTTCCAATATTTATCATCTTTATAAGACTTTTGTTTCCATCAAAACGTGAATTTCTTATTGTATCAGAAGCTACTGCATATCCCAAAAAGGTATAGTCCTTATCAAAGCTTAGTCTGTTGAATTTTAATTCGGTGAAATAGCTAAACTTTTTATCTTTTATCACATTATATAAACTCACTCCAAAAGGAATTTCCTGAAAACTGCTCAGAATACCCAAGCTTGAGTAGGAATCATTTCTTGTACTTTGAGCTTGAACAAGTGAGCAGAGCATTAAGGCTGTTAAATAAATAATTCCCCTCATATTTATTTACTCTGTTTAATCATGATTTCAAGTATTTGAGCTGCTGCTTCTGCAATGACAGTTCCTGGTCCAAATACCCCAGAGACTCCAGATTCAAATAAATATTCGTAATCTTGATTTGGTATAACCCCTCCAGCAACTACCAAGATATCTTTTCTGCCAAGAGATTTTAATTCTTCAATAACACAGGGAACCAATGTTTTATGTCCTGCTGCTAAAGAAGATACTCCTAAAATGTGAACATCGTTTTCAACAGCCTGTTTTGCTGCTTCTCTAGGAGTTTGAAACAGTGGTCCAATATCTACATCAAATCCCAAATCAGCAAATGATGTAGATACCACTTTTGCTCCTCTATCATGACCATCTTGACCCATTTTGGCAATCATAATTCGTGGGCGCCTACCTTCTATTTTAGCAAATTTATTTGCTAGATTTTGCGTCTTTTTAAATACTTTATTATCTGCTATCTCCATTGAATATACTCCTGAAACTGTGCGAATTTTTGCTTGATATCTTCCAAAGACACGTTCACATGCATCAGAAATTTCACCAAGAGTCGCTCTACATCTTGCGGCATTTACTGCTAAAGCTAATAAATTTTCATCACCTGTTTTACAATTTTTAGTTAATTTTTTCAGTGCTTCTTTTACATCTTCTTCGTTTCTTGATTGTCTAAGATTTTTCAAACTTTCAATTTGATTGTCTCGAACTTTTGTATTGTCCACCTCCAGAGTTTCAATAGAAACTTCTTTTTTAAGTCGGTAAGCATTTACACCGATAATCTGGTCTCTGCCGCTGTCTATTCTTGCTTGTTTTCTAGCAGCTGCTTCTTCGATTCTCATTTTTGGTATACCAGTTTCTATGGCTTTTGCCATCCCACCTAATTCTTCAATCTCTTCAATCAGTGCCCATGCCTTGTGTGTTATTTCTTCGGTAAGTTTTTCTAAATAATAAGATCCTCCCCAAGGATCTACAACCCTTGTAATTTCAGTTTCGTTCTGAAGATATATTTGAGTATTTCGTGCTATTCTAGCAGAGAAATCTGTTGGAAGTGCAATGGCCTCATCTAGAGCATTTGTGTGCAAGGATTGAGTTCCTCCAAAAGCAGCAGCCATAGCTTCTATGCATGTTCTTGAAATATTGTTAAAAGGATCTTGTTGTGTTAGGCTCCACCCAGAAGTTTGACAATGAGTCCTGAGAGCGAGTGATTTTTGATTTTTTGGTTTAAATTGTTGAATCATTTTTGCCCACAGCATCCTCGCAGAACGCATCTTTGCAATTTCCATGAAATGATTCATTCCAATTCCCCAGAAGAATGAGAGGCGAGGAGCAAAGGTATCTATATCCATACCCGCTTGCAATCCTGTTCGAATATATTCTAATCCGTCTGCAAGGGTATAGGCAAGTTCAATATCAGCGGTAGCTCCCGCTTCTTGCATATGGTATCCAGAAATGCTAATCGAATTGAATTTAGGCATATATTTCGCACTATATTCAAATATATCAGCAATAATTTTCATTGAGTGTTTTGGGGGATATATATATGTATTTCGTACCATGAATTCTTTAAGAATATCGTTTTGGATTGTTCCACTTAATTCTTTTAGATCAATACCTTGTTCTTCTGCTGCCACAATGTAAAAAGCCATTATGGGAAGCACAGCCCCGTTCATAGTCATTGAAACAGACATTTTATCTAGTGGAATTTGATCAAAAAGAACTTTCATATCTTCTACAGAATCAATAGCCACTCCGGCTTTTCCTACATCTCCAATAACCCTTTCATGGTCTGAGTCATATCCTCTATGAGTAGCTAAATCAAAGGCTACAGACAAGCCTTTTTGTCCTGCGGCAAGATTTCTACGGTAAAAAGAATTAGACTCTTCTGCGGTTGAAAATCCAGCATATTGTCGAATTGTCCATGGCCGTATTGAATACATAGAGGCATAGGGTCCTCTTGTGTTTGGAGCAATTCCTGAAATAAATCTAAGATGCTCCGTATTTTCAATATCTTTACTTTTGTAGTGGCTTTTAATATCTATATGCTCAGGACTATTCCATAAGGACTGTCCTTTAGGTGACTTCTTTCTACTTAGGTTTAGAGGGATATATTTAAAGTTTGGTCTACACATCTTTATTTTGATTATTTAGACGTTCTAGCTCCATTTTTGACGATAAACGCTCAGAATATAGCGTAATAAATTCAATTCCTTTTGAGTGCGTCTCACCGGATTTTTTTTCTAATTCTGCTACGATTTTTTCTTTTTCGTTTGGGAATAGATTGGCCCCGAGCAGAGAACTTTCTCCTGATTGAAAATGGGCAGTTTGCTGTTCAGCATTTTTAAGAATTTCTTTTTGAATGAAATCTTCTTTAATAGCTTTAATCCAACCCCCCTTTTCTTCAATTTTCTGAAATAATTTCCAGGCTTGATGGCATAATTCATCAGTTAGATACTCAATATAATATGATCCTGCAGAAGGATCACTCACTTTGTTGAAGTAGGATTCATCTTTTAAGATTAGAGAGATATTCCTCCCTAATCTTTCTGCATGTGCATCTTTTCTTTTTATTGCTTGGTTAAAGTTATTTACATTTAAGATGTTTGCTCCTCCCAATGCAGCTGACATACTTTGGCTAGTCGCCCGAAGAAGATTAACATGGGTGTCATACATTGTACTTGAACGAAGTCCTGTCTCAGCCCTTATCTGAAGTGAGCTATCCTCTCGTTCATAGGCTCCAAATATTTGCTTTGCTAATAATCTGATAGCTCTGAATTTTGCAATTTCAAAAAAGTAATTGGTAGAAATTCCTAAGCTTATTTGTATGTTTTTAGAGGAAATAGTATCTTCTTGAGAAAGATATTCACTGAGCTGAGCGATAGCAAATGCCAACTCTTGAGATATATTTGCACCAAAATTATGGTATTCATGAGCCTGAATTGAGAGTACCCGAAATCCAATAAGTAGACTTGATTTATTTTGAATGATTTTAAATTTCTTCCATATTTCAGGATCTAATTGACCATTTTTCAATCCCTCCATAAGTGGGTCATAATGAAGGCAACCTCGAATTTCATCACTCAGTAGATTTCGTTTTTGAACAAGCTGAATGAATTCCTCAAGTATGGTTTCTATATTATTCTTAGAATAAAAAGAGACTTCTATATATTGAATAAGTACGTCTTTTAATATCTTTTTGATTTGTTTAGGGGGACAATCTTTGATTAGAAGTGCATTTGCTCCATTATTTAAACAATCGAGTACTTCTTTGTTCTGAGGAGTTTCTAATGTTTGTTCTATTTGCCAGTCAGAATGAATGTGAGTCAACTCCCCAGCGTGTTTAGAGACAGATTCTTTATTGTAAATCGGAGATACTTCAATTCCACTTGGACTCTTCCATTTGAGGTAATTAAAGTCTTTTCCTTTGAGATCAGATATAATCTTTTCTTGCCACTGCCGAAGTGTTTTACTCTCAAATTCATCAAATAAATGGTCCATATTTTCAGCTTTTAGTCTTCAATCAAGAAAATTTCTTCATTTTCTTTCTTCATATGGTATTTTTCGCGTGCATATTTCTCTAATCCCTCTTTGTTTGAAAGCTTTTCTATGGTAATAGAATCAGATTTAATTTGTTCTTTGTAATAGTTTTGGTCTTTTCTAAGCTGATCGATTGTCTTTGATAATCTTTTGTGGCTAATAAATGAATTACTATCAAAGAAAATCATCCATAAAAAAAATATTAAGCCTATAAGTATAAAAGGATTTTTCAACTTTAGAAGAAGCAATTTAAAGATGGTTTTTACATTTTGCATAATCAAAAATAACGAATGTTTTTAGAAAATTAACTCGTTCCGTAATTTGCTTTTTTAAACCAGTGTATTTCCCGACATCTCATGAGGTATTTTTAGATCCATAATTTTTAAAATTGTAGGAGCTATATCTGCTAGTTTACCGTTTTTAAGTATTTTATATTTAGTGTTAATTAAAAAGCAGGGAACAGGGTTTGTTGTATGGTTTGTATTGGGAGATCCATTTTCGTTGACCATAAAGTCAGCATTTCCATGGTCGGCAAGGATCAAGAATGAATAGTCCTTTTTTATCCCTACTTCTAACAACTGCTGTGTGCAGCTATCCACGGTTTCTATTGCTTCAATAACCGCCTCAAAAACTCCAGTATGTCCTACCATATCTGGATTTGCAAAATTTATACAGACAAAATCTGGAGATGCATTGATTATTTCTTCTGTAAGTAAATTTGTAAGCTTTCGGGCACTCATAGATGGTTGTAGATCGTAGGTCGCAACTTTTGGAGAGGGTACCATAATTCTTTTTTCTCCCTTAAATATGTCTTCTCTTCCGCCTGAAAAGAAAAAGGAAACATGAGGATATTTTTCAGTTTCCGCGATCCGTAATTGTTTTTTATTATTTTTTGACAAGACCTCTCCTAAAGTGTTTTTAAGATTTTTTTTTTGGAACAAGACATTAACTCCTTTAAAATTTTGATCATATGTAGTCATTGTCACATATTTGAGTTTTAAAGCACGCATATGATTTTTTTCTGAGTTTTTTTGAGTTAGGACTTCTGTGATTTCCCTGCACCGATCTGTTCTAAAATTGAAACAAATGACTACGTCTCCTTCTTTTATTTTTGCGATTGTTTTTCCATCCGCATCTACTTTTGTAATTGGCTTAATAAACTCATCACTCTGACCTTGTTCATATGCAGATTTAAGTGACTTTTTTAGATCTATACTTTTTTGGCCTCGCCCAGAACACAAAAGATCATATGCTATTTTAATTCTTTCCCACCTTTTATCTCTATCCATTGCAAAGTACCTTCCAACTATACTAACTAACTCTGCTGAAAGATGTGATGTTTCATTTTCTAAATTTTCAATAAAGGTAATTCCACTTTTAGGGTCTGTATCTCTACCATCTGTGAAGGCGTGGATAAAAACTTTTTTAAGTCCATATTCATTAGCAAGTCTGCATAAGTGGTGAAGATGAGATTCGTGAGAATGAATTCCTCCATCTGAAAGTAAACCTATTAAATGAAGACTCACCTTATTTTGTTTGGCATATAAAAATGCTTTTTGGAGTTCATTATTCTTTCCGATACTTCCATCTAGAATAGCTTTGTTTATTCGAACGAGGTCTTGCAAGACTACTCTTCCTGCGCCAATATTAAGATGTCCCACCTCTGAATTTCCCATTTGCCCCATGGGCAATCCAACATGTTCACCGTCTGTCAATAGTTCAGAATGGGGATTATTCTTATAAAGCGTGTCGATAAAAGGCGTTTTTGCCTGTTGAATAGCATTTGCTTTGTTTTTTTTTCCATGTCCCCATCCATCAAGGATGATTAAGGCGACTTTTTTCATTTTTTTTTGCACATAGCCTTAGTTTTTCATTTTTTAAAGAACAAGCCTATGAATTTTTAACGCATTCAACTTAACAATAAATATTATTTACCCAGCTTAGATTTTGTTTTTTTATTTACATCTACAAAATCTTTTAAATAATATGGTTCAAAGTAAGCCATATTCTCAAATTTTTCTTTCATGAATGAATGATGAGCCTCCATGGCAATTACTTTTGCTGTTGGTAGAATTTCTGGAGAAAATTTTGAAGTTTTTGATTTGTATAGACTTTCCGATTTTAGGGCACCATCTCCAAAAAAGTGGCAAGTTTTGAATTTTAAATATTCATCAAAGGAATTGTCTTCAAGAATTAAGGCCTCAGTGGGACGTATTTTTTTTAAATTAGAGTCCATTACAGCCGTATATACTTCCATTCTTCGAGCGTCGATCATGGGAATTAATATATCATCTTTTAATATTTCATGAGTTGCCGCATATGTTTTTGAAAGAATATATAAAGTTTCAAAAGACATTAAAGGAATGTTTAGTGCATAGCAAATACCTTTGGCAGAAGATACTCCTATCCTTAGTCCAGTGTAAGAACCTGGTCCCTTGCTTACTGATACAGCCTGAATATCCTGGATGTTTTTCCCAGCCTTATGGCATACAGATTCAATAAAAAGATGAAGCTTTTCAGCATGAGAAAATTTTTCGTCATTAAAATCAATGGATTCAAGTATTCGACCATTTTCTGTAAGTGCAACAGAGCAATTCTTTGTTGCGGTTTCTATGATTAAAATGATTGCCATAATTTTTGGTAGACTTCTCTTGATTTTTAATTCTCAACTAGAATTTGCATTTGATTTTTGAGTTTTTTCGACACTGCACTGTAAGGAGATTTTACTACCTCGTCTCCTTCTTTTAGTCCAGAAATTATCTCTATATTTTCGTCATCTTGAATTCCAGTTTCCACTTGACGCAGGATTACTTTACCATTTTGATGAATAAATACACATTCAAAAGCTTCTTTATTACCCTCTTTTTTTGTAAACTTTTCTTGTTTATTTTGTTTTACAGAACTACTGTCTTTCCTAGTTGTAACAGATTGGATTGATAATAATTTAATATTTTCTTTGACCTGAGTTTGAATATCTACAGACGCAGTCATTCCCGGTCGAAAAGGATACTTTTGTGCAAGGTGAAGTGCTTGATAAGATGATTTGAGTATTCTAATTTTAACTTCAAAATTAGTAACCTGATCTGCTGATGTCCCCAATAAATTCGCAGAATTTGCGATTTCTGTTACTTGTCCTTCAAAACTATCTTTCATATAAGCATCTACCTTGACTTCTGCAAAATCATTAAGTTTTACTCTGAGTATATCATTTTCACTCACATTAACAACTACTTCCATATGATCTAAATCTGCAATACGAAGAAGTTCGGTTCCGGACATTTGAGCAGTACCTACTACCCGTTCTCCTTGTTCTATATTTAGTCTAGAAATAGTTCCTGATATAGGAGCATAAATAGAAGTTCTATTTAAATTGTTTTGCGCTTCTTTTAGAGATGCTTTAGAGCTTTCTACATTGAAACTTGAGCCTTCTAAGGCAAGTTTTGCTAATTCAAGATTATTTAGGCTAGTTTCGAATTCGATAGAAGAGATAGCTCCTTTTTCGATCAGTTTAAGATTTCTATTATGTTTTAGTTTCGTGTCTTTTAATTGGGCTTTTTGTTGAGCTAAATTAGATTGCATATTATTTAAACTTGCTTTCATTCGATCGAGGTTAGCTATATATATTTCTTGATTTATTCGAAGAAGTAAATCTCCTTTTTCAACCCAGTCCCCTTCTTGAATATTTAGTTGAGTAATTTCTCCAGAGACATCAGGAGAAATTTTTACTTCCATTTCTGGTTGTATTTTCCCATTTGCTGGGACTGTTTCAGTAATATTTCCTGCAAATACTTTTTCGGTTTTGACAATTAGAATATCGTTACTTCCTAACCAACCTTTTTTCTTTGCTAAGAATACAACTAAAATGAGAACAATAGCTGTAATTAATAATTGTGTGTATTTTTTCATAGATCAAATTTTAGACTTGTGTAAAATTCGTATAATTTAACCTTAAATATAAGGTCATATTTTGCTTGAAGTTCATCTGATTCAGATTTAATCAAGTTGTTTTTTGATGCATTAAATTCATAACTATTTACCATTCCTAATTCATGTCTTTGGCTTGTATAGTTAAAGGATTCTTTTATTGCTGCTAGAGCTTTTTTAGCAGATTCATACCTCTTGTATGCTGCTAACTGATCTGTGTAAGCTTGTTCCATATTTTTTCTCAGTTGGTTTAGAGATTGTTGCGCCTGCAATTGACTGTTAATGATTTGGATTTTACTTTGTGCAATTGAGGTTCTTGCGGCCCATTGATTAAAAATAGGAATATTCATATTGAGGTAAATTCCGGACTGTCTATTATTGTCAATTTGTTGATTGAATGTGAACATATCTGCTATATTTTCAGAATATAAGCTACTTGCTCGATATGATATATTTAAACTTGGGAGAATATTTGCTCGAGCTATTTTTAAATCATACTCTGCACTTTTAATGGCTAGCTGACCCGATTTTATAGAGGATTGAACTTTTACAGCTTTTAAGAAATCATCATTAATATTTTCTTGAGTAATTACTTTGGGTACCTTAAGGTCGATTTTTAAAATGCGGAGCTTCTCAAAATTCTCAATATCTAGGAGTTGAGCCAATTGAAGCTTAGATAAGATAAGTTGGTTCTCATTTTGAACAAGAAGTTGTTCTTCAGATGCAACCTGAGACTGAACATTTAAAAGATCTCCCTTAGCAATAGATCCTGCATCATGAAGGATATTAATACGCTCTTCTTGTAATTTTGATGTGGCAAGTTGTTTTTCTGCAGTTTGATAAAGCTCTTCATTAAATAGAATTTGCAAGTAACTCATTGCAATACTACTGATGAGTTCATTTTTTGCTGATTCCAAATTATAGATACTTTTTAAGTATTCATTGCTCGATTTTTTTATTTGATTAATGTTTTGAAATCCATTAAATATATTAAAGCTTGCTGTGGACGATATATTAAAATTTGAGCTTACGTCTTCAATAAAAGTATTCGAAAATGGATCAATATATCTACCTTGATTTTGGTTGAAAGAACTTGTTGCATTTATAGACGGGAGAATCTGAAGCTTTGATTGTAGTTTTTGATTTTCAAATAATAGAATGTCTAGTTCGCTTTGTTTTAATGAAATATTATTGTTCACTGCATAATTAATGCAATCTTCTAGGCTCCATTGTTCTTGAGCACAGCATATTTGAAAAATTGATAAAGTTAGCGTAAAGATTATTCTCATAAATTTGTCATTTTGTACAGACAAATATAGGATTTAACTATTAAAAACACCTTTTTGAAAATCATTTATCTAGAGAGTATCCCTCTTGAGAGTAGGGCTAACAATATGTATATTATTTTGTCCAGTTCTAACTTCAAGCCAATTCTTTAGTTTGTTAGATTGATTCCCAACAGTCCAAATTGGAATAAGCGTTGGTATAGTATCAATGTGTTCCAATGTAATTTGAATAGATTTTCCAAAAGAAAGTGATTTTAAGTCTGGGTATTGGGTGAAGATTTCTCTTTTTAGTTGCATCCAATCTAATGTTTTGTCTTTGATTGAGTATAGTTCTTTATTTAAACTGTCAATGACGGTATTTTTAAATTGTAAATCTTGGTAGTTTTTATGGTACATTTCCTCTATTATCCCCGATTTAACTTGGTCTTTAATGGATCCGATCATTTCTTCACTTGTGTCTTTGTTTTGAACAACTTTAAGAATCGTGTTTTTTAAGTCTGATTTTATTAGTTCTTGCTCCCATGCCCAGATGACATCATCAGGAATATGTTTTCCAATCATGAAAACCTCAATGGAGGAACCATTTTTATTGTATTTGATATTTGCATTCATCATCTCACTTCCTTTAAAAATAATGGTTTCTTTGGTAAATTTTTTGGCTCGGCCGTCAAAAATTGATTTTTGAGTCACATCAAAGAATAGGAATGCACTTGGAATAATGATGATGGAACTAATCAATACAATATATCTTTTTACTTTTTTTTCGGTACTCTCGTCCACAAAAGATATTAGAGGGAATCGCAAGTAACGAACAATTACTAAAGTAGCAATACTAATAAATACTGAATTCAGTAAAAATAAATAAAGTGCGCCTAGAAAGAAATTCATATTCCCATTAGCTAGACCATATCCTGCTGTACATATCGGAGGCATTAAAGCCGTTGCAA
>TARA_Y100000385_G_scaffold291876_1_pt1 | contig 16312 bp, 15 predicted proteins | sample TARA_Y100000385 | Tara Oceans TARA_Y100000385 (sample SAMEA2620980) | marine metagenome | biome: marine biome (ENVO:00000447); feature: surface water layer (ENVO:00002042); material: "saline water (ENVO:00002010), including plankton (ENVO:xxxxxxxx)" | depth 5 m
ACGAGTATGCTATGAATGAGCATAAATTGGGTCTCAACGCGATTGATAATAACACTCAAAAATCACTTGCCGCAACATTAACTAGTGCTCCAGGAGTAAATATAATTTCTAATGGGGCAGATATAGGAATACCAATGGTGCATGGACTTACGGGGAATCGAATGACCATCATAAATAATGGCGTATTGCATTCAGGACAACAATGGGGCATTGACCATAGCCCTGAGATTGACATAAATAGTGCTGGAAATTTAACGGTAGTAAGCGGTGCAGCTGCAATTCGTTATCCAGGGGGGCATATGGGAGGAATTGTTTTACTGTCACCTCTTGATATACCTTATGACCCTCATCTTCACGGAAAAGTACGTTCAACCATAGAATCCAATGGCCGCGGCGGAACCTTTAACGTTCAACTTTTTAAAGGGTTAAAAAATCTTCAATGGAAAGTGGGAACTACCCTTAAACAACAGGGTGATAGACAAACACCTGAGTATTATCTAAAAAATACTGGAACTAAGCAGGCGCATGCAAATGCCGAAGTACGAAAGCAATGGGGTAATCGAGTAGAGTGGCAAGGATACTTCAACTTTTTTAGCGCGAACTTCGGAATACTTAGAGGCAGTCACATTGGAAACCTAACAGATTTAGTGTCTGCGTTTCAGCGCCAAATCCCCTTTTACACGGATTCATTGTACTCAAATGCCATACAAGCACCAAAACAATCGGTTCAGCATCACTTAATCAAGTCTACTTTAAAAAAACAATTTAATTCATCCACGATAGAATGGAATATTGCAGGCCAGCGGAACCAGCGGCGCGAATTTGACGTAAGGCGCAGTGGACGAAGTGACATACCTGCCCTAAGCCTATTGCAAAGCAGTCTGCAGAGTGACTTGATATTTAAAGTTAATAAATGCATTGAACTGGGATATCAGCTGCTTGGGAAAAATAACACGAATATTCCTGAAACAGGCATACTGCCTTTGCTCCCCAATTTCGTTGCTTATTCCAATGGTATTTATATTAATTATTCTAAACGTCTTTCAAAAATCAAGCTTGACTTTGGCGGTCGCTATGACTATACCCACAGAAACGTTTCCATGTTAACCAATTCTATTCCACGCGAAGTGGTGAATTTCAATAATCGCTTTCATCACATTAGTTTTATTGGTCGCAGCACCATCACACTAACGCCTAAATGGAAAATCCTCGGTGAAACTTCATTCAAACAGCGTCCGCCGGAAATCAACGAACTTTATGCTTTCGGGTTACACCAAGGTGTTAGTGGTATTGAAGAAGGCAATGCAGATTTGAACCAAGAGAGTGGATTTAAGTCAACCCTTCAAATAAGAGGACGTTCAGGGAAAAATTTGCATATCGATATTCGTGGTTTTACACATTTTTTAAATGGATACATATATCTGCAGCCCCAAACTGAATATAGACTAACTATTCGAGGCGCCTTTCCTGTTTATACCTATGAACAATGCAACGCAAAACTTTTAGGAGCAGATTTTATTCTGAAATATTCTTTGGGACAATACTGGGATTTTGAAACTAATTGGAGCTATGTACACGGCACAAATCTTAGCGATCAACTCCCATTAAATTTCATGCCCCCATTAAACGGTCAACATAGAATTAAATATGAGATACCCGAGTGGAAGAATTGGCGGAATCTAAAAGTCGAATTTGAACATACATATACAGCTAAGCAGTGGAATTGGGATACTAGTTTAGATTTTATAGCGCCGCCAGATGACTACAATCTTTTCAATTTGTATTTAAGCAGTACATTCAATAAATGGAAATTGAAACCTCAGCTTCGCATAGGTATTGAAAATATGTCCAATACGATTTACCGTGATTATTTAAATCGTCAACGCTACTTTGCGGACGCCTTAGGACGTAACTATACACTAAGTTGGATACAGAACTTTTAAATATGGATGCACCAGACATATTAAAAAATAGAGGGTTAAAGGTTACCAAAATTCGTGTAGCGATTCTAGAAGCAATGGGTGAATCTCGTCAGGCATTACCCTATAGTGAACTCCAAAAAAAACTATCAATATTTGATAGGACAACACTTTATAGAACACTTTTAGTGATGATAGATAAAGGGTTTATTCACAAGGCTTTAGAAGAGAATGGAGATACTTATTATGCTCTTTGTTCAAGCTGTACTTCCAAGGTGCATAACCACAATCACGTGCACTTTAAATGCAAAGAATGTAGTTCCGTACAGTGTTTGTATTTACAAAATGAAATTGGACTTTCAATACCTGAAATTTCGATTGAAACCATTGAAATTACAGCAAAAGGAACTTGTTCTCTTTGTCGCCTCACGAATTGATTGATTTTTAACTTTTATCCCCTAACAACTGATAGGTTGACTGCAGCGCTAGCTTCAAGAACTGCAAATGCACTGCAGTATTTAGTCTTGGTTAATTGCAGTGCGCGCGCTAAAACTTCATCCGAAGCATCCGTATCTACAGTAATTATCAATTCTATTTTCTCAAATATTTTTGGCATCTCCTCGCGACGAGCCGCACGAACTTCAGAAGAATAGTTTCGAATGGTATAACGACCTTTTTCCAAAATATAAATGATATCTATAGCACTGCAGCCTGCTAACGAAATAAGCATCAGTTGCATTGGACGAAACCCAATATCCTTGCCGCCGAATTCTTCTGAATTATCCAAATATACTTGATGACTTCCAGCTTTAGCTAACATTCCATATCCGCTGTCAATACGTTCTAAATTAATTTTCACAACGGATCTTATTTGGATTTAAAGAGCTTGGAAACCTTCCGAGTCTTGATTCTTGGTTTTTTAAGCACTTTTTCTTCAAAATCTTCTAATGGGGTTTCGCTTATGGTTGCCTCAAAACCAACTAGCTCTACCTCGATATCTTTTGTTACGGCATTTATCTGGAATTCTTCAATTATTTCTTGAGCATCAGGATGCATGCGTAGCGTTTGTGACGCATCCAGAATAACTTTTGATTTTTGAGGGATGGTATTTAAAGTCTGCTGAATACTTGCTTTATTAAGAAAGCTAACTACTTCTGAAAATTGGATTCGTATTGGTTCACCTGTTTTGTATTTACGAATATCAAATTTATAAGGCACCTTGAAATTATCCCATAAAATAGATACAATGGCTACTACCAAACCAAGTGCAATTCCCATTAATAAATCAGTCAAAACAATTCCCACTACAGTTACTGCAAAAGGAATGAATTCGCCTCTACCTTTTTTCCACATCCCAATTATCATGCTTGGTTTGGCCAGCTTGTAGCCCACAACCAATAGTATAGCAGCAAGAGCTGCCAGAGGTATTAGGTTTAATACTGCTGGAATAGCAAAAGCGGAGATAAGCAGAAGCCCACCGTGTAATGTTGCTGCAGCCTTAGTTCTTCCGCCACTCTGAATATTGGCAGACGACCTGACTATAACTTGTGTAATGGGCAGGCCTCCTATTAATCCACTAATTACGTTTCCTGTTCCCTGAGCAAGCAACTCTCTATTGGTGGGAGTCACTCGTTTATATGGGTCTAGTTTATCTGTGGCTTCTACACACAATAATGTCTCCAAGGAGGCTACAACGGCCATCGTTATTCCAATGGTGTATATCGCTGGATTGAGAAAAGCGCTAAAGTCCGGTGTTGTAAATTGTCCTAGAAAGCCATTCAATCCTTCAGTTACAGGAATAGAAACTAAGTGTTCCCCATTGAGCTCCCAACCCGCTTTACCATCAAAATAGAGTTTTAATAAAATACCCGTGACTACCGCTACCAAAGGCCCTTGAATAATATTTGTAAAAGATAATTTCTTCATCCAAGGGCGCTCCCATAGTATGAGAATAATCAGGCCCAAACCTGCAATCATTGTAGCTGAAGGACTTACCGCTTCCATCATATATTTTAACTCTGAAAACGTGTTGTGTCCATCTTGTTGGATAAAAGCAAAATCTCCTTCAGGATCTGCATCATAGCCGAATGCATGAGGAATTTGCTTCAAGAAAATAATAATTCCAATCCCGCTCAGCATTCCCTTGATAACGGATGAAGGAAAGTAATAGCCTATAACTCCTGCTTTCAGCATTCCAAGAAGAACTTGAACAATTCCTGCAACAATCACTGCCGCCAAAAAAGTTGGATATGCTCCCAATTCCTCAATGGCACCATACACGATAACTGCAAGCCCAGCAGCGGGTCCACTGACACCTAAAGGGCTTCCGCTGAGTGGAGCTACAATAAGTCCTCCTACAATTCCTGCTATTAATCCAGAAAACAATGGTGCGCCTGAGGCCAAGGCAATACCTAAACACAGGGGTAATGCAACTAAAAAAACGACTAAGGCACTCGGAGCATCTTGCTTTAAATTCGAGAAGGGGTTTTGATTTATCATGATAATTTTGTTGTTTTTAATTTTGAGGATGAACATAATAAAACTCCTTTACATGAACACCATTCAGGTATAAAGTGTTTCATTTGCACCATGCTTAATTATAGTACCCACATTAAATCTATTGAACTCCCTTGGGTGACATTCGTTCACGGAGCAGGTGGTTCCAGTACTATTTGGTACAAGCAACTCAAAGCTTTCTCTTCTAGCTTCAACGTATTACTCATTGATCTTAGAGGACATGGGAGAAGTAAAGCACCTATTTACGAGCGAATTAAGAATTATAACTTTTCGAATATTGGGGATGAAGTCTTAGAAGTGCTAGACTATCTCAAGATTCAAAGCACGCATTGGATAGGTATTTCTCTAGGGACTATTATCATTCGAGAAATTACAGAAAGATTCCCTGAGCGCACGTTAAGCATGATTATGGGAGGAGCGGTAATGAAGCTTAACAAGCGAGGGCAGATTTTGATGAGAACTGGCGTGCTCCTGAAGAGCGTATTGCCCTATATGATTCTGTACCGATTCTTTGCTTGGGTTATAATGCCCAAGAAAAAGCATATTGAAGCACGTAATCTTTTTGTCCGAGAGGCTAGAAAACTTTACCAAAAAGAATTCAAACGATGGTTTACTCTTGTAGCCGAGGTGAATCCCTTATTAAAATACTTCCGATTTAAAGATTCAAATGTACCTACGCTCTATATCATGGGAAGTGAAGATCACATGTTCCTTCCTTCTATAAAGAAGATTGTCTCCACACATCAAAGTGCCTTATTGAAAGTTATTGAAAATTGCGGTCATGTGGTCAACGTTGAGCAACCAGAGGCGTTTAATCAAGAGGCTATCAAATTTTTAAAACAGATTGAGAACTAATAAGACCATGCAAAATTCTCTTGCACGATTCAAGTGGACTGCCTTGTTAGAAGGTGGCTCCTTTATTGTGCTGCTCTTTATTTGCATGCCCTTAAAATACGGTCTGGACATATACTGGCCCAACAAAATAATGGGGATGTTCCATGGCATACTAACGGTAGTATACGTTTTCACCTTGATTGACTTTAGCCTTAAACACAAACTGAAGTTAACCAGAGTATTGAGTTTTTTTATGGCATCTCTTATTCCTTTTGGAACATTCTATGCCGACAAGCATTGGTTGAGACCGCTGATTTCTAAAGAGAGTCAATCTGCTTAAGTAAATCTGCGGCTTCAGCCGCGGCTCTATCGCTATCCGCTCTATTCGTATGACTTAAGTCATAACTTTTTTTAATGAGTTCGTAATAGCGTGCCTCCATTTTCTCCTTCGCAGTCTTTTTTCTAAATAGTCCGAACATAAATCTTCATTTGTAGAAGTAACATATGATTTGCTAATTAAGTTTGACTAAAACTATAATTCCATGTTCATGAGAAGATGCGCCATACAATGTGCATCAAATTTGACAAGATTGAACTTATATATTTCTTTAGTTTTATTGAAAAATTTAAATAATCGTGAGAATTGCTGCAACATCAATAACGGACTACATAAGTAAATTACCAGAAATGCGCAGAGAGGCATTTATTAAACTTTATGAGACCATAGAGACAAATATTCCCAAAGGGTTTAAAACTTGTTTGAGCTATGGTATGCCCTCTTTCTGTATTCCTCACGAGTTGTATCCTCAGGGATATCATGTTAAGCCAGAGGAGCCCTTACCTTTTATTTCTTTGGGTAATCAAAAGAACTTCATTGGTCTCTACCACATGGGCATTTACGCAATACCCGAATTGGAGCAATGGTTTAAAAAGGAATACTCTGAGTATTCTAAGTTTAAATTAGACATGGGAAAAAGCTGTATTCGTCTAAAGAGAATGGAGGACATTCCTTACCCATTAATTGCCCGATTAACCCAAAAAATATCAGCAGAAGAGTGGATAACTGTTTACAACGCAAGCATCAAGAAATAGAGTATATTAGCCCTTCTCAAATTCCTTTAGATGCAAGATACAGCAACTAAATTTGTTGACGTTGACGGCTTGGTCAAAGAAAAAAACCCAGCGCTTTATAAGATTATACCGCGTTGGATAATTCGTTATTTAAGTGAAAGAGTAATTTATGAGTCTCTGCTCAATGAAATCATGTCGAATCACCAAGAATCGCAAAACTTTGACTTCTGCAGATTACTATGTGAAAAATTCGGCATTACGGTAAAAATTGAAGGCGAAGAAAATATCCCAAAAGAAGGCGGGGTTATTTTTGCGGCCAATCACCCTCTAGGCGGAATGGACGCAATTGCCGTTATGTCTGCAATAGATATGTATAGAAATGATGTCAAGTTTTTGGTTAATGACATTCTACTAAACATCCCGCAATTGCGAGGAATATTTGTTGGGGTAAATAAATTCGGGACTACAGCAAGAGAGGGAATAAAAGCTGTTGACCAGGCCTTTGCTGGAGATACGGCCTTATTTATTTTTCCTGCAGGAATGGTTAGTAGAATGACTAGGCATAGCGTTATACGAGATTTGGATTGGAAGAAGACCTTCATTACAAAATCAAAAAAATATAACAAGCCGGTGGTACCTGTCCATATCTCAGGTAGATTATCCAAACGTTTTTATTTTATATCACGACTAAGAAAGTTCTTACGGATCAAAATGAACATTGAAATGCTACTTTTAGCCCAGGAAACTATCAAACAAGAGGGCAATACCATTATCATCAAGTACGGCAAACCCGTTGATTCAAAATCATTTGACCGAACTAAAAAAGATCAAGATTGGGCTTACCAGATAAAATCCAAGGTTTACCAATTAAAAGAGTAAAGCAATCGTAAAGATGTGTGGTATATTTGTACCATGATGGATTTAAGTTATATCGCCCCTCCTGTTGATATTGACCTCCTGAAAAAAGAGCTCACTAAAAAACGGTTCATTCGAAGTACGGGCAAGCTTAATAACGAAATTTACATAGTCAACATTCACAATGCTCCAAACACAGTACGTGAGGTTGGCAGATTGCGAGAGCTAACATTTGCTTCAGCGAATGGTGGCACGGGTAAAGAGGTTGATTTAGATCATTTTGATTTGAATGAATTTTGCTACCAGCAGTTAATTGTTTGGAATCCAGAAGATGAAGAAATTGTTGGTGGATATAGATTCATTGACGGAGCTGTAATAAGTTCGAAAGGGGATTGGAAAAATGATCTTAGCATGAGTCATTACTTTAATTTCAACGATAAATTCATCTCTGAATATCTTCCAAAAAGTATAGAATTAGGCAGGAGTTGGGTTCAACCAAAGTACCAACCTGCAAATGACCCCAGAAAAGGGATGTTTGCACTAGATAATATTTGGGATGGACTTGGCGCAATTTGTCTCAAATATGCGCATGTGGAATACTTTTATGGTAAGGTCACTATGTATCCGTCCTACAACATAACTGCTCGCGACCACGTACTCAACTTTTTAAAATACTATTTTCCTGATCACGAAAACTTAATGAGCCCTTCAGCAGCAGCCGAAGTGCCTAAATTGAAGATGACTGCTGATTTGTTTCCAATTGACTACAGTGATTTTGCAAAATCTTTCAAAACAGGACAACGTAACCTAAATAGGATCTGCAGCCAGTATGGTGAAAGTATACCTCCACTAATCAAGCAATACATGGGCCTAAGTCCAAGTATGATGACGTTTGGAACATTCATTAACAATGACTTTGGAAATGTAGAGGAAACCGGAATCCTTATACCCATAGACTCCATTTATGAGGACAAGAAGGAGCGCTACATAAGATTGTAAGTTCTTTCTTTAAACTTAGAGATTTATGAATAATTTCAACCTTCATTTACCAACCCAGCTCTGTTTTGGAAAAGACCAGCACAAAGAGCTCTCAAAGTTAATCCCCGCGAATTCAAAAGTTCTTTTATTATACGGCGGTGGCTCAATTAAGCGCAACGGGATCTACGAAAAAGTAATTCGCGAATTAACCAGTTTTGATGTCATTGAATTTGGAGGTATTGAGGCCAATCCGCAATACAGTACTTTACTCCAGGCACTGGAAGTAATTAAGACTCAACAAATTAATTTCATGCTCGCCGTAGGTGGAGGTAGCGTCATTGATGGAACTAAATTTTTAGCCTCTGCAGCACTTTACAGCGGTGATAATTCATGGGATATTCTTGAAAAAGGTCAAAGGACAGAAATAGGCTTGCCATTTGGAACAGTACTTACGCTCCCAGCAACCGGATCAGAAATGAATAGTGGCGCAGTAATTTCAAGGAAAGAAACCGGTCAGAAACTTACCATGGGAGGGCCTGGTCTTTTTCCTCTTTTTAGCATTGCAGACCCTTGTGTTGTGGCTTCGTTACCACAACGGCAATTGGCGAATGGTATTGCAGATGCCTTTACGCATGTCATGGAACAATACATGACCTACCCTACATCTGCATCCCTTCAAGACAGAATTTCGGAAGGGATTTTAAGTACGCTAATTGACATTGCACCTAAAGTAATGAGTGAACCGGAAAATTTTGAGGTCGCAGCAAATTTCATGTGGTGCTGTAATATGGCACTTAATGGCATAATTCAAAAAGGAGTACCTACAGATTGGTCAATTCACGCAATTGGTCATGAGATTACTGCCGCTTACGGTATTGATCATGCTCGAACTCTAGCGATTGTTTTACCCAGCATGTACAGGTATAAGATTGAGAAAAAAGAAACGAAATTAGCCCAATATGGTCGGCGTGTTTTAGGAATATCGGGCGACTCTCGAAAAGTAGCGGAACTGGCTATTGACCAAACTGAAGATTTCTTTAGAAGTCTGGGTATTAGCACAAAATTGAGTGAATACAATGTGGATAATCTTAGCAGTTTTCCTCAATCCTGCGTCAATGCTATGGAGAAGCAACGCAACATAATATTAGGGGAACACAAAGACATTCGTTCAGCGGATGTATTGTCCATCTTAGAAGCAGTAATTTGATGGACTTAGATCAACTATTTAATCATATTCCAAATGCAGAGAGAAAGCCTAAATTAGAGGCTATTGCCCAATCATTTTCAAAAGAAAGTGAACTTAAGGTGAATTTTATCTGCACTCATAATAGCAGACGAAGCCATTTTAGTGAGATACTATTCAGAACTGCTGCCAAATATTATGGTCTTAAAAATGTGCAGACATTCAGCGGAGGTACAGAGCGTACAGCATTATTTCCTGAGGTAGCAGAAAGCTTCAAAAGACATGGTTTTAGAGTAATACCACTTGAGGCTCACAATCAACGTGCCTATAAAATATTTATAGAAAACCTTGAAAAAGTGGATACCACTCCTGTTTTGTTTTCAAAGAAATATGATGACGAAAGCAATGCACAAGAAAATTATCATGCCATTATGGTGTGTAATAGCGCTCATGAATCCTGTCCCGTGGTTCATGGTTCAAAACAGCGTCATTCGTTAATGTTTACAGACCCAAAACATAGTGACGGTGGTTCAAATCAAAAGGATGTTTATGACAAGACTCTTATCATGATAGCCTCAGAACTTGGTTTTGTGGCAAGAAAAGTTCTTGAATTAATATAATGGCGGTCTAGGCTGCGTTGGTGAATCTTCAATATCTATACCCGTTCTATACCAGTAATCAGCTACAATTATTAATGCAGGAATTGCATAGCTCACTATGGACATTGGAACCTGGGTCATAGTTTCATTCGCATAGCTGGACAAAATAAGACCACAATATCCTGCATAGAGTCCAGTTAAAATTTGTCTAATCCGTCCTTGTGGAAGATTCCAAAGGCGGTAGCCCATCCAAAAGACTAAAAACAACAATAAGACAATAAAAAGGATCAACCCTACTATTCCTGTTTCCATCCATATTCTTGGAAATAATCCGTCAGTAGGAGTATCCGCCAAAAAGCTACCCGGAGCAAATCGTTGTCCCCAATTTCCAGCTGAACCCACACCTCCTCCGAACGGTTTATCCGCCATATACTTCGTTAAGACTTCTAATTTCACCTTTCTCACCATAAGAGAAGCGTCATTCGGGTCAAATGCAGTGCGTAGACGATAGATATTGTAATTGCCATTTAAAATCGTTGAAAACTTCAAGAAAACATACATCGCTAATCCAACTATGGACCCCACGAACGTTAAAAGAGATCTTCTAGCCATGATAAGAAAAACGATGCCGCCTAAACCCAGAATTGCTACGGGTCCACGTGAACCACTGAGCATCATTCCATAAAAGTTGAATAGTGCTACAGCAAAATAAAAAAAACGTCCTGGCAATCTTGCTGGTAAACATGCATAGGTCGCAGATACTACGCACATGAACGCGCAATAACCGCCGTAGTTAGAAGCATCTGTAAAAACACTAAATTCACGCATACGCCCATTAACAAAATGTTCGTTAATCGGACCTTGATTCAACCATTCCATCTCAAAATCCCACATTCCCATAAATTCTTGACGAATAGCAATTAAAGTGGCATAGATGGATAATACGATTAGTATGTTGAAAAAAGTCTTAATATCATTTGGTGAAGAGATAAATCCGCAAACGACAATGGGCACCAAAATCAAATACAGACAGAACGATCGCATCGCATAAAACCAAGCAATAGGTCCTGGAGCGTCTGGATTAATTATGAGTAAGCATACGTAGACTACCCACAAAAATATTGCAATGAATTCAGGCTTTTTGATAAACTTAAATGAGATTTCAGATCGTCCGGGCATGAGAACAATTAGACCCATTGCTAATAAAACATCAATAGCAAGACCATAGGTTGGTCCCGGGTATAGACGACTCAAATGGGCCATAAGAAAGCCAACAAGTAGTGCAGTCAAATACAATAATTTGGGGTAATTAAGGAAAAGTATTGTTAGGACGATGAGAAACACGATCAAAACCGGTAATGCTGCACCAAGGAGTGAACCTTGAATCATATTTCCGGCTATAAAGAATCCTACAAGGAATATCATTCCAACAATCCAATACTTTTTAAGTAGTGATTGAAACGAAAAAAATATAATCCTAAACATATTAATCCATGGTTTGGATAATGGCCTCCACCGCCAAGCGATAGGAATCTAAACCAAAACCACTTATGCTTCCAAGGCATTTACCAGCGATAATGCTTTTATGACGAAATTCTTCACGGGCCGCAGGCTGACTAATATGGACCTCGATTACGGAAACAGAAATTGCAGCTATACAATCGGCTATTGCGACAGAGGTATGGGTATATCCGCCTGCATTCAATATGATTGCAGTATACTCTTCCTGACTTTCTTGAAGAATATCAATTAGTTCACCCTCAACATTGCTCTGTAAGTAACTAAAAGAAGCCACGTCATCATAGACAGCCGTGAGTTCCTCATAAAAATCCTGAAAATTAGAATTTCCGTAAATATCTGGTTCCCGCTTTCCAAGCAAGTTTAAATTTGGACCGTTGAGAATTAATATACGCATCATGCGAAGTTACCTTTTGATGAACGAAATTTAGGGAGTGAAAGACAACGATTTTATAACTGACTATTTTGAATACCTACAATTTGAACGTGGATTAAGTAAAAACACCATAAATGCGTATCAACGCGATATGCAAAAATTTCATGATGTCTGTAATAAAAGTCCAATAAAATCAGGGGCTGACGAAATATCTATTTTGCTTTTACACATGCACAAAATGGGACAATCTTCAAGGTCACAAAGTAGAATGTTAAGCTCTTTACGCGGGTTTTACAATTGGGCACAAGAGGAAAAATATATTACTCAAAACCCCATACTTCTCTTTGAGAACCCTAGACAAAACCGCACTATTCCCGTAGTACTTAGTGAAAAAGAAGTTCAAAAAATATTAGATGCCATTCCCATGAACGATAGGTTTAGCACAAGGGACAGAGCCATTGTAGAATTGCTTTATGCATGTGGGTTAAGAGTTAGCGAGGCTTGTGAATTAAAACTATCACTTTTGCGCATTGCGGAAGGATACATCATTGTTACTGGTAAAGGAAACAAACAAAGGCTTGTACCTATTCATAAGGAAGCTGTCAAGTTTTTAGAACTTTACATGCAACACGAACGACCAAACACGAAACCAAAAACAAATGAGAGCGATACCGTATTTTTGAGCAACAGAGGTGGTAGTTTGACACGTCAAAGTATTTTTATGAAGCTGAAACGCTTTGCTACCGTGGCAGGTATAAAAAAAACAATCTCGCCGCATACCATGCGTCATAGCTTTGCCACACACTTGATTGAACGAGGGGCAGACTTGCGGGTAGTCCAGCAATTACTTGGGCACGAAAGCATCACAACAACTGAAATTTATACACACATCAGCGCCAAACATTTAGGAGAAAAAATCGCTGAATTTCATCCACTGAACAGTCAGAAATAACGCAACAGCTTATTGGGCTCAACACATGAGTTAGTTTCTAAGAGGCTTACAGTTGCCATTAAGAACAGTTGAACAAATTTGATGTTATCTTCTATGTTACCTATAGAGTTCAGAACTAGACATATAATAATGTTATTGCTTGGTTTGAGTCACTTCAATTGTACAAAAGATGAATAATTTAATCGAAATTGCTCAAAAGCAAAGGGCATACTCCAAAGTCCTTGCGAAGAAGCCTTTGGAATATAGACTCCAAAAGTTACAGAATTTGAGAGAAGCTTTGAAGGGAGAATGGCAGCATAAATTAGCACAAGCAATGAAGGCTGATTTCAATAAGGGTGAGGTCGAAGTTCGTCTGACGGAAATCCTTCCAACTTTAGATAATATCAAGATACTTAGGTCAAACTTAAAGAAATGGATACGCCCTACAAAAGTTAAAACTCCAATAATGTTATTAGGATCTACTTCCTATACAGAGGTGCAACCAAAAGGGAATGTATTAATAATCAGTCCTTGGAATTACCCCATATTTTTGACTTTACAGCCACTTACAAATGCTATTGCCGCAGGCAACACAGTAATAATGAAGCCTTCCGAGCACACTCCTGAAACATCAAGGGTGATGGCAGAATTAATCAGAAGTATTTTCAGTGAAGAGGAAGCATATGTCGCCTTAGGAGGTGTAGAGTTAGCAAAAGAACTTTTAGATATTCGATTCGATCATATTTTCTTCACGGGATCTACGGCAGTTGGGCAAATTGTAATGACTGCTGCCAGTAAACACTTAACATCTGTGACGCTAGAATTGGGTGGTAAAAGCCCTACAATTGTTGACAACAGTGCAAATGCCTATGCAGCTGGACAACGCATTGCTTGGGCAAAATTTACCAATGCAGGTCAAATTTGTATTGCACCAGATCATGTGTATGTTCACAATAGTAAACTAGAAGATTTTAAAAAAGGAGTAGTTGAAACCATCCAACGCTTTTATGGGGAGCATCCAATGAAAAGCGATGATTTTGTACAAATTGTAAATACAAATCACTGGGAACGGCTTTCGTCCATGCTCGGTGAATCAATTAAAGAAAAAGGCGAATTGATTATTGGGGGTAATGCATCCCGAGAATTGAGAAAAATAGAACCTACTGTTATTGTAGATCCACCGAAACAGGGCGCATTAATGAGAGAGGAAATTTTTGGACCCATATTACCGGTGTTCACTTTTAATGAATTAGACCAACCTCTCGATGAAATTTCAAATAGAGAGCATCCTCTTGTAGTCTACATATACAGCCATAACAAAAAGAATATTAGACGTATACAAAATAACACCCGGGCTGGAGCAACAGCTGTGAACATGTCTCTGATTCAAGTTGCTAATAATTACCTTCCTTTTGGGGGTGTTGGACACAGCGGTATGGGAAGAACTAATGGTGAATCTGGTTTCCTCGAATTCAGCAATACAAGAGCAGTGTATTATCAATGGGGACTACCTGTAAATAAAGTGCTCAGCGCACCTTATACTCAGAAAAAATTACGAATAGTTCAATTTATAATTGACAAATTACTCTAGAAAAAAGACCTCAGAAACTCCCAGCGTTTTGCTGGAAGACCCTGATATACCTTTACTGTTATGAGCCAATTTTAACAAGTTGCACTTTAAAGATTAAGGTTGCATTAGGGGGAATTACTCCTCCTGCGCCAGCTGATCCATATCCTAAATTTGATGGAACTACCAAAGTCGCTTTTGATCCCTCATTCAGTAACATAATTCCTTCATCCCATCCCGGAATAACCTGACCAACACCAATATTTATTGAGATTGGCTGACCTCTTTGGAAAGAACTATCAACTACCACTCCACTGGTAAGTTTTAATTCATAATGAACCTCTACGCTTTCACCTTTACTAGGCTTAGGACCATTTCCTTCCTCTTCAATGAGATACATTAAACCACTTTCGGTTTTTTGTGCACCTTCGGTATACTCCTTCAACGCGTCGGCCTCTGCAGCTTGTGCAGCTTCTAAGTTCGCCTTAGCTTTCTCTTCAGCCTCACCTCTGGAGGAAGTGAAAACTTTAGATGCATCCCAACACTCAGCCTGCTCTCCAACACGCACAATTTCTAACTTCTCAATAGTATCTCCTTCAACTACAGCATCAACTACATTCTGCCCTTCCGTAACATAACCAAATACCGTATGCTTCCCATCTAACCAGTTTGTGGGACCATGAGTAATGAAAAATTGCGAACCATTAGTTCCTGGACCTGAATTAGCCATGGATAATGTGCCCGCTTTATCATGCTTTAACTCAGGGTGTATTTCGTCTTCAAATTTATACCCGGGTCCACCTGCACCTGTGCCTGTTGGATCACCGCCCTGAATCATAAAATCGGCTATTACTCTATGAAAGGTCAAACCATCGTAATACGGCAGACCGCTGTCTTTAGCAGTATTATCAAGCTTACCCTCGGCAAGTCCAACAAAATTAGCTACGGTCATAGGAGTCTTTTCGTGTTCTAATTTAATTACAATTGCACCCCTTGGTGTTGACATCTTGGCATATATACCGTTTTCCATAATACTATTTGAAATATTCTTTAATTCGCTAATTCTACAATTTCCACATCAAATACAAGTGGCGCATTTGGTGGAATTACCCCACCCGCTCCGCGCTCTCCATATCCAAGATATGGAGGTATAATCAACTTGGCTTTACCACCAATATTGAGGAGTGTTAAGCCTTCTTGCCATCCTTTTATTACTCTACCTCTAGGACCTATTTCTACAGGAATAGGCTCATATGGTTCTCTGCGTGAGTCATATACACCATTAGCTTGGGCAAGCTTTTTATCCGAAGTGTCAAAGCATTTACCATCCATAAGGAAACCTGCATAATTTACACGCACTACTTGACCTAAAGCAGGTTTGTCTCCACTGCCCATATCCTCAATGATATAGCGCAATCCTGAAGCGGTTTTCTGAGCTTCCGGGTATAAATTGTCTATTTCATTTTCAATGGTTGCAGCGGCATCTCTAATACGCTCCTCTACACCAGTGACACCATTTTCAAAAATGACAGGAGCATCAAACTGTTTCGCCTCCTTTCCAATTCTAATGATTTCCACCGTTTCTAAGATTACATCTTCTTTTGGACGATCACCTTGATTGCGCTCAACGCCCCCTATAGCATCTACAATCTCTTGACCGCTGAGGACTTGACCAAAAATATTATAACTACCGTCAAGATGTGGTGTGGCATTGTGGGTAATAAAAAATTGCGAACCATTAGTACCTGGTCCTGCGTTGGCCATACTTACCACCCCTGGTTTGTCGTGGCGAAGTTCATTAGCTATTTCCTGCGGAAATTGATAACCAGGACTTCCAGAACCCGTTCCTGTTGGATCTCCACATTGAATCATAAATTGAGGTATCACTCTATGAAAGACAATGCCATCGAAATAAGGTTTCGAAGCATACTCCTCCTTAACCTTTGGATGATTTGCTTCTGCTA